>Ga0209755_10005504_pt1 | contig 14382 bp, 10 predicted proteins | sample TergutCo191P1_FD_187301 | JGI IMG/M metagenome (GOLD analysis project Ga0209755, IMG submission 187301) | Cornitermes sp. P1 segment gut microbial communities from Petit-Saut dam, French Guiana - Co191P1 (SPAdes) (version 2) | ecosystem: Host-associated > Arthropoda: Insects > Digestive system... | reverse complement strand
ATCGCGCAACTCGATGGCTGCGCGATGTTCATTCATGTCGTTGTAAGTATTGGTCATCTTGTCGTGAGCAACCCCTGTGCTCGCACCGGCGACTGCTACTGGATTTCTACCAGCTTGATTTCATAGACGAGGTCTTGGTCGGGAGAAATCATGGGATGTGCGCCCTCTTCGCCGTAGGCCATATCAGCTGGCACTTCTAGCGTGCGCATGCCGCCTGCCTGCATGCCTAAGATACCAATGTCCCAGCCCTCGATGACTTCGCCTGCGCCTACAGTAAAGGTGAAGGGCTCGCCCATCATCGATGAGGAGTTCCACATGGCACCGTCCGTGTAGTAGCCAGACCATTCGATGACAACGGTGTCCCCGTTGACGACTTCAGGCCCTTCCCCAAGGGCGACGTCTTCGATACCTAGTTCTGTTAGGCGTGCGACTGGTTCAGCGGTCGCTTCTCCGTTTGTTGCTTCGGTCTCTGTCGTTTCCGTGGTCGTAGCTTCTTCGGGTGCGGTCTCTGTGCCACCACAAGCGCTCAGCGCGAACACAAGACAAAGTGCTAACACTAAACTTAGTAAAATTCCGGTAGTACCCCTTGCTTTACTCATAGTAATCACACCTTCCTTGTCACTTACTCCTGCCAAATTTACCGCTTGCGAGAGTATGTTTTTGCAAGAACGATTTTACTCGCTTTCACCAATCATTGCATCAACCTGGTCTTGCGGAGGACTAATTTGACCTTCACGTGCCTCGGAACGTGGTGGCGAAGGTGTGCGCTGACCTCGCTGGGTCAAGTACGCGTCAATGTCGATATTTTGCTCGCGCAAGATGGCCTCTTGACGTGGAGTCAAGTACCTAGGTGGTGGGGGCATGTAGTCCCCGCCGTGACAGGCCGAACAAGGCCCTGCTGTCGACGCATTATCGTAAAAGTGGCAGTTGTAGCACATGTCACCAATACGCCAGTAATCGTAGGCGTGAATCATTTCTCCGCCCGGAATGTGTACATGCATCATGTATTCAGGTGTATGCGGTACGCGCGTTCCGTGACATTCATCACAAGATCGCGGGTCATGACAGTCATAGCAACTGGCATCTGGTCGATCAAAAATCAGCTGACGTGACCACACTGAACCCATGGTACGCTGGATGGTATCAGGGGGCGAATCTGCCATATGGCAGTTTGCACAGGCGATTGACGCCCGGTCACCGTTATGGCAGCTAACGCAGTTTTGCATACCTTGCTGCACTACGCTGGTCTCTTGCCTCTCGCTAAACAGGTGGCACTGGGTACACGACATACCAGCCTCTAGAGGCTCTGTGTGAGAAACCCGCAGGTTAACCTGGTCTTCCCTATTGATGATGAGCGTACGCGTAAAGGTTGACGGATGATGGCAGCCCTCACAACTTGCCTGTGTCACCGTTCCGTAGGTCGTTCTGTTCGAGACATTTGGATCCTGCGCGTAGCCCTGAATGAAGCCATACACCGCATGGGTCGAGCGCGGGAACAAGTTCAGTGTTACACCCTGCAAAGTATTGCCGGGCTCATGGCAGTTTACGCAGGTAAGGCTGTCGTGTGCCGTCACCAAAGGCCAGTCGCCAGACTCTATCAAATCCTCATGGGGGGACGCATGGCAGGCAGTACAGAAAGCTTCAGTACGTGTGCTAAAGCCCATGCCAATCCCGGCACCAAGAACACAAACCATGGCGACAAGGATGCCTGCATAGTTAATCTTTGCTGTCGTGTCGATACCCTGAGCTGAATCAAGCAGCTCTTTTGCAGTCTTTTTATCAATGGTGCGAACGACATTTTCTTCGTCGTCAAGCAGTTCATATTCTTCGTTTTGCTTCTGAACCCGAGCAAAGTACCACATTGCCATAGTCAAGATGACAATCAGGAAAAATACCAGCACAATAGCCAGTGCCAACAGTGCAATCAAGGGGTGCTGTTGCGGATTAGCAATAGCTTGCTGAATGAGTGCCCAGCGCTGCTGCATGTCCTCGAAGGTCAAGGTGTTCAGCAGGTCTTGCCACCACGTTATGCTTAAAAAATTACGTAATAAATCAATCATGGACTGTTCAACATCCTTGGTTCAAACCACATCCGCGGACCACCGGGGTGTACATGTCCGTCGTGGCAAGTAGTGCAGTCTCTTTCTAGGTGACAAATATAGCAAGCTTCTTCGCCATAGTGGTCGGTTTCTGCAGCATGATTTATCAGGAAATCATCGGGGTGTGGAATCTCCATACCATGACAGTCATCACAGAAGCTTTGATTTTGATGACAACTAGCACACTGATTGTTGGGGTCGTTTGCCACCAGCGAATGGTCGCGAATAATGAAATTGTCATGCGGCACCATCTCGCCGTGGCAAGCAGCACACATTTGCTGGCTATGACAAGGTGCGCAAGTATTCCAGTCACCAACACCGTGGGTGTAGATCAAGTCTGGGCCATGTACTGCCGCAAAGACCGAATAGGGATTTCTGTTATCCCCCAAATCGCCAACGTGACACTGCTGGCAAGAGATGGTCGTGGCATCTTCAAGGTCGGCTGAATGACAGGCCATGCAAGATTCCATCGCATAGCGTGATTCCCACTCTGTCGTACCCTGGTGACCAATACCACCGTGACAGGTGGTGCAACTTAGATTTGCCGTACACTCTGCGTGGTTGACCATCAAACCGCGATTAGTCACCGTACCTGCCAAAATGTCAGTTGCGTCCCCCTCACGCCCGTGGCATTGCATGCAAGAACGGTCTTGAACGACACGTGTTGGGTCTTGGCCTGGCATAATCGGAAATACCATCGTGTACCAGACGCGAATGTTATAGCCAACCTCTCCCAGACGCCCCTCTGTTGCATGGCAGGAAATGCAGGTGTTTTTGCTGTGGATGCCTGCTTCCACCTTTTCTGCCTGCAGGGAATGGCAACCAGCACAACTAGGTGCCCATACGACGCCAACCCCTGCAGGTAACATTAGCAGTAGTGCAAGGCCTGCAATCATCCATACGGTAATCTTCAGGCCCGTTGAAGACTTATTTCTAAACATAGTACATTAGGTTTGCTGCGGTGGGGTTGATTCTTTCTCAACCGCTTCAGCTCCTCCTCCAATATTCGGATCGTCGGGGTCTACCAAAGCTGCCTGCAGTTCCTTTTCGCGGCGCTTCTTCGCAAGAGCACGCGAGATTAGATAGGCAGCAATAATAATGATAATGATAATCAACGGAATGCAACATGCCTGCAAGAAGTCATTAAGCTGTCTGCGCAGCTGAGAAAACGGATCCCCGCTTGAGCCCTCGATACTAAACAGCTGAACGCGTCCCAACGAAGCTTCTGCGCTAGCAAACATGTCCATAGTTGGGTTGTAGTCAATGCAGTTGGGGTTGTGCAGACTGCCGTCTTGCGTACCCTGTTGACCAACCTTGCGAATGAAGGTTCCGTCCTCTGCGTTAAAGATACCCACAGAGAAATCGAACATGTCAATAATGTTGACCCGTCCTGCAGCATCTAGGGTAATACCCTGTGGTAGCTGCATGTTTGCAGGGAATTGGTCTTGAAGTTCCTGCTGGTCTTCGTTGCGACCACCCAAGATACCCTCATTACCAGGGAAGCCTAGATTTACCTCAAACAGAGGCACACCCTCTGGGTCATATTTCACGAACCTGTTGTTAAAGGCGTCCAGCACATAGGCATTATTGTTATCGTCAAAGACAATGCCAGAAACATAGTCAAAATGGTTAATCTCATCTTCAGAATCTGCAGCGTGCATACCAATAGGAGCACCACTGTAGCTAAAGACCGCAAATCCGCGACGACTACCAATGCCCAGTACGTCATCATTGGCAGCAATGGCCGTTGGATATGACAGGTGGATGGTTTCTTGATGTTCCCAATCGCTGTTAAATATCTGAACTCTGTTATAGGTTTGCTCTGCAACATAGAACCAACCTTGAGGCGAGATAGCAATACGGGACGGGAAAATCATCTCGTTTACACGCCAATCAGCATTAACAATAGAAACCAGGCGACCATTTAGGTCGTACTGCACCAAACGGTGGCGGGCACTGTCAGTAACCCACACGGATTGACCGTCAGCTGCAAAAGCAACACTACTGGGATTGATCAGGTCCTCAGTCACCGTTCCGTGACCATAAATCGACCTAATCCAGGTAATGCCTGCACGAGTTTGGTCGCCAAGCCCCAAGCCTTGAGGGCGGAGAAGGGCAAACATCATCGCACAAGCTGCAAGGATGATAAGAATCAGAATAATCAAGATGATAGTAGCAATGGTGCGCGTACGCCTAATCGCCTTATCATCGGTGTTGGTCTCTGAGGCACGCAACGCAGTTGCATCACCTAAGTCTGCGCCCGGCTCAACAGATGTAGCAGTTTCAGGAGCAGCTGATTCCGAAGTTGCTTCAGGTGCTGCTGTGGCTTGTGGGGCAGTATCTTCTGCCTTATCAACCGTATCCACGGTGGCGCCTTCAGTTTTTTGGTCAGTCATTATTCTCCTCCAACTTGCTCTTCAGTCATCCCCATGGTGCGATCAGGCAGTTCCCCGCCTAGGTCAAGTAGCGCGGTTTGGATGTCTTCGTCATCGGGCAGGAAGCGCAGTGCTGCGGTGTAATCTTCCTTTGCGCCTTCAATGTCATCAAGTCTTTCCTTTGCCTGACCTCTAAAGAACAGAAGACTTCCGTCAATTGGGTTGCCTTCGATGGCGATATCAAGCTTTTCAATTTGGCGCTCATAGTCTCCTGCTTCCTCATAAAAAGTCGCAAGGGCGAATGCGGAGGAGAAGTAATTGGGGTGCATGCCAAAGGCCTGTGCCCAGTTAGGTTCCATGTCGCTGTTAAAGACGCGGTCGAAGTCTTCGCGCAGCTGTGCCATAGCCTGCTCATAGCGCTCGATAGCAAGCTCGCGGTTACCCTGGGCTTCTGCAAGCATTGCATGGGCAAAGAGGGGTCCCTGATTGCGCTCCTCATCAGGGGAGCCTAGTGCAAAGGCTTCTTGGATGGTTACTTCGGCTTCGAGGAATTGGCCGTTTGCGATTTGTGCGATAGCTAGTTGGCTTAGGGCGCCTGCGGTGCGTTCTGAATCAGCGTAGGCCTGTGAAGCTGCGATGGTGAACTCATCGATAGTCGTTGCTCCATCACGTCCCACGTGAATAACGCCAGAGAAGTAGGCAAAAATCACGGTGAGCAACCCGCCGATGATTACTGCTGCTGCAATAACAAACAAGGTGCGGATATAAGGATCCGCCGACGCCGGCTTTTGCGAAGTGCGCTTCCTTTGCTTTGCGCTTGCCTTTGCAGCCTTTTTGTCAGGCGTGTCGGCTTTCTTTTCTTCAGATGTTGCCATATCCTCGGTACTTTTAGGATCGAGCTTATCTTCCCTTTGCTCTGTACTCATCAGATCCTCCCCTACAATTATGTTACGTACGCCCCACAAAGTACTTTGCGCCACATTGCCACAGCAACACGCGCCCCCTTCACTTGTGGTGACGAAGCTACCCTGCACAATCGTATCACTACTGCCCGTTTTCCTCAAGTGAAAACAGACTATCTACCTCGCAAAATGTCACATTTTTGCTGCGGGTTTCACCGCAGGTTTTGTCGTGGGTTTTGCACCGAGTTTCACTGCAGGTTTCGCCACGGGTTTCTCCGCAATCAAATCTACGGGCAACCCCGCCGCTTTAGGGCAGGCGTGGCTAACTGCATAACGGGCACGCCGAATGCCTCTTTAGGTTATTTTCTACTCTTTGCCACCGTTTTATTTTGAGTATGCCCATTTCATGCCCAAATAAAACATCACCAGAGAGGAAGAAAAATTATGAGCTCTAGAGGATACTCCCTCGAGAAAAGAGGGGCACGTAGTTGGAGGGTCACCGTCAGCCAGGGAATCAATCCCGACACCCAAAAACAGGTGCAGTACCGCGAGACCATCCGCTGTGCGTCAAAGACTGAGGCCCACCGCCTTGCAGAAAAAATCAGAGACCGCGTTCAGTGTCTGCCCGGAAAGGTTAGCAGCAGGCTGACCGTCCAGGAATACCTGCGCGATTACCTTGATAGTCCCCAGGTGCAAATGCTGGGCGAAAAGACGCGCTACGAATATCGTCGCAAAATGGAGATCTACGTGTTTCCCAATATTGGGCAGATTCGCCTGGTGCAGCTATCGACGCTTGCCATCCAGCAGCTGTACGACCACCTGCTAACTAGGGGTAAAAGTGGCGAAGGTCCCCTTGCGCCCTCGTCAGTTACCTTGATTCATGCGGTGCTGAACCGGGCGCTAAAGCGTGCCGTCGGACTAGGGTACCTGCTGGCAAATCCCGCAACTGCTACCACGCGACCAACGCGGCGCGCAGACCCGGTACGCACCGCGCTAAACGCAGACGACGTATGCAAGCTGGAAGCCTGCATCAAACACATGACCGACCGAGTCCTAGCAGCAGCCCTGTCAATCGGGCTACACACCGGCATGCGCAGGGGCGAGATTGCCGGCCTGCAATGGGGCGACATCGACTTCGAGGGCGCCGGCGGACTAGGAATCGTCAAGGTGAGAAGGACGCTGAAGTATCGCAGCGGCGACAACAACGCCTACGGCCACCCCAAAACACGCGGCAGCACACGCACCATCACCATGACCGCGCAACTAAAAGGCCACCTGCAAGCCTACAAACGGCAGCGCGAAAGCCAGCTTGCCAGCCGCGGGGAAAAACTGCAGTGCACTTCTCCGCTGCTAGTAAACCGGTCGGGCAAGGTAATGCAACTAGATAACCTAAGCTGGCGCGCCGCAAAGTTCTTCGAAGAAAACGGCTTTCCCCAAGGCTTCACCCTACACGGCCTGCGCCACACCCACGCCTCCTACATCATCAGTTCAGGCGTGCCCATCAAGGTTGCAAGCGAGCGACTAGGGCACTCCACCATCACCCTAACCGCAGACATCTACGGCCACCTAATCGAGGGAGCCGACGAAGCAGCAGCCCTAGTTTTCGAGGAGTCACTAAAGAAGGCACAGCGGAGAAATAATGGATAAAGCCAAGTGCCCACCGTGTGCCCATCCCACAAGCATTTGGGACAAGCACAAGCCGCTAACCTGCAAGAATGCGACATTGCCGCGTCTGCAAGTCCTGTTCAGTTCTCCCACTATATTTGTAAGTAAATCTAAAGGAGAACTAAACATGAAGAGAACAATCGTAACTCTTGCTTTGGTAACTGCCTTCGTCTTCGCATTTGCGGCAGTTGCTATGGCAACCTATAGGGGTTTTACTCCTATTCGTAGTCAGGCAGAACTTGATGCTGGCTACCTGCACAACTTTGTTTCATGGGGAGAAGCCCTTGATGAAATGGAGCGAAATGGCGTTAATGGTGAGCTGCAAAGTACTGCTCATGGTGGTTATGTAACCACTACTACCAAGTGTGCGACCTGTCACAGTGCTCACGCCGCGCCTGCTGTGAATCCTAACGCAAGACCAGGCGAAGCAAATCGTGGTGGTGCTGTAAATAATGCCAACAATGCTGCTCAGTCATTTCTAACTGCTGGCTCAGACGGCTGTGAAGTGTGTCACGTTGCTGGTGGAGCTCAAACTTCAACACTGCTTGTTGAGTGGGGTCCAAACGGTGGTGGACCGCACGCAGATCCAAATCGCGGTTGCATGCTTTGTCACAATGCTGGTATCCACGGTCTTGCAAGCTCACAATTTAATGTCATGAACGTATTCCTGCTTGGCGCTGGACGCAATCCACATCTGCCAGGCTCAGACAATGCTGTAGCTGGTGATAGACCTGCAGGTACTACCATGAATCGCGACCAGCAAATCCGTGCAGAGCTTGGCACAACTGCAGCTACTGCGCAACTTCAGCGTGGCGGAATTCTAGATGTGCCTTTGGCCTCACCATCATTTACTACTGTTGCCGCACCTTCTGCTGCATCAACATGGTGGTATGATGGCATTCGAGGAATTGGTTCAGAGCCTGGTGCTTTGCCTCCGACCTCTGTACTCCCGGGCGGTGCTGCTGAAAGAGGAGAAGCTTTTGCTGCCGCTCGCTCACTCGCAACTGCCTTTACTTGCGGTGAGTCAGGATGTCATGACTCAACAGCAATGTTTAACCTTAACTGGGGCATGGGCTTTGACCGTATAGAGTATGTACGTGATGCCGACCCAACATTTGCCTTTGGCTCATATCAATACGGATCATCAATTGAGGGTACGCGCACCGTAACAGGTCACGTTATGCCTTCAATCCGCGCAACGGGTGGCTCAACGCAGGCTTGTGGCCCATGTCATGCAGGTAATCCAGCCGGATTCCCAACTGCATCAACAACACCAAATCCAAACTGGGAAAGTGGAGCAACTGGGAATGCAGGATTTTCACTTTATGTTGCTGATGATACACGTAGAGCATGGGGCTGTGATCAGTGCCATGATATGGTTGGTGTAGCAACAAACTCAACCGCATGGCCACATGGTAACCGCAATATCTTAGTTTACGAATGGCTTGCAGATGGCACGCAAGAGGAAAACATGGTTGTTGCAGGAAACCTTTGGATGTATGGCGGAAATATTGCCCGTTCAACTGCAATAGGTACCGTTAATAGCGCAAATCAAAATACCAGAGCCATCTTTGATGATGGTGGAGGAACCACCTTCCGTGGTCCAACAAGTGAAAACGTTTCATTTGCTGATCAAAGCTGGACAGTTTTGACAGGCGTAACTTCGGGTCGCTACGGTCTACCAGGTCTTAACCCAAGCCTTCCAGGGTATATTCCTGCAGCTACTCAGGCTACAGTAACCGGTCTCACTGACGGTTCATGTCTAAAGTGTCACGTCCCACTAGATGCAGTATCAATGACTGCAATGGACGCTATCGGTGCAGATGCACTGCGTCACGCATGGACCCACGGTGGAAGTAACCCTGTTACCCCGACATGGAATGGTGTAACGCCAACAAATTCAAATCGTCTCTTCCTATACAGATAGTACTCACGTAGCGAAAGCTACCATTATCTAGGAACTGTGCCAAAAGGCACAAACGTACTACCAAAGAGGGCTCCCATCACGGAGCCCTCTTTTCTGCTAATTTATTGTCCAACTTTATGCTCCAAGCAAAACGGCAGGTACTACAAGAACGCCATCATTGCGACGATAAGCCTTGTCTCCTGTCGTTAATACAATCTTTGCTTTTACACGGTCTCCAACTTTTTCCTCAAACCAATTGAGGTGTCGAACCTCTTCGTCAGAAACCGTTGCTCCAACTTTTGTCTCAATCACTACTAGGTCGCGACCCTTCTCAACAATAAGATCTATCTCTCTGCTCCCACTTGCTGTCCGAAGATAATAAACTTGAGCATCAATCGCAGACGCATAGGTGCGAACACTCATCGCACAAAGAGACTCAAATAATCGCCCAGCAATACTACCGTAATCAACGTCGTGCACAGTACTCTCAAGTCCATGTAAAAGTCTTTCCTCTGAAAGTCGAAGCAGATGTGCCTCAACTCCTGGATCGACCAAAAAATGTTTAGGTGTTTGCTTGAGGCGTCCAAAAAAATCTTCACCCTCTAGCCACAGATGGAGGTCATCGGTAATCCACAAGCTTTCCAATGCTTCTCGGTAGGCAACAGTACTTCTCTTTGACGGCTTATCATCTTCTCCAGAAGTTGCTGCATCAAGAATTTTTGTATAGCTAGCTGTGGTTCCCACTGCTGCAGCATATGACCTCATCCAGCGAATTAGTACTTGTGGTTGTCTAAGCCTAATTCCTTGAGCAGCAAATTCTCTTGTTGCAATGTTTTCAATGTATGAATTTATGAGGCGCGGGCGAACACTCTCCTCAGCATTAAATATCCCTGGAAAACCTGTTTTAAATATTTCTTTGACATAGTCCGTTAAGGTCAGTTCTGAAACATATTTGTGTATGTCTGTTATTTGTCCGGCAAAACAATCTTTAAGTGATATCTGATTGAGATTTTCAAAACGTTCAGCAATAGACAGAGGGCGCATGCGAACCCTTACAATTCTGCCTGCTCCACTATGCAAAGATAGGTCTCTGCTTTGTTGGCTGCCCGCTAGCAAGATACAGTCCTTATGTATCCCATCATCAACCATTCTGCGAACTCTATCCCACACCTCTGGCAAGTACTGCCACTCATCAATAAAAATTGGAGTTGGGCTGTTATAGAGTCGCTCAAACTCTGCTCCAATAATCTCCCTTTGATTTTTTTGATCAAGCTTAAAAGTTGTCTTTGCTAGACGTTGTGCTGTTTGGGTTTTGCCTACTCCCTTTGCGCCCTCAATAGCTATTGCAGGCAAGTGTGGCATAAGGTCTTTAAGCCAGCCATCAATATATCTAGGAATGTATGACTCCATTTTGTGATCTCCTAATAGTATCGTTGTTGCAGAGTGCTAAAAATATTCATTGCACATATTACTTGATATTTATTGCACGTTTTACTTGATATTTATTGCACGTTTTGCACGGTACCTAGTCTATCACTTTTCCGTAAAACAATAAGTTTTTCTTTTGTGAAGTACTCTTTTGAGAGCTGTTTATCCTCTAGCAAATGCCCCATAAATGCCCACCTATGAGGTCTGTAGCACTGTACAGCCTCCTAACCTGCAAAAATGCTGTCAATTTAGTCCTAGCAACTCTGTTCTCACCCCTCACTATATTTGTAAGTAAATCTAAAGGAGAACTAAACATGAAGAGAACAATCGTAACTCTTGCTTTGGTAACTGCCTTCGTCTTCGCATTTGCGGCAGTTGCTATGGCAGCGGTAACACCGAGTACAGCCTATATGGGCTTTACTCCTATTCGTACCCAAGAACAAGTAGACGCTGGGTACTTGCAGGGCTTTATCAGTTTTGCTGAAGCCCGTGCAGAAATGCAGCGCAATGGCGTCAATGGTGCCTTGCAAAACACCGCACATGGTGGCTATGTAACATCAACAACATTGTGTGTTGTGTGTCACTCAGCTCACCGTGCACCTGGTATCAATCCTGATGCAGCTCAGGGTAACGCCGCAGGATCAGCGGGTGCTGCTGGCAGCATAAATGCTGCAAACGTAGCAAACCAATCCTTTCTAACAGCTGGCTCAGGCACTTGTGAATCATGTCACACCACATGGGGATCGCAAGCATCACGTCTACTGGTTGAGTGGGCAGAAGTTGGTGCAGGACCACACGCAAGTGCTGGCAATGCTGTCGGTGGCGCATGTATACTTTGTCATAATGCTGGTGTACACGGCCTATCAGGTTCGCGCTTCAACGTTATGAACGTGTTCATGTTGGGCAATACTCGCAACACAGCTCCTGACCATCCCACAAGCCCAACTTCAGTGCCAACCGAGACTCGTGATGAGCAAATCGCTCGTGAAATTGCTGAAGGTCGTGTACTGCGTGGTGGTACTTTGGATGTGCCAGTAACCTCAGACCTCTTTGAAGATAGAGCAGCAGATTCAGGAACGCTGCAAGCTGGAATGCCTGCAGTTCCAACTGCTGAGTCAACATGGTGGTATAACGGTGCTCGATCACTCGGCCCCATTGGAACAACTCCTCCAGCTTTTGGTGAAGGAGTAACTGCTGGTGGTAACCAGTACGGTGCTGCTCGCTCATTGGCAACAGCATACACCTGTGGTGAGTCAGGATGTCATGATGCAACAGCAATGTTTAACCTCAACTGGGGTATGGGCTTTGAGCGCGTAGATAATGTACGCGGAAACCCTGTTCCTCCAGCGTTTAACCCAACACTACCTCCGCGCGACCAAATGATTCGCCAAGGCACTACTGAGATTACAGGTCACGTCATGCCTTCAGTTCGCGTAGCTGGTGGAGAAAATCAAGCTTGTGGTCCTTGTCACGGTGGTAATCCTGCTGGTTTCCCAACTGCATCAACAGTTGCAGGTGCTCGTGATAACTCACGCCTAGCCTTTGGCTGTGACCAATGTCACGACATGGTTGGTGTAGCTACGAATAGTACTGCATGGCCACACGGTAATCGTAATATCTATGTATACGAGTGGGAGGCAGATGGTACCCAGCTTGATACTGGAAACACTGTCGCTGCAGGTAACCTTTGGATGTATGGTGGAAACATTGCTCGTTCAATGGATCTTCTAGACCTTGCCCACAGCACCGCTCCCGAGCATAGCGCAGTAACTACACTTACAGTAACCATGAATAACACTTTGAGCAATGCAGTTATCATTAGTGAAGGCGGTGGTACAGCTTTCCGTGGAAACACAAGTGAAAACCTCTCATTTGCTGACCAAAGCTGGACAGTTCTGACTGGTGTTACTTCAGGTCGTTATGGTATTCCGTCAACAACCAACAATCCTGCTGGTGCATCTGCTCCAGGAACTGGTCTACTCGACGGTTCATGTCTGAAGTGCCACGTGCCACTAGATATTGACTCACGTGAGGCAATGAACGCTATGGGTGCAGACGCTCTGCGTCACGCATGGGTAACAGGTCAAAACCCTTACACAGGTGAAATTGTTGCTAACCACGGTTCTGGCGGAAGAAACAACAACCCCTGGGGTGCTTTAAATCCAATCTTCCAAGGTGTTCCTGCAAGCTGGGATCAATCACAACGCCTCTTCCTATACAGATAGTATTCACGTAGCGAAAGCTACCACTATCTAGGAACCGTGCCTAAGGCACAATCGCACTATCAAAGAGGGCTCCCACCACGGGAGCCCTCTTTTCTCGCTGAAGATTTAGCACTTTATGCAAAGAGTGCTGCGGGTATGACCAGTACTCTATCTTTTCGGCGATATGCTTTATCGCCAGTAGTCAAAATAACTTTTTCCTTGACGCGGTCACCGACCTTCTCCGCAAATGAATTTAAGTGCTTAACGTCGTCATCGGTAACAACTGCTCCCGTTTTTACCTCAATCGCTACTAGGTTGCCCTCCCAGACTATAATGAGGTCAATTTCTTTGCTTCCGTTTGCTGTGCGCATATAATACGATTCAGCCTCTAAGGCAGAGGCGTATGAACGGACACTCATTGCGCAAAGAGACTCGAAAAGTCTTCCCGCGATACTGCCATAATCGGGATCGTGAGCAGTATCCATCCTGCCTCGAATTAAATCATCGTGGGACAAATTTAATAACCTTGCTTCAAGCCCAGGATCGGCCAAGAAGTGCTTTGGGGTTTGCTTCAAGCGTCCGAAAAAATCTTCGCCATCTCCCCAGCATTCTAAATCATCGATAAGCCAAAGACTTTGAAGAGCTTCTCTATACGAAGTAGTCGTTGGTCTTGAGGGCTTATCGTCTTCTCCCGGCGTTGCAGCATCAAGCATTTTTGTGTAGCTTGTTGTGGTGCCGGTAGCCGCTGCATATGCTCTCATCCATCTAATAAGAGCTCCGGGTTGCCGCAACCTTATGCCCTGCGCAGCGAATTCCTTTGTTGCAATATTTTGGATATAGGTATTAAGAAAGCGAGTGCCAGCACCTTCTGGCGCGCGGTAGATGCGAGGAAAGCCTGATTTGATTATTTCGTGCATATATTGCGAGTATGTTACAGGTGAAGAGATGTGAATTCGCTCAGGAACTGTTCCAGCAAAGCAATCTTGAAGTGTTATGACTTCAGGAAATTGAAAGCGTTCTGCAAGCGACAAAGGCCTCATTCTCATGCTGACAATTCGCCCAGACCCACTGTGCAGTGATAAGTCTGTGCTTTGCATACTTCCAGTTAGCAAGATACTTCCTTCGGGAAGACCATTGTCTACCATTCTGCGAACTCTTTCCCAGACCTCTGGCGATTTCTGCCATTCGTCGATAAGAAGTGGTCTTGAGAGAAAATCAAGTTCTGAAAAGTCTGAAGCTTCAAGTGCTGTTCGTGTCGACTTTTTATCAAGTTCAAGCACATCGCTTGCAAAAATTTCTGCTGTGCTGGTCTTTCCCACGCCCTTTGCTCCATCAATCATGATAGCTGGAAGTAGGGGTAAAAGTATGCCTAGCAACTTATCTGCATAGCGGGGAATATGGTCAGTCATATCATCCTTTTAGGGTCATAAGTAAAGTTGCTTTACAATTTACAAGACTTGTACTTTACAATTTACAAGACTTGTACTTTACAATTTACAAGACTTGTACTTTACAATTTGCACAACAATTACTCTATCACCCATTAGTAATAGTGGCAAGAAAATAAGTAGATTATTAAAAGGTTATACAAGCTTTTATTCCCAAGCTATACCCAAATCAGGCATGGCATCAATAAGTACAGCCTCTCAACCTGCAAAAATGCTTCTGTATAGCGCCCACAGAACCTATTCTCACCCCTCACTATATTTGTAAGTAAATCTAAAGGAGAACTAAACATGAAGAGAACAATCGTAACTCTTGCTTTGGTAACTGCCTTCGTCTTCGCATTTGCGGCAGTTGCTA
>Ga0209755_10005503_pt1 | contig 14383 bp, 6 predicted proteins | sample TergutCo191P1_FD_187301 | JGI IMG/M metagenome (GOLD analysis project Ga0209755, IMG submission 187301) | Cornitermes sp. P1 segment gut microbial communities from Petit-Saut dam, French Guiana - Co191P1 (SPAdes) (version 2) | ecosystem: Host-associated > Arthropoda: Insects > Digestive system >... | reverse complement strand
CAGCCACAAAGCTATATGACCAAGTTAAAAGGGCTTCTAAAAATCCAATCCTTTCAACAAATGGTGGCGACTATGAGTTTTTTGCAAAAACAAAAGAAACCCAACCGCATCCATCAATCGCTGAGATTAAGTCTGAGTTTGAGTGTGTTTTGGGCTATTATGGGGCACTTGCTCAGTGGTTTGACTACACGCTAGTAGCAGAGGTAGCCAAGAAGAAACCAAATTGGGTGTGGGTACTTGTAGGGATGGATTATGATAAAACCATTCATTCAAGTGGGGTTCTTGAGTTGCCTAATGTTAAGTTCTTAGGACCAAAACCATATAAGGAACTACCGTCATTCCTAACTGATTTCGACATAGCGACAATTCCGTTTTTAATTAATGAAATCACTCTTTCGACATCGCCTGTTAAGCTATTTGAATACATGGCGGGAGGCAAGCCGATTATCACGTCAAAAATGCCTGAGTGCTTAAAGTATGAGAGTGTCTACACTTACAATAACAGTGATGAGTTTATCTCTAAAGCGGAACAACTATTAGACATTGACTCATCAGATTCGTATTGGCAGACACTTGAAAGGGAAGCGTTAGAGAATACTTGGGATGCGAAGGTTGAGGAGATTTTGTCAGCGATAAATCTTTAAGGGGATGCATAATAACTATTACGCGAGATAACGCTATTTTTAATTACTTACTCTGGCTTTTGTTCAGATAGTTTCTCGTATATCAACACGGGTGTTACTGGTATCGCTTTTACAGTTGTCGCGTAAGGCAAGATGCTCTTTAAAAATGTGTTAGTGGAGTCTATGGATAGTTTAGATTCAAAGATATATTTATTGGTTAATAGTCGCTTGTTAATAATAGTCGCTTGGATTTCAAGTGGAACAGCAGAAAGGTTCTCAAGAACTCCATTAGTGTCACAGATCTCTTCTGCGTTGCAGGTAGTGACAAAGCTATTATAAATGTTATGTCTAATTAAACGTGTGCCTGCTCTTATCGCATTTCCAACCACCAAATCATATTCAGAGGATATTGCAGCTTCATACATTTTTGCATAAGCATCATGGATAGCTTCGCTACCCGAGCTCATAAATATCAGATGATTTGTTGTAGCTAATTCAACCCCTTTGGTGCACGCATTTGTGCCACCACCTGAAAGGTAAGCCTTTACGTTGTCGTATCGTTTTTCCATGTATCTGAGGTAATTTGTAGTGATACCATCAGTTGAGCCACCATCGACTAGTATAATCTCAATGTCGGCAAACATACTGCTGCGTAATAGACTTGCAAATGCTTTGCAATATAACCTTAGGCCATCATTGAATACAGGAATAATGATGGTCATTTTATATTGCTTTGTTAAGCGTGGCTTTACAATTGGAGCCATGTTGAAATGAAGACAATCAATACTATATCCATTAGGAATTTCGTTTTGTCCATCGTTCATATTTTTGAGATTTTCCACACCGAATGCTTCGCACCAAAACACTGTGCAATATTTGCTGTGCAGACTGTCAACAAAATTATGCTGACAGCCTTTTATGAGCCTACTGCCAAAATAGTATGAATTTTTCGTGATATAGTCACAGTCAGTGTACTTAAACCCATTGATCATGTCCTCAAGATAGAACATTTCATATTCCATTTCATCGTGGAAAAATGCCACCATGTCAAATTCGCTGTAGCGATGCAACAAATCACCTTCTCTTAACAGTACTTTATCGGCGTATGTCTGAGAGTTAAATTGATTTATCAAATTCTCTGTGATTTCTTTTACAACAACTGCAACGATACGTTTTTGTGGCGGGACTGAGAGCCCTACTTTTTCACATATTTTTGCATATCTATCATAACATGTATTTTCGGTCATAGCATGACGGATACCGGACGCTTGCCGTTCTCTTGTTTCATTTACAGGAAGGGTGTCAATTATGTTTGCAACTTCATCTGAATCGTGAATTGTAAAGATGTTTGGAAGATGGGTATTTATTCCAACACTATAGTTCGATATCTGCAGATTGCCGATTGCACCGAGCTCATATGCTCGGTTTGCAAACATTGTGTGACTTTCTTTAACGGTACTTATATTAATTGCCCAATCATAAAGTTTATGCACTTTTTGAAGCTTGTTGTGCTCAATTGCGGGAGCAATATATGGATTATATTTTTCCGGGAAAAAGTATAATGAATCATCCCAGAAAAAATTACGGTTAATAATGTTTAACCCTCGATTGCTTGCAAGGACTCCATCGAATATAGTCCTCATATCAATTCGCCTTTCGGGGAATTTTTCGTACCATGAGCCTGAAAAGATTACATCTGATAATTTCCTAACACTTTGCGAACCCACGGGATTGTGAAATAGTGGATTGATGCCAAACATGAGCGAATAAACATTACTATGTCCACATTCATTCAAATATTTTGGAATCATTTCTGCAGCAGATGTAAAAATATAATCACAGGCAAGTGCTAATTCCAAAAAAACTTGATAGTCCGGAGGATCCTCTTTTGCATAAAACACTACCGGAATGGAAGCTCCTTTACAAAACTCAATAATCTCCAATGCTGTTTTGCGCAGCTTGCTGTCAGCCTTTTCAAGCGATTTCCATTCTCCGCAAAGCCCTCGCCATGTCACCGAAAATAGCAACAGGTCGCAACCTTCTATCTGCGTTTCCCAATCATTTGGGTGTATTGCAACAGTGTTAGCTACATCTTTGTAAACTTTATACAGAAACTCATCAGCGATAATACACAGCTTACTTTCTGCCGCTTTGAAAAATCTTCCGGATGAACTATCAGGGATTTTCAGAAGTTTTGAATCAATTCGGTCAGCGAAGTTAAGGTCGAAGGGCTTGGGAGACTCTTGCTCCTTGAAACTATCTGGAAGTAATTGATTATTTAAAAAGTTATTAATCATCTCATCGTCTTTATTGTAATGGTCTTCATAGGGCTCAAATATCTTCAGCAAAATAGCTCTGCAATCATGGGTATCTTCAGCTTTGCAAAATGATAATTTCTGTATGTACCAGTCTCTAAAATAGTTGTTGAACCTGAGATTCATATAGTCTGTCAATAATTCTTCACCCTCAAGCCATTTAATTGTTGCGTGTTCACTTAACAAAGATTTTTCAAAAAAACTTTTCCCAATGGTATTAACTGTTGAGCCGGCGACTTGGGCGTAATAAATGTGAATTGGGCAATTTAAGGCTTTGATTCGTGATGCATTGACAAATAGTTGCAATGAAAACAAACTATCTTCTCCAACGGCTCCAACAACCTGTTCTATTTTGCTATTTTCAAGAAGACGCTTGTCGATTACCATGGCTTGAATGCTCATAGGTGTAAAGTTTATACTTTTAACAAACTCTCTCTTATCACCTTCAACAATATCTGACTTGTATAAATTTACGAAGTAGCTATAATAATTTGCTGAATATTGTTTTTCTCTGAAACATATCATATCTCCCACGACAAGATCGAAGGCTTCTCCAACTGCAAGGTCATAGAGCTTTGCATAACCGTCTTCTATCGCCTCGTTATCAGGATCTAAAAAAATGATATGTTGTGCAGTTGACATCTCAACCCCTTTGTTTCTTGGACGTGAAGCAGAACCGCTACCTCCATCGCCAAAGAAGAATGACTTTACATTATCATATCTTTTTTCAATATAGCGAATCATGTTTTCTGTAAAGCCATCAGTAGAACCGTCGTCTACTAAGATGATTTCCATGTCTTCAAAAATGCTACTACGCAACAAACTTGCAAATGATTTCCCGTATAAATGGAGACCATTGTTGTAAATTGGTAGTATTACCGATAGCTTGTAATGTCTAGGCATCCGTACTTTCTCAACTGGCGACATATTGAAGTTTAGATTGTCAATGCTATACCCATTTTCGAGTGCCACATGGTCAACAGGAAAATCTAAGAGGGTTTGCGCACAAAACTCTGCACCCCAGAAAACAGTACAATATTTGCTATGAAACCCTTTGACAAAATCATGTTGAGCGCCTTTTGCCAGTGTATCTCCTCTGAAATATGAGTCCTTTGTTATATAATCGCATTTTGTGTACTTAAATCCGTTAATCATATCTTCCAGATAGAACATATCATATTCCATATCGTTATGGAAAAAGGTAATCATGTCAAACTCATGGTAACGCAAAGCCAGCTCATTTTCTAAAATGAGCTCTTTACTTTTATAGGTTTGCAAATCAAATTGCTTACGCAGAGCCTCCGTAATATCAGCTACAACTACGGCTACACTACGATTGTTAAAATTAACAGAGAAGCCAACCACATTACAAATTTCAGTAAACCTGTCAAAACACGTGTTACCTGTCATTGCATGTCTAATGCCGGCGGACTGTCTATCGCTTATTTCGTCTGCGTGAAGATTATCAAGTATACGGGTGACTTCATTTGAATCTTGCACGGTATATATGATAGGAAGATGTGAGTTTATACCGACACTATAATTAGACAATAACAAGTTACCGGTTGCCTCAAGCTCATAAGCTCTGTTAGCAAACATAGTCGAACTTTCTGTGACTGTATTAATATTAATAGCCCAATCATAAAGTTTGTGAACTTTTTGAAGCTTTTCATGTGGTATTGCAGGAGATATGAATGCATTATATTTTTCAGGGAAAACATACTGGGGGAGTTTTAACTCTAGATTCCTATCGATGATTTTTAAATTTCTGCTACTTGACAAAACACCGTCGAATATTGCGCGAGTGTCATCTCCGCGCTTTTTGTATTTCTCATACCATGATCCGGAAAAAATAACATCTGGAAACTTATGTGAGTTTTTTGAGCCCACTGGGTTGTGAAAATTAGGGTTAATTCCAAACATAAGTGAAAATACATTTTCATTATTACAATCATGTTTATAGCTTTCAACCATTTCTGCTGCCGTAGTGAAGATAAATTCACAAGCATTTGCTAACTCTAAAAAGTGTTCGTAGTTAGGTGGATCTTCGATGGAATAGAAAATGGTAGGAATTTCATTATCTCGACAATGTTTTATCACATCAAGGGCTATGTTGCGATTTACTGAACCAACACATGAAATCCCGGCCCACTCACGTTTAAGTCCTTTCCAAGCTGAAATAATTAAAAAAGCGTCACACCCCTCTAACTGCTCAAGCCAACTGTCTGGGTGCAGTGGGACTGTGTTTGCGACATCTTTGTATGTGTGATATAAAAAATCATCGGAAATAATTGCAAGTTTAATTGGAGAAGCCTCATAGTAACGGCCTGACGAACTGCTTGGAATGGATTCAATACGTTGCCAGATACGATCTAAGAAGTTTAAGTCAAAAGAAGCAGGCGCATCTGGATGCTCCGATACTGTGGTCGGTTCACACTCATCTACAATTTGAATTTGCGTGACAGATTCAGTTACCTCACTTTGTTTTTTTTTATTTCGCAGTCTCCAGATTCCACGCTGAATTTTGCCCAGTTTTGAACCTGCAAGTGTGTGGTATTGTAAATCTTTTTGCCACAGCTCAAACCGAAGCTGCTCTTGAACTGCATTGTTCGAGTTATAAATAGAATCTCTTTCAAAGATAAGGGAAGCTCTCTCTTTGCTCAAGTTATCTATTTCTAAAAGCAGGTGTTTTTTTTCTGAGCCCAGGCTATCTCTTTCTGCACTTAGAGCTTTAACTGCTCTGATATTAGATTCGTTCTCTTTTTGTAATATCTCTGCTTTGGATTTCAATAATTCAAGATTTTTATCTTGTTCAAGATTATCTTGTTTTAATTCACCAATGGTTTTTAAATGCTTTTCAGCCTTTTCCTGCCATGATTTTGCGGAATTAGCATTAGCGTGTGCCTGATTTTGCAATTGACTATAAGCATCAATAAGGCTACGCTCGTGAGCCAAAAACATTTTCTCAGTTTTTAAAAATAGTTTTTCGTTGATGGAGTTACAATTTTTACCTGATAGTTTTGTAGCAATCAAACCAATATATGCGCTACCAAACCCCTTTGAATTGCTAAAATATATATCATCGTCAATCACAAAATAGCTGCCCACAGTCTTGAATAATTCAGCAAAATAATATGTACGTTTATGGTCGGGGTAGTCATTAATTCCAAAAGGAACTGTAATAATTATACGGCCGGACTCACTAAGCAGTTCGAAAGCACGCTTTACAAAACGATCAGGATCAGCAATATGTTCAAGTACTTCACTCATGATGATGCTATCGAACTTTTGGATACAATCATTAGCGAATGACAAAAAATCAGCACACACGAACTGAACATTATTACGTGTGCTTTCATCTTCGGATTCAAGTAACTTATTTGCAAAGTCAATACTTTCTTGGCAGATATCTAAGCCGATAACTTTTTTGCCTTCACGAGCAAGAATAGTGGGAGCAATACCTTGTGAGCAACCGACATCAAGGACTGATTCACCTTTTGCTTGTGAACAAACCCAATGGATACGCTCCCTAGTCATTTCTCCAAAATCAGTTCCAAACTCCCCATTATATGCTTCAGAAATCCGATCAATATTTTTCATACTACGTCTACCTTCCTACACAGTTAAAATAGCGATTAAGCGGTAGTCAATTTACAGATGATAACAACCCGGCAGTCTGCAGATGTTGCGTGTATCCAAAACTATTTTCTCTGATAGCTTATCCATGTTTTCTTTTATATGTTTATGAGCAACCATAATGACCACAAGGTCTGTTGATGCCAAAAATGTATCGAAATCCATAATTTGGCCATCAATTACTGCATTTTTTAGCATGGGGTCATAGAACCTAACATATGCTCCAAGATGATTTTTCATAATCTCATTTAATTGTAATGTTGGGCTTTCACGGATATCATCAACATCCTCTTTATATGTTATTCCATAAAACCCGACACGTGAGATATCTGCTTGCCCAGTTTCTGCCATTATTGCATTAACACGCTTAAGTACATATGCGGGCATAGAATCGTTGACTTTACGTGCCTCGTGAATAAGTAGCGACAGGCTGGGATAATCACCGACTAGAAACCAAGGATCAACTGATATGCAGTGACCGCCAACTCCAGGCCCAGGTTGCAGGATGTTGACACGTGGGTGCATATTTGCAATGCGGATGATTTCATTAACATCCATACCGCCTTGTCTGCATATTTTTGCAAGCTCATTTGCAAATGCAATATTTATGTCTCTGAAAGTATTTTCAACAACTTTTGTCATTTCGGCTGTTCGGATGTTTGTTAATACTATTTCGCCTTTACAAAATGTTGAGTATACGCTCTTGATTTGCTCTCCTATAGCCCCATTGTCGGAGCCGATTGTGCGAGAGTTGTATATTAGTTCTGTTATCATTTTTCCAGGGATGATTCTTTCGGGTGCGTGTGCTATATGGATGTCCTCACCAAGAGTGTACTTGCTGTCGTGAAAAATAGGTCTGACATACCTATCTATTGTACCGGGGGATATTGTTGACTCAATTACTATTATAGTATCTTTTTGACAAACCGCTAGTATATCTGATATTGCGCTGCAAATATAACTTGGGTCAATTTTTTTTGTTTGCTCGTTATAAGGTGTCGGAACTGCAACAATATATATTTTGGCAGGTATATATTTGGTTCCGAAAGAGATGCCTTTATCTCTTGCATTTTGGAAAAGTTCATCCAAGCCATCTTCTTTAAAAGTAGTTTTCCCTGAGTTTAAAATAGAGACAAGTTCGGGGTTATAGTCAATCCCAACCACATCTACGTCACTAGCAGCAAGAATAAGAGCAGTTGGCAAGCCAATATATCCCAGACCGATTACACATACTTTGCACATTAGAAAATCCTTCTTGAAAATAATTTTTGCCTTAATTTATTAGATAGATAGTCAGTATATTCAATATAATTAGGACTGTCAAGTTTTGGGGGGATTTTCGGATAAGTGAACAGAACGCACCCGAAAGTGTTGACAATACCACCAACCTGTATTAACCTCAAGTAGGTGATTGTATAATGAAACTTTCAATCGTAATGAGCATATACATAAAAGAAGACTCAGAAGCCTTTTCAAAATGCCTAACAAGCATCTTGAGTCAAACCGTCCTACCCGACGAGCTAATCATAATAAAAGACGGTCCGCTTACAAATGAGTTAGAGCGGGTTATAAGCGAATTTAAATGCCCATTTGATTTGCAGATTATAGCCCTACCGGAGAACATAACCCAAGGGCCCGCAAGAGCAAAAGGGCTGTTAGCTACACGCAATGAGTGGGTTGCTATCATGGACAGTGACGATATTTGCAGACCTGATAGATTTGAAAAGCAAATAGAAATGGTTGCAAAAAATCCCGAATTGGGACTAATAGGGGGTCAGATTTCAGAGTTTAGAGATGACCCTAATCATGTTATAGCTGTAAGAGCCGTGCCGCTTGAGCATGATGCTATCATTGAATTTGCAAAGGGCAGAAACCCTTTCAACTCAATGACGGTTATGCTGCGTCGTGACATAGCCATCAAAGCCGGAAACTATGAGTATTTTCCAATGTTTGAGGATTATGACTTATGGGTTCGCATGATTAAAAACGGTGCAATTTGCGCAAATCACCCTGATGTGCTTGTGGATGCCCGTGTAGGTAGCGGAATGTATGAGCGTCGCAGAGGGATGCCATATGTTCGGGCGGAAGTGAAAATGCAGAAAGTGCTGCTTGGCTTAGGTTTAATCAGCAATGGGCGTTTTGCAAAAAACATTGCATTGCGAGCACCTATAAGACTCCTGCCCGGGAAACTCGTAGCGAAGATGTACAATGTGTTTGTGAGAGGGTAATAATCACCAAGAATATGACCTGTGAGCAAAAGGATCAGCAGTGGAGGCATGTTCATGAAGTCTCACCTCCACGAGCTATTTTGTGATTTTATTATTTCCAATTTGTCAAATGCATTATGAAATGCCGGTCCATCTGTCAAGTTTCGGTTATCACTTGTGATGGTGAGCTCGCCCAAAACCACACCTATTTTGGTCAATTGTCAATAAAATTTACCAAAATTAGTAAATTAAATTAAAGTTGATGCAATTTGGTAAATTAGACCTACGAGTGACTTTATTTTCGAGATACATAAAAGTGAAAAATAATTATATAACGGAACATTTTTAAAAAATTTACGTCAGAACAGCAATGAGGCGCCCAATGGGTGATTTATTGCTCCGGCGCAGTTGCGGGCGCGAAAAACAATCTCGCAAAACACATTATATGAGGTGATATGATTATGAAAAAACTTTTATTCGTAATAATACTCTGCATTTCTCTACTTGCTATAATGGGCTGTTCTTATTACTCACCATATGGAGCCACAAATGAAATTGGCCCGGACAAATCATCAAGTGGAAATGATTTGGGCTTAGATACCGGTCTTAGTCCAGATGCTATGATTGAAGCGGTGGGAGCTTTAGGACATATTGCCTATACAGAGTTAGTCCGCCGTGAAGCAACGGATAATGACCCTGCAACTTGTCCGGTTGTTATAATTGAGCCTGGGCGAGATAATACCCGTGTTGAGCGGGAGATAGTCAAAATAGGCGTTACACAATCTGCATTTGATAATGTTGGGCAAATACTGCGAGTCTTTGGCGCCGGTACTGAAATTCATACACTAACCTCTCGTGATTTTGACAGCATTGACCGTCTGCAAGAGTTCTACGCTATTTTTATTAATTGCGGCAGTCACTGTGCCGTTAATACCCGCGTGCTCAACTCATATGTAAGACTGGGCGGAATCGTCTATGCCTCAGACCATGCCGGCGAGACAATTCAAGTTGCATTTCCAATGATGTTTGACTTGTTTAAAGACAATGCCTCACAAATTGTTTCAGATGCGCAGATTGTTCACTCAACATTGGCTTCGCATATGAGAATTGGGGAATTAGATGTAGTTTTTGACTTAGGCGGTTGGTATTCTATAACTGAACTAAGTGACTGCGCCACAGTATATATTGAAGGCAAACTATCCGGTGACAGAGAAACAACACCCCTTGCGATTTCTTTTGATTATGGGGACGGACGAGTTTTCTATACATCATTTCACAATAGTGCGCAAGCAAATTTCCATATAATAAATTTCATTGAATATCTTGTTTTCAGGATACTAAATGTTGAGGCAGACAGAAGTCTGCAGGAAGCAGCGGAGAGGGATGGTTTTCGTTATAGGGGAATGGTCTTTAGCGGCGCAGGCAGAGCGGCTGAGAATATAGCTGCATGGGCGGCACCGGCTGATGGTGAGGCGGCGTCAGAATTTTTCATGGCAATGTCTCCAAGTCCGTCACCTGCGACGCAAGATATTGCACAAGGGTATTTTAGTTATACCTTCACCGAGCGAGGTTTTATGCTTATGTTTGGTGCAGATAATGAATTTTATACTGTAACTCTAATTGATCCAAATGGTAATCGCTTTGAAGTTAATAGTGCAGGAGAAATTTCTTCAGATACCTCATCAGCACCTAATGCTGCGACTCCTGTCATTGCATTGGAATATTCTGATGGATATAGAGTGAGGGTAACAAATATAACATCTGGCGAGTGGCGCTTTAATGCCGAGCCGCGCGATGGTACAGATATAATGATTGGAATAGCTGTTATGGATTAAACAGCGAACAATTTTTATAGCCGTGAGGGGAGTAGTTATAGCTATATCCCCTCATAAAGCTTTTCTAACTGCTCTATTAGCTGCCTAATCGCAATTTTAGATTGTTCACTGTTACCATCGGTGAGCCTTTTGTATGCTGATTAACACTTCCAACTTTTATTTTCTCCTCAACTTGCATATGCGGGGAAGTGCAATGCGCTTCCGCGAGTTTTTAGAGGCCTGTTATTAAATGAAAGCGGAAAGTGCTCTTACCTCAACGCCGTAGTTGAATCATTAGACACTCCTTCGGTACTTGATGCTTTGAAAATCACTTTTACTGTTTGCATCAGCAGCTTTATGTCCTGCCATATAGAGAGGGTTTCGATGTAGATTATGTCTAGAAAGAGCTTGTCATCGGGTGCGGTGTTATATCGACCATATATCTGTGCAAAGCCGGTTATGCCGGCTTTTACCTTTGTTCTAAAGGCAAAGTTGGGATAGATTTCTTCATACTGTGCGGCAATTTCAGGACGCTCAGGGCGTGGCCCCACAACCGACATTGAACCAATAAGTACGTTGAAAAATTGGGGGAGTTCGTCAATTCTGGTCTTGCGGATAAATCTTCCAAATGGCGTGATTCTGTCATCATCCCGCGATGTAAGTCTAGGAACTCCATCGTCTTCGGCATCAGGGCGCATACTGCGGAATTTATAAATTGTAAAGTGCTTGCCGCCATGTGTTACTCTTGTCTGCTTGTATATGGCGGGCGCATTATCATATAGGCGTATAATAACCCAAACAATGAGCATAAGCCAACTGAGCGAAATTATTGCAATCAGCGAAATGACAATGTCCATTAGGCGTTTGATGAGCTTTGTGCTGATGTCAGGTTCAGGACTTTTTGGTAAAAACATAGGTGTGTTGGATATCCATGAAATATCGGCAGTGTTAATGAGTACACCGGCAAATGAGGGAAGAATATATGTTCTTTTGTTTTTACGAAAGCAAAATTCAAGAAGAGTTTCTTTGGTTTTTTCTTCGACATCGAGAAAGAAAATAGCTTCGGAATTTGACACGTATCTAAATAACACTTCAATCGGCTCATTTTGGGAGGCTACGCGACTGACTTTATATTTTTTGCGATGCATTTTAATCAGTGCTTGATATTGTTCAGCTTTTTTCTTTTCGCCGTAAATAATAATTGCAACTTGTGCTGGGTGTAAACGATAATAGACTTTATCAATGATTATTGAAAGAGGTATGATAATGACTATCTGCAAGGAAAATATAATTAAAAAGCCTGTAACGGGCAAGAGCTTGTACTGAATGAGGCTTAGCACCAGATATTGAAATGCATTTACCAGTGCGAGGCAAAAAAACCAAGAGAGGATAATTTCTGGTAAATCCGAGCTGCCGAAGTTAAAGCCTTGATAGACCCTGCTTGTAAAAAACAGGAAAGATGCATAAATCAAAAGGACAATGAAATTTCCCCAGAAATAGTAAATTGTTTCATGATAAAAATTAAACTGACCGATAAAGAATATGGCCATGAGAGAAAATAACAAAAAAGCTTTAGACAAAGCGAGGAAAATATTTCCGTATTTTCGCATTATGAAATTTCCCTCCTGTTGCTATGCATTTGGTTTGGGACATCGTATCCGTTTTTCTATGGGTATTGAGTACCGAACTTTATGCTTCAAACTTCCCATCCGCACTAAGTCTTCGACTGACCAAAATTCCGGCAAAGACCCAGAGAATTTGGCTGGCAATGGGGTGGCTGATATTAAAGAATGCTTGAGCGAGATATCCCACAAATGCAGCTAGAACTGCCATGATGATGGGATCATTAAATGCCTTTTTAACTGACCTTAATACGATGCTGCCAACAAAGGCAAGATAGAACAATAGACCTACAATTCCGTGGGTTATAAGATATTGTATGTATTCATTATGAGCATTTTCATAAAACTCGCCGAACACTCCGTGGGCATCCCGCGGAAAAGCATGTCCGAATGTATCAGGACCTGTGCCTATAATAGGATTGTTCGGAAAAACAGTAAGGGCATTTCTCCAAATAAATATGCGATTTGTGCCAAATTCATCTTGTATGTTGCCATGCATAACCTCACGAGCCTCAAATATTACACCGGAGCCTGTGCCGTCTGCATCAGGTCTGCCGAGAACTTCTACTCCGACAAGCCCAAGAACGATGAACACAACGATCAGTATAACTCCGAGCTTCCACTTAGGTGGAGCATCAGGGTCAACTTCTTTACCTTTTAAGTTAAAAAGAAGGCCGACAGCGAGTAGGACAGCAAAGATTAGGGTTAAAGGCAGCAGCGCAGAAGGTGAGCGCAGTTGCATTGTACCGTCTGCGACTATTTGATTTATTTGAGCCTGACCCAAAATATTTACATCAAACAGAGCAAACTGAATTGTGTAGGCAGCAACCCAAGTAGAAACCAAAATCAAGGTTCTGCCCAGTGTCTTTAGAGTTTGGATAATAAAAGGAATACACAGGAGCATAGCGGCGGCCATTCCGATTGTGCCGGAATCTGCATTTGCAACATCCCACATCCAGAAACTGAATGCACTTGCACAGAGCCACAGCGGCTGCCACTTAGATTTTTTACGAATATATAAAAATCCCGTGAACAAAACAGCGATGGTGACAAATACTGAGACTGTGTTGGTGTTTCCAAGTGTGCTGCGTATGTGGATGAAAAACAAATTAGGAACAGCATTTTCCCCACGATTGGGCCACAGACCGAGGAAGTCCATGCCAAAAAATTGTAAGACTCCGATTATTGAAATGGCTATGGCTGTAATGCTAAACCACATGAAATCTTTTTCCCTAGGTTTGTACCAGCGAGAGATGATAAAGAATATTGCAACATAAAACAGTTGAGTAAGTGTACCGTCATAGCGTCCGACTATAGCGTCTGTGCCTTCGATTCCTGTCCAAATGTTCATATCACCGCGAAATGGCGATGCAAGTGTTGTGATTATTGTGACTGCGGCAAAGCCGAGTATAGCCATGTCGGAGATATCAAGGGTGTCCATGGGAATCAGCTTGGGTTTTCTCGTAATTCTGTATATCCAGATGATTGCCGCAGACAAGATAGTGACAATCATGCTGAAAATTAAAAATTCCCATTTTTGTGTCGGAAGCTGAATATATCCGTTTACGAGAAATATCGGCATTCCGCAGCACATTAAAATAAACAGCATACGTGCTGTACGACTTTGCCAAATGTCGATTTTTGAAAACAGAGACGTTGCTTTCAGGCGAGCAAAATTCGCTGCACTTTTTACAGATTTTGACATTTGCTATCCCCAATCTATAAGTGTTTTAATCATAGTATAAAAAACTGATCAAAAAGTCAACATGCACTGTGCTATTCAACAATTTAGTGGTTGACTGCGATAAAGTTCCATGATAACGTGCAAATGTAAGTATTCGCTTGTTATTATTACGAAATTTATGTGAAATGAAACTATTTTTAGTGAATTTAAAAAAGGACATAAGCATTCAAAGACTTATTTTCAATCACAAAATTAGGTTGGAATTAAGTGATCTTGTTTTGCTTTTGGTGAAAAACACTCCTTTTGCAAGAAGCAACTGATGATGATTCAACAGTTCTTGAGCAAAAGGATTTTTATATTAACTGCGGAGCACATCTAAGAATTCACTGCCCGCCATCTTGGTAAGTCTTTTTCCCCCACTCTTTGCCAAAATGCTCGTCAATACACATAGTATTAACTGCGCTTTTGACTTCGATTGGTGA
>Ga0209755_10005502_pt1 | contig 14383 bp, 9 predicted proteins | sample TergutCo191P1_FD_187301 | JGI IMG/M metagenome (GOLD analysis project Ga0209755, IMG submission 187301) | Cornitermes sp. P1 segment gut microbial communities from Petit-Saut dam, French Guiana - Co191P1 (SPAdes) (version 2) | ecosystem: Host-associated > Arthropoda: Insects > Digestive system >... | reverse complement strand
TTCATCATTTGTAAAAATACGTTCTCGCTTACAATCAGCTACGCTCAGCGAGCCATAATATTCACCATTAATAAATAGTGGCTGCACCGCTATGGACTTCGCACCGTAAGCAGCTACAAAAGCAGCGTTTTCGCCGGGCAGTTCAGACACGGGAGAATTGAGTCGCTTACCTTTTGAAAACAGTTCAAGCCAGCCTGGTCTGTCGTCAAACGGGAAAGATTTGCCTACAGGAATGTCGATGGTTTCATCAGGCTCTTTCACCCAGGTCTGCCGCAAGACAAAATATTTTTTGCCTTCGATCTCTTCATTAAGCCAAAGTAGGCATTGGTCTGCATTTACACCCAGTCCGACAACCTCCATGCCCTTGGCAATGGACTCCATTACATCTGCATCGCCCGAGTCAAGCAATATTTCTGCCGCATTGTTGATGGCACTTAACATTTGTTGACGATACACGAGAGAATCATGAGCTTTATTTATCATTTTGTTGTTGTATGCGGCGATTAAAACGCCTATAAACAGCCCGCTTGCACCAAAAGCACCAAGCATAATGAGCGTGTTGTCCGCGATTCGGCTGTTCTGCTCGATTCTGTCATTCATTTCTTGACGTATAATTACGAACAAACCTTCAAAATGCCTGTAAAGTTCACGGCTTATCTGCTGTGCTTCTAAAAATAATCTAAGCACCTCGTCGGCATCATCTGCGTAGGCCACTTCCCTCCCCCGATAAACAACCACATCTAAATATGCAATAATCAAACCCTCTAATAAAACAGCACTGTTTAGAAGTGAGGTTCGCAAAGTATCATCAATCACTTCGTCATCGCGCAAGCTATCAGAAAATTGATCCAGGCTCATCCGCATATTGCCGCGAAGGTTGCTTATTTCATCGTCCAATTCATCAAGTCTCGGCGCATCCCCCGCTACAAATGCCGCAGTAGCTGCAATGCGTCGCAAATCCATCAGTTGTACGTCCAAATCCCGCATAAGTGAATAGCGCATCACTGAATAATTTTGCGTATGGGTATAATGGGAAGTCACGCTGCCAATATTGATTATGCCAACTACCGTTATACTTATAATTATGAGCAGTAGCAGCGCAAAGGCCAGCGCCAGCATAGTTTTCACTCTTTTATTATTATTTGCCATTAATTCTCCCAACTACCAAAGCTAATTTGCTTGTTTGTACGCAATTCAGTCCATAATAAATATACACTGTTTGCATAGATTCTGTCAATAAAAAGTCCTAATCATGAACCTTTCATGAACTCTTACGGCAAATCTTGAAGCGAGGAGACGCGAAGCAAGGAACGGGGGTGTTGCTTCACCGTAGTGAAGCAACACCCCCGTTCCACTGCTTCGCGTCCCTTGTCTTATCTCAACGCCTGCCGCCTCCGGAGTTGTATATTCTGCCCGGAGTGGGAGTAACTCCGGAGTAGTAAAACAGTTCAGAAACAGTCACTAGTTGAAAGCCTTGCTCTATAAGCGCAGGAATTAGTCTCATAGCGGCATCTGCAGTCGGCTCGCGAATATCATGCATGAGGATAATATCCCTATCCTGCACATTTTCCATAACAACATTGAAAATCATATCTGCATCTCTTGTATACCAATCTCTTGTGTCAAGCGTCCATAGAACAAGCGGTAAGTTAAGGTTTTCAGCAACTCGGACAACAGCTTCGTCATGTGCACCATAGGTTGGTCTCAAGCTCGCCGGAGCATAACCTGTGATTTCAGCAATAGCAACACTTGCATTATAGATTTCAAAATGCATATCGCGCTCCGAAAGATTGGTGAGTCTCTGGTGTGACCATGTGTGATTTGCAATTTCGTTGCCCTGCATGTGGATTCGCTGTGCTATATCCCAGTGGCTCTCAAGGCGGTTTCCCAGGACAAAAAATGTAGCTACGCCCCCATAAAACTCAAGCGCATCGAGAATCGGTACTGTGTGAATACTCGGTCCATCGTCAAATGTCAGAGCTATCATTGGTCTGCCGGGGTCAATACCGCTTCTTACTGTTTGCCAGATGGGGTAATTAATTTCCGGGAGAGGCAGAGTTTCGCTTTCATCAGGTAAAAGGTCATCATTGTTATCATTTTCCGTTTCTATAACTGCACCCTCATCGTACTCGTTCGGGATTTCCCAAATGAGCTGCTCCGGTTCAATTTCCTGAATTACCCAGCGGTCACCATGTTCGGGATAGGCGTGATTTTCTTGAAAAAAGAAAAACTTTGTATCTTCGCCGCTTTCGTCTATAAAGCTAATGCCAAGATGAGGCAGTGTGCCAAGCCCCATATAATTATTAATTACAAATGCTTCGCCCGGCTGAAGCATTTGTGCATAGCCGAAATTATCAAGGGGCATAAATCCCCATTCATTCCTGTCCTCTAATAGATGGGCTTCCAGTCTGACCACCGCAAAATTAGCTAGTGGTCTGTTTGCCCATAAAACCAACGTTACACCTTCACCAAATTCCGGCGCACCTAAATCAGTTTGGTGTAAGTACAGAAATGTGTCGAGAAACTCGTCCGAAGCGGCATCAATTCGTAGGTTCAGCTCTTCGGGGGGAATTTCTTCAACAGGTGGCTCAGGGTCAGCCTCAACAATCGGGTCAATTTCAGGTTGCGGTGTCTCTACCACCGGCAGCTCATCAAGTGTATCACCATTATCACAAGCCACAAATGCCACTACAGCAATAATTGAAACTAATATTAACGCTATAAAAAATATCTTTTTAATTGTATACTCCTACCCAGCTTTAGTCGGTATTTTCAAAGTGTGGTTTTTACTCATCAGATTTAAAGCAAGCATAAACCATCCGGTGTGGTAAAGTCAATAGAAAGTTTGAAGCGCGGGGCGGGGGTTGCTGCTTCATAGCATATGCTTCTACTTATCTCAATAATCACGAAACGGCAGGATATTTATGTTTGTGTTCCATGTCAATTACTCTTTTTCTCATCGTTGCGAATCAGCTTTACAACCTGCCTGGCGCTCATTCCCGGCGGAGTCAAAAGTGCCTCTCCGTCGCGCATTTCTGTGTTTCGGCGCAGATATGTACGCATACCGATTGTGCTGTTCTTTCCGGTTTTCGTTCCGGGTGTAAGGTATGCGTTGCCGCCGATGGTTGTGCCGTCAGCTATGATAATCTTGCCTAAATTCAGATGGCCGCCCTCATACAGATGACAATTGAGAAACGCCTCTCCTCCGACCAAAACATTATCGCCAATTTCAAGTAAATATGCATCAAAGATGTCCTTTGAATTTATGAAAGTCTCTTTTCCAACCTTTGCCCCCGCAATTCTGAGATATATCTTAATCCAATTATTCCCGCGCAAAAACGGCAACACCAGATTGACCAGCCACAGATGAAGTCCCGAATAGACAAGCCATCGAAAAAACACGGGAGAGCCGACCTTATACGCCCCGGGTTTTAAGCCCAGCGTTAAAAGTCGCTCCACGAAACCGACGAATGTGGCTGAAGCGATTAAAAACAGATAAAAAGCAAGGAAGCAGATGGTTGCAAAGAGTGCGAGAAAAAGAAAGCCCCTACCTAAGAAGCGAGTACCCCAGTACACAAAAAACACCGAGGGTATAGAAGCCACCGCAAATACCAGACAGTAAAAAGCATATACAAAAACTGATGTAATTTCAAAGGTAATGGGATTTCGGAGCAGACGGTCAATAAATGACTTCAAATAACTTACCTCCGCTACTTTTTTTTGCGCGCGACTTCACTCCTTTATAAATATACACTGTTTGCATGGATAATGTCAATAAAAAGTCTGAATCATTAACCTTTACAACATAGAAAACGCATGGTAAAATTTGAATCAACTATTATTATATTCGGAGGTACTTATGCAGTACAGAGAACTTGGAAAAACGGGATTCAAAGCATCACTGCTGGGTATGGGATGTATGCGCCTGCCCTTTATTGATGATACCGACATGACCCAAGGTGTAAATCGGGAAAAGGCTTATGAGCTGATTCGCTATGCCGTAGAGCATGGTGTCAACTATTTCGACACGGCGCAAACCTATCATGCAGGAAACAGCGAAGCGATATTGGGCGAAGCTCTGGACGTGAACGGACTCAGAGAAAAGGTGTGGATTACTACAAAACACCCTTTTTGGGGCCCTGTCACGCACGACCAAATCCGCCGCAACCTTGAAGCTACACTTAAAAAGCTACGCACAGATTATCTCGACACATATCTAATGCACGGTCTGGGACCGGGCGGCAACTGGGACTATGTCTTGGAGCATGACATTTGGGGGCTTTTTGAAAAGTTCCGTGACGAAGGTCTGATTAAGCATATCGGCTTTTCCTATCATGGGAACTTTGAGCATTTCAAAAAGGTAGTAACGCATTATCCTTGGGACTTATGTCTTGTTATGCATAATCTTCTTGATGTCACGCGTGAAGTGACACCGGAGGGAATCCCTTTTGCGAAGGAGCATGGTGTTGCCGTTACGATTATGGAGCCGTTGCGCGGCGGTGGGCTTTGTCAGGCGCCTAAGGCTGTCTCCGCTGTTTATGACAACTCCCCTACTCAGAGAACACCTACAGAGTGGGCTTTCCGCTATCTTGCCGATATGCCGGGCGTAGATTCCATAGTCAGCGGAATAAGCAATATGGAGCAGCTTAAAGAGAACCTCGCTATTTTTAGTCAGGCGGATTTAACGCCGAATTGTCTCAGTGCCGATGAGCAAAAAATGCTTATATCCGCTCGTGAAGCCTACGAATCCATTGTCACCATACCATGCACGGCTTGTAAATATTGTATGCCCTGCCCGCAAAACGTAGATATAGCCAACGCTTTCGGCTTATATAACGATGGCAACCGTTTTGAGTTTTGGGGTCAGGTCAGCCGCTCATATATGTTCGCACGCAGAGGCGGCCGCGGCGCGGAGAACTGTACCGAGTGCGGCATCTGTGTTCCGAAATGCCCCATTGGTATAGATATTCCCGCACAGCTAAAAGTGGCGCATAACGCGCTCAAAAATTGGGAAGAATAGTGAAGCGCGGGGACGGGGGTGCTGCTTCACTGCTGAAGCAGTACCCCCGTCCCCTTGCTTCGTTCTAGCCGATCCTATTATAAACCAGACGTACACCCGGCATAGAGTCGCTAAGGATTGTCAGTGTATCACCACTCAGCTCAAAATCCCATTCTTCAATCAAAGCGGGAATATAGATTACCAAGACACCCTCAGATGCTTCCCAGTAGAATATGTCAAACAGCACCTCGCTTCCTCTCAAACCCGTGCCGTCCGAGAAGAACACATAGTCGAAAGCCGCTATATTTCCGGCTTCGTCCACCCAGCTCCAGATACCGGCCAAATCAAAATCTACACCCTCTTCAATGTCGCCCGTCCAAACGTAGGCAAACATCAGACCCGGTTCCTGTAGGCTCTCAATTACCAAAACGCCATCATAGATTAGATAACTCCAAATTTCTTCCACAGCCGGAACCTTAATATCCAAATAACCTGTTTCATAGTCTGCGTACCATTCAAATTCCGCGAGTACTGCGCCAAAACCTCTTGTACCCGTACCATTATCGTTGAACGTATAGCGGAATGTGAAATCGTCCGCCCATTCCCACACGCCGGCAATTGTGTCATTTTCATAGTAGTCATCTGTTTCGTTGCCCGCGTCAGCCTCCGGCTCAGGTGTCGGGGTTGGTTCAGGCGTCGGGGTTGGCTCAGGTGTTGCGGTTGCTTCCGGCGTAGGTGTCGGTTCGGGAGCAGAATCGTCTCCGCAGGCCGTAAGCCCAATCAGCAGAAAAATGCTGAATACCGTTACGAGTACTAGTTTGATTGTCTTTCTTGTTCTTTGCATTTTTAATCCTCCTAAATAATGTGAGTGCATTATAGCAAAAATTTTTGGCTTGTGTAGGATTTTGTAATAACCGGTCAGGTTATTGTAATTTTTGGACACGAAACAGCTGTTCCCTTTTGCTTTATTACGCAATATATGGTAAAATTATCTCAAAATATTGCACATAAATATGCCGGAAGCGAGGGAAATTTCCGAATGATGCTGCAAGTTGCCATATGCGATGACGAAAAACAAATATGCCGCGAGCTGGAAACGGCACTGGTAAAAATATTGGGCAGGCTGGATATAGAGCATGAAGTTGAAGTATACCACCTTGGTGAAACCCTGTGTGCCAAACTTGAAAACTCGGTACACTACGACTTAATTTTTTTGGATATTGAATTTTCCAAAAGTGAAATCAATGGCGTGGAAGTCGGAAAAAGGATTCGCGACATTTTTGACCTCCAAGCGGTTTCAATCGTCTACATCTCGTGGGAAAAAGATTATTCTATGCAATTGCATGAGACACGTCCGCTAAACTTTCTTATCAAGCCGCTTAAAGATGATGTAATCGAGCAGGTCGTAAAAAAGCACCTTAAATTATCCGGCCTTTTGGCCGACGACTTTGTATACAAAATTCAGCAGGATTCTTTCAGAGTTAAAGTAAAAGACATAATATATCTTGAAAGCACAAAGCGTAAGTTGATTTTACACCTGTCAGGCGGCAGAAAAGAAGTTTTCTACGGAACGCTTAAAGACGTATATCAGGAGCAGTTGCAAAAGTTTGACTTTCTCCTTATCCATGTCTCTTATGCCGTAAACTACAGCTATGTATCTGCGCTTCTGCGAAACACTCTGATCCTGACAACCGGCGAAACCTTGCCTATAAGCAAGCACAAAAAAAATGAAGTTGAGGAAGCCTACTTCGATATACTGGAGAGGCAGGGGGTTATTTAGCCTTGGAAAATAAAACATCATTTGCCCGGGTTGCAAAAAATCCCGTCCGGATTATAACTGTCCTATACGCCGTTGTTAAAACGGTTTCTTATGCAATAATAGAAATGCCGTACTTAAACTTCGCATTTCACCGTATATGGGTGGGGATGACCATGATTTTTTTCGTATTCACACTCACGGAACTAAAATGGCTCACAAGACGGCAGTTATCAGTATTTGTGCCTATGTCACTCATCGTTCTGGAAGTGCCCTTCGTGCTGTTTATCGGCGGCGACCGTCTGACATATTTCTTCCTGATAGGAATACCGCTTATCAGCCTTTTGTACGTAGATATCAAAGGGCTTTTGACCGTCATGCTCCTAAATGTGGTGTTAACGGCATTTGTTTTATTCGGGCTCGAAATGAGCCTTATGAGCGGAAATTACCCAATCCGGGATGAGCTTTTTAACTTCATCGGTACAATTGTGGTGTATGCACTTATTTTCCTGCTCTCAAGGTACTCAATCACTGCGATTATAAACACGCACGAATTGAGAGCCGCCCTCAGCGCAAGGGAAAAAGAGTATTACCAATCTCAATGTATATTAATGCAGGAGTCGGCAGGCAGAGTCCGTGCCGGCAGGCATGATATGAATACCCACATGGCGGCTCTCAAGAATTTTATCATGCAAGGCAAATCCGAAAGTGCAACGGACTATATAAACAGCTTTTTGGGCGACATAGGAGAAAGCGTGCTGCACAGCGAAACGGGCAACCTCGCCTTTGACAGTATCGTGAACTACAAACTCAAAGACATTGACAAACTCGGTGTCAAGATAAACATGAACGTGCGAATCCCGCCTGTTCTTGAAATAGATGATTCTGACATCGTGGTAATCATAGGTAACCTTTTAGACAACGCACTTGAGGCCGTGGCAAAACTTGGCGAAACAGACGAGAAAACCCTCAAATTGAGTGTCGCGCTGGATAATCAAGCACTTCTCATTAAGGTAGAAAATCCTTTTAACGGCGAGCTTAATGAGAATCTGGCATCCCTGAAAGGCGGAGCAGAACATGGGCACGGGTTAAGCAACATTAAACGCTCCGTTAATAAAAACGACGGATACATAAAAATATCCCACGACAACAAAATCTTCGCCGTTAATATTTTGCTCTACGCAAGATAATGAAGCGCGGGGACGAGGGTGCTGCTTCACCCGTCCCCGCGCTTCATTTTATTATTGACAAGAAAAATCTACTGCACTATAATGATGAGGATAGAAAAGTTTGAAGTCGGCTCTTGGTAAGTTCAAAGGAATATGGGCATGAAAGTTTTTCTACACGGAAAGAAATGTGGGCTCCGCAGAAGGCTTGCCTTAAGCCGCAGATTTATGTGCCTAATCCTTGCGTGCGTTTTTATCATACAAGCAGTTCCCGCGGCGCGTGCGGCAGGAGAGCTGCATTTTGACGACTTTGCCGATATAATCGGCACGCACACCATAAACCCCGACATACCTGTATTTCGTAACTACCTAAACGCCTTGCCTTCACTTTACAGGCCTGATGTTTCGGTGGTAATTGAAGCTGCCGATTTCACTCGATATGAAGAAAACGGAGTTCCCCTTTTGCCCGAAGTGTTCACCGATTTTAAAGAAATGTCGGGAAGCTCGATACTCACGGGCGAGGCTTCGCTCATTGAATTTAACGTAGAAATCCATGAAGCAGGGCTTTATGAAATTCTCATTGAATACTACCCCATAGAGGGCAGGAGTTCTGCTATTCAGCGCAGTTTCTTCATAAATGGCGAGTTGCCGTTTCGTGAACTCGCACTCATTGAGCTTCCGCGAATCTGGCAAAATCGGCATGTTGTAGAGCAAGCAGGTGCCGAGTTTATTGCTTGGGATAAGGACAATCAGGGCAACGACCTCAGGCCGCGCATGAGCGAGTCTCCCGAGTGGATAGCCAAAAAAGTGCACGATGCCATGGGATACATCGCAGAACCTCTGAGTATCTTTTTAGCGGAAGGCACACACACTATTTCTTTGTATTCTCTTAGAGAGCCGATGCTTCTCAGGCGCATCACTTTACAAAACCATGAGCCTGTGCGTAGCTACGCAGAGGTTTTTGCGGCATGGGAAGCCGCAGGAGCAGTTGACACCTCGGGTCAACTCGTCAGAATCAGAGCCGAAGAAGCCTCGCGTACATCTTCCCAAATGCTCTACCCTGTTCAAGACCAGTCCTCCCCCGCAATAATGCCTGTCAGCGCAAGGTATCTTTTAAACAACTCAATCGGCGGGTTTTCATGGCGTTTTTCGGGTCAATGGATTGAATGGGATTTCACTGTTCCGCAGACAGGTTATTATTATCTCACCATGCACAGCAGGCAAAATTTCAGGCGCGGTGTCAACGTGGCACGCAAAATAAGCATTAACGGTGAAGTGCCGTTTACAGAACTTGAGAGTTATGGTTTTCCGTTTGCCCGCCGCTGGCGTACCGACAATATATCAGACGAAAACGGAACACCTTTCAGGTTTTTCCTTGAAGCAGGCAGGACTCATACACTGCGAATGGAGGCTGTACTCGGTGATTTCGGCGAAATTATTGCGGCAGTGCGTGAGTCTGTTTATGAACTTAACAATATCTACCGCAGGGTCATATCACGCACAGGTCTTACGCCCGACCGCCATGCAGATTACCAAATTGCCAGAACATTTCCGCATTTAACACAGGAAATGACCGCAGTGCGCGACAGGCTTGACCGGGCTTTATATGAAATGCGGCGCGTGGGCGGCATGAGCAGTGAAAGAGAGCGCATACTGATAACCATGCGTGACCAACTTGATATCTTAATCCGCGACAATGAGCGATTTCCGCGTTTGGTAACATCTTTTAGGGAAAATATCAGAGCCTGCGGCACATGGTTAAACGAAGCAATCGAACAACCGCTACAGCTTGACGAGATCTTCTTCCACTCCCCCGATGTCGATAAGGTAATCGAAAACAGCTCGTGGTTTCACAGAGTCTGGCATGAGATAGTCCGCTTGTTTTACTCGTTTATCATTGACTATAACCAAATCGGCAATGTGGTAGAGGACGGCGATGTAATAACGCTGTGGATTGGCTCGGGGCGCGACCAGGCAAACGTTGTCAAGGCATTGATTGAGGAGCGTTTTACCAGATATACAGGCATAAATGTCAACCTCATGCTCGTTGATATGAACACGCTACTCCAGGCTTCCCTTGCAGGTGAAGGGCCTGACGTTGCAATACAGGTCGCGAGTGAACTGCCTATGAACTTCGGACTGCGAGGGTCGGTAGCCGACTTGAGCGAATTTCCCGATTTTGAAGAAGTGCGCTCGCGCTTTGCCGAGAGTGCTATGGTGCCTTATGAATACGGAGGGTGGACATTCGCTCTGCCCGAAACGCAGATTTTCCCAATGATGTTCTACCGCAAGGATATTCTTGCCGAGCTTAATATGGAACTACCTGACACATGGGACGATGTGTTTATCATAATGTCCGAGCTTGCGTTTAACCACATGGAGTTTGGAATGTTACCCAGCGAACAAATATTCACCATGCTACTATTTCAGCACGGCGGCGAATACTACACGCCTTGCAGGACGCGCAGTGCGCTTGATACCGAAGAGGCAATGAATGCGTTTAGAATCTACACCGAATTTTACACAGACTTCGGGCTTGACCGCGCTACAAGTGTTGAGGAGCGATTTAGAACAGGCGAAACACCTATAATTATAGCAGATTATACACTATATAATAATCTGCAAATCTCCGCTCCCGACCTCCGCGGAATATGGGGCATGGCGCCTGTTCCCGGCGTAAGGCAACCTGACGGCACAATTGACCGCAGTGTCAGCAGTAATGCGGGCGGTATGGCTATGGCTACTACAATGATAGGTGTCATCGGCGGTAGCGGAAGTGCCACAATAATGATGAATGACACAGATAAACCTTTACAGGTGTGGGAGTTCATGAAGTGGTGGACTTCTGCCGATACGCAGGTTATGTTCGGCCGCGAAATGGAAAGCCTGATGGGGCCTGCGGCGCGTGTGCCGACTGCAAATCAGGAAGCATTTTCAATGCTCCCTTGGCCTGCGGCTGACTACAGGGCTCTACGCTATCAATTCAACTGGGTCAGAGGAATTCCGCAAGTGCCGGGCGGGTACATGACTTTCCGTAATGTCAATAACGCTTTTTATGATGTCACAACGCCGATATACGACCGCCCGAGAAACACTCGTATCCCAATGCCCAGAGAGGCTTTAATGGACAGAATAATTTTGATTAACGATGAAATAAGAAACAAACGTTCGGAATTCAGACTGCCGCTCTATTATGCAACGGAGCAAATGGGCAGATAGGAGGGTTATTCATGTCATCTGCGCCTGTCGTATTACATCGCCAAACTGAGCACAGCCTTGGCGCGAGAATAATGAAAAATAAGGTGTCCTATGCCCTGCTTGCCCCATACTTCATCTTATTCACATTATTCACTATATTGCCCGTGCTAATCTCCATGTTTTTCAGCCTGACGCATTTCGACATGCACACAGCACCGCAATTCATCGGATGGGGCAATTACGCAAGGCTTTTGCTCGACGATGATTTATTCATAATCGCACTTAGAAACACGCTCACACTGGCTGTCATCACAGGCCCTGTAAGCTACGTGCTATGTGTGCTTTTTGCATGGATAATAAACGAATTCAGAGGCTGGGTACGCGCTACCATGACTCTGGTATTTTACGCACCGTCAATCAGCGGTCAGGCGTTTCTGATATGGAGCATTATTTTGACAGGCGACCGTTACGGTTTGCTCAACGGATTTTTGATGCAATTCGGATTTATACAAGAAGCCATTCTTTGGATGCAAACAGAACGATATGTTCTGCCTGTGCTGATAATTGTACAGCTCTGGCTGTCGCTCGGAACAGGATTTCTTGCTTTTATTGCAGGGCTTCAAACCGTTGACAAAACCCTATATGAAGCCGCGGCAATAGACGGCGTGAAAAATCGATGGCAAGAACTTTGGTTCATAACATTACCCGCCATAAAACCGCAACTTATGTTCGGTGCAATTATGCAGATAACAGCGTCTTTTGCCATAGCCGATGTGGCACTCGCGCTTGCGGGCAACCCCTCTGTAAACGACTCGGGCGCAACCATAGTCACGCATCTTCTGGACTTTGGGGGAATCCGCTTTGAGATGGGTTACGCCTCGGCAATTGCAACAGTGCTGTTTGCTATGATGATAGGCACAAACATGGTAGTCCAAAAGCTACTAAGAAGGGTGGGTGATTAGTATGTCTTCAGGAACAGGAACTGTAGATAATAAAGTTACACCGATTCCGAGTCAGCTTAGGACGGAAAAATATAAGCGCGTATCAAAAGACCGCAGAATCAACCGCTCCCCTGCCGGAAATATGTTGCTCTTTGTGCTGATGATTATATGCGGAGCGTTTATGGTCATGCCGCTCGTTATGATTGTCAACAACTCTCTCAAACCGCTCGACGAGTTGTTTCAGTTTCCACCGCGGATATTTGTTCGCCAGCCGACGCTTGACAACTTTTCCGATTTGTTCCTCATAATGGGCGATTCGTGGGTGCCGTTCTCGCGTTATATAGTCAACACAATCATCATCACAGGTGGCGGAACTATCGGCCATGTCATAGTTGCCTCACTCGCCGCTTACCCGCTTGCCAAGCATAAATTCCCCGGCTCAAAGGCACTGTTTCGTTTGGTCGTTCTCTCGATGATGTTCTCATGGACAGTCACGCAAATTCCAAACTACATGATAATCTCAACACTCGGCATAAACAACAACTATCTGGCACTCATTTTACCTGCATGGTCATTTGGGATAGGTCTGTTTCTTATGAAGCAGTTTATGGAGCAACTTCCTGACTCCATCATCGAGTCCGCGAGAATAGACGGGGCAAGAGAAATCAGAGTTTGGTGGCAAATCGTAATGCCGAATGTCAAACCTGCGTGGCTCACTCTTGCAATCTTCCAGTTTCAAGGGTTATGGGCTAACACGGGCGCACTGTTTTTAAGAGATGAAGAACTAAAGCCCATTCAGTTTGCCATGCAACAAATTATGGCAGGCGGTGCCGCACGAGCAGGAGCCGCCGCCGCAGTAGCATTCATACTGGCGGCAGTCCCAATAACATTCTTCCTGATTTGTCAAAAAAGCATACTTGAAACAATGACATCTTCAGGAATTAAGGAATAAATTCATGAAAAAAGTGATTGCAACAACTTTAATATTGATACTTACATCTGCGCTTTTGGTGACGCCTGCAATGGCGGCACCGCTTGTTCCGTATGACACATACACCTACGACTATTGGGAAAACATAGTTTTTACACCTGCCGCATATGTGCCGGGCGAAAATATCTCGGGCATAACGCTTGGTATCGGCCCGCTCAATAATCCGCAGGGGCTGACCACTTGTGCGGACGGACTTGTATATATAGCTGACACAGGCAATAGCCGTATAATAATCCTTGAGTCGGACTTACATACGGTACGAAATGTAATCTATGAGTTTGACAATAACGGAGTGACGGACACATTTGACCGCCCGCGCGGAGTCGCCGTATCACTCGATGGTCTTTTATACGTGGCTGACACGGAAAACCGCCGCGTACTCACGCTTGACGGCGAAACCGTGGTGAGAACCATACAAAACCCTGAGTCAGACCTTCTCGGAGATAACTTCGACTTTGTACCGCTAAAAGTAACGGTTGATTTTGCAGGGCGTGTTTTCGTAATCGCCCGCAATATGTTTCAGGGGATAATGACATTTAATCCTGCGGGTAATTTCATCGGCTTTTACGGAACAATCAACGTGACAATCACGCTCTGGCAACAGTTTTGGCGAGCCATGGCAACGCAGGAGCAACGTGCCAGACAGCAAATGTTTATACCCACAGAATTTACAGGGCTTGATGTTGACCCTCTCGGTTTTGTTTTTGCATCGAATATCGACAGAGACGGAGTGCAATCGGTACGCCGCTTAAATCCGCACGGTGACGATGTAATAAGAACAGGAACAAATGAAAACCTCGGCGGCGACCTCGTAACGCTACCGTTCTCCCCGAGTCCTTTCAGCGGTCCGAGCAATATTGTTGATGTCACATATCGCGGACACGGAATGTATTCCCTGCTATGCTCACGGCGCGGGCGTATATTTACATATGATGCTGAGGGAAATCTTCTGTACATTTTCGGCGGCGTGGGGCAACAAGCGGGCCTTTTCCGTCAGCCGACGGCAATCGCCTACCATAATGGGCATATACTTGCACTCGACGGTTTGCTCAATGAACTTATCACGTTCGCGCCCACCCTCTACGGCACGTTGATAAACGAGGCTGTAGCACTCAGGTTTAGCGGCGATGAAACGCTCGCTGTGGCAAAGTGGCGTGAGGTTTTATTGCTTAACGAAAATTTAGAGCTTGCCAATGCGGGAATCGGCAGGGCTTATCTCACGGCAGGCGACAATGTCAGCGCGATGAGATATTTGCGGCTCGGCATGGACAGGCATCATTATTCAATTGCATTTCGTCGGCACCGCAACGAGGTTCTTTCAGATAATATCAG
>Ga0209755_10005501_pt1 | contig 14383 bp, 6 predicted proteins | sample TergutCo191P1_FD_187301 | JGI IMG/M metagenome (GOLD analysis project Ga0209755, IMG submission 187301) | Cornitermes sp. P1 segment gut microbial communities from Petit-Saut dam, French Guiana - Co191P1 (SPAdes) (version 2) | ecosystem: Host-associated > Arthropoda: Insects > Digestive system >... | reverse complement strand
CTCCGTTTGCCGATGCCCACACTGCATGAAGACTGACTTCCGCTCCTGCGGGGTCAGAACCAATAGCCGTTACAGGGGGACCGTTTGCAACCAGTGACCAATGGAGGAACGTAAACCCTGTACGGGCGGGCGCATAACCGGCACCTGTTGGAATTGGCCATTCGGAGCGTGGGATATTACGTGATGTGAGACCTCCTGTTCCACCGTGTAGGTTTACAGTCAATCTGCGTTCATCATCGCCCGGAGTGCCGAGATTTTCGTCTCCATCTGACCACACTGCATGTAAATCAACGGGTCTTCCTCCCGGATCGGCGGCTAGGATTGTTACCGGCGGACCATTTGCTTCTCTTGACCAATGGCGAAATGTGAATCCTGTACGTGTGGGTATGTTCGCTGTACCTGTCGGAATTGTCCATTCGGTTCGAGGAATATTTTGCGAAGGCAGACCACCGATTCCACCGTGTAAGTTTACGGTCAATCTGCGCTGTGTATCATCAGGATCGTCAAGACCGTCTCTTGCCTCGTGTACCAACACGCTTCCCGGCAAGATATTAGAATCTCTGTATACCCCTCCGAGAACCGTGGAACCATCAGGATTTCGAGTGCCGCGGGTAGGTGCGCCGTGTGGGGTTCCTGTCCATGCAATGTTAAGAGTAGCCAACCCCAAAGGTGCGTTTGGCAATACGTTAAAAACTAAGTCGACAAGATGATGAGGTTCGTCCGGACCTTCCGGCAGCCAGTTTATGTTGTTGTCTGCCGGGTTAACCAATGAAACCCACGTTGAACCGGCTTGATAGTTGTTGTCCCGCAAGACATGCTCATTAGTATTGGGAATGTATATGTGCGAAAACTCCAATACATTGACATCAAACCCTCCAACTACAAAACCAACGGCAGAAAATCCGGGGTTGTATCGGACATATATTGAAACGTATACCTCTTCGTCTTGGTAGCCTCGGACATTTGATTCAATGTCAAACGTCGGGCCTCCGGGAAGCTCCTGCAAAGGATTGGCAAGAGCAGTTATAGGTAAACACAGCGTAATTAGCAATATTATGGCTAATGTGAGCGCAATTCTTTTCTTCATTTTATATACCTTACCTTACCTAAATTACCTAACTTACCAAAATTACTATGACGGAACATTTACTTCTCGAATCCCGAAAATACGCCTAAACGTTGTCAAATGACCCAGACCGACAGAAGTACTCCCCGGTATTATATCTCGCGCATTTTCATAGCTTTGACCTGTAAGCGGCTCTCCTTCAAAATGCCTTGCAAGAAGCAGAAGATCCCAATAGTCAATTCTGCCATCTAAGTTGATATCTCCCGCACCGGGGCGGCCAAGGATAAGGAGTTCAAGAGGAAAGTCCATTCTCATACCACCCTGTAAAAACACGCTGACGGTGAACTGATATGGCTCATTCGGAGGTGATGCTACCGTTGGAGCAATTTGAAGTACACTGAGAAAATTATTGGATTGCAGAAGTGTAGGGCTCAAGCCCGCGAAGCTTGCTTCGGGTTGAAGGGAGGGAAACATTTCCCATCTAAAATCCCGATTGTCTCCGGAGTCTCCGGCATTTTCAATCCGAACGGATCTACCCTCAGGCAGCTCCACTCTGCCGGGTAATCCATCAAAAACAATCCTCGGAGGGTTGGTGCTCACTATTCCTTCGATGTATACGTTTGCCGGTGGTGCATAGGGGTTGTAAAAACCATTATGACTGTCCCAAGGTGCAGGCATTCTCATCGTCATAAGGTTGTGGGATGCAGTTCTGGCGTGACCGGTGAATTGGGTGTGACCCTGCTGACCCGGCAGCTGATTATATATCGGAAGGCCGTTTGGATCGAGTGACGCCACGACATTATCACCTACAGGACCGCCAATGCTCGGAATATTACTCGGCTGGGTCATAAATCTATTGTGTTCCCAACGTATGAATTCCGTACTGGGAATGCTGACTATGCCCATAGTTCCCGGTATCACAGCACGCCTGTTTTCCCATTGCAGAAAATTCGCACCCTCGATAAAAGCGATTGTCTGCTCCGGCTCTCCGGCTGAATCTACTCGGCGTATATGAGCACCTACAGTCGGCCTTGTTGAAGCATTCAGATATGTGCGCGGCCAGATTATAAGCTCAAACTCAGCTCTCTCTGCAGTTTGGATGTTTAGGTTATCGGTTTCACGAAACGAATCAACTTCAAACCCAATAATGAACCTGCCAAAAGTACCCGCCGGCGGAACACCTATCAAATCAAACGCGGCTCGTCCCAACATGATATTATCTACATATCCGTTCCATCCCGGTGCTCTGCCCCTGAAAGATAAACCGGGCGGCAGCGAATTTGTAAAATCTGATCTTCCGGTTATGGGATCGGGAGCGGGTAACTGTGGTCCGGGAATGCCTGCGGCAGTGGAAGTGGGTGGGGTTGTCCACGGCTCTGAATAGTCCCAACTAAATGTCCAGTTTGTATATCCTCCATCGGGTCTTGCCGGAAGTCCTGCGGCTACTATCGTATCTCTGGTAACGGTTGTAGATTCATCCGGTTCGTTGTCTGCAGAGGTTTGATCTGCCATCATATGGGTTAATGCATCAAGGCCAAACACGGCAGTTTCACCGTCCATAAGCCCAAAGCGCGGCCTTGGAAGTATTGTAAGTTCAAAGTACTGCTCTGTAAAACCAATTTCTTGTTCCAAAATATCGGCATTTGGATGCCTCATAAAAGCAGATAACCTGATAACAAATCTCTGATTTTCTCCCACTCCGAATGTTATGGGACCGGTAATGTCCCCGACTGTTCCGATCTGCGCAGTGGTGGTAGGTCGATTACTTAGCACTAAATCCAACTCAGGATTTGCGTTGTTTTCAACACGAGCGGGTGTTGGGAAGCGTATATCAACCCCTCCGCCTCTGCCATCACCGGCATATGTGCGAATTGTAAACGCCCAAAATATCTCGCCAATAGCAGGTGGCGTACCCGGGTTGGGTATAGGTCTTGGGAAATTTGGACTGGCCGAATCAACAATAACAACATTGACTCTTGTGTCGTGACCATCTGTAATCCATACTCCGGGGGCTGTCTGCCTATGCCCATAATAAACACCATCCATGCCTAAAGGCAAGGGCCTGTTATTTTCTCTAAATATATTGGGCTGTGGCAAAACTACAAATTCAATAGGCACATTTATACTTCCTCCGGCTCTTTCAAGCACAGTACCCGGCGGATGAAACTGTTGAATGTCATCAATATATACGGGTTGTCCATTTTCTAATACAGGAATAGACACTTCATTGTACCTATCAGGCCATGCTATATTGATAGAGAAATTGAAAGTCACTACAACAGTCGGCATAAAACCAAGCGGAGGATCTGCATCTATCATTCCTTGCGGAAAAAAGCGCGGACCGATAAAGCTTCGCTGCATTGCATAACCATCAGGATTGTCGGAATTAAAATCAGGATCCGGTGTTAGAGGTGTTTGCATTGTAAAACTACGATTTTCACCGGTAGGGCTGGATAATCTATATATCAGTCCATGAAAAGCTGCTCCGGCTCCGGCACTACTGGGGTGATTTGGTTGATCGCTTCCCCCGGTCATAGCAAAGAAATTATGGGTTGTTATTGTCGCATCGCTCTCAAGTCCGATAAAATTGATTACATCGATGTAAGAGTTGTTAAACATGCCATATGCTAATCTGAGCGGGTTAGTGGCCGTTGGCCAATTGGCTACATTGTTTGTGTTAAGTTGAACTGCACCATCCTCAAAACGATCCGGATTTATGAGCATAATCCCTTCGCTTTCTTGTGATACATATTCATATGATGCCCAAACCAGGAAAAGTCCCTCAGGCTTAACAAAAGACGCTATCGCTCGATCGGCTTCTATACGTTCATCGGTAAATTCAATATCAGCAAGCCCTGAATCTGACTCCCACGCCAGAAAACCAAGTGCGGGAACGCTTAGCGTGACTGTATCTCCCGGCTCTGCCGCAAAAGGAATACTTGGGAAAAACTGCCATACTCCGCCTGAACCTGCCGGAGGCATAGATGCCAGCCAAGCGGCTTTGTCGGTTTCAGCCTCAAAAACGTTGCCTGTGCTGATGGGCTCTGCTTCGCTTATGCGAGGACTCCGCTCAGGAGCTGTCTCGCCACTTTCGCCGAACACATAGAACAACGTCACTGCCGTACCGGCTAAAACCAGCACAGCAAGCATTCCTATCATAAGTTTTTTAATTATTTTCATACCTTTTCCCATAATTATGACTCCTCTCGCTTGTATAGGCGCATCATATCTATCATTATATTGTCATTACATGCAGATTGCATGTGAGCTTAGTTCGGGTGTATTATTATAGTAGAACACCACTATCGCGCCGAACACGATGCAGGTTGGGAAGCTTTGTAAATGCCTACTTTTTCACAGCACTATCCCTACTGTACATTTTACCACATTTCCAGTGTAATTTCAACTGTTTTTTGCAATGAATTTTCAAAAATGTCACACTTTAGTCACAAGTTTTACGAGCAAGCAGTTGAAATTCACCCAAGTCTGGTAATCTCATTATTGTTTATCGGATGTTTTGGTTATAGACTTGAGTGTGAAATGTCAAAAAGGGGGAGACAGAAACAAAGCGCACACTCAGCACTAAGCTACCGGTGTGCGCTTTGTTTTGAAATTAATCTAATCGTAGTGATATATCCGCTCATCTTCACTTATGCATATACGAGTCAACTGTCGCCATGAATACGAAAGCAGATGAACCATCTTCCTGTTCCGGAAGAATGTTCGCATTTTTTACGCATAATTTCATACGTTTTTATGAACATTTTTATACATTTATCGCAACACTTTCTTGACATCGACATGTTTTTATTATATCATTCCTTTCGGTTGTGGGTCGTCGGCATATAGCTGTCCGGAGCTTCATGTCAGTGTGTCAGCTGTGTGTGCCTACTCCACCACACCTTGTGACCTAGTGCGTTGACCGCGCTATATTTAGCGTTATCAAAATTTGAAAAGTAACAAATCATTGAATCTACAGAAAAAGCTTGTTTTGAGGATAGCTTTGCTTTCTGTAATTGGTCTGGCAGCAACTTTTATCATCGTCAACACCTTTGTTAGAAACGAGGTGTACAGCAACATAATTACATCTGTCCAAAACAACATGACCACCTACACCGCTGAAGTGGATGGTTGGTTTACCAACAGTTTGAGAATCCTCGACACTATGGCAGCCGCTTTTGAGGATCTTGGTGATGAATATATCATGACATTTTCCGTAGAATCCGCCGGTTGGACTCTTGTCAGTGTATTTCCGGTATCAGTTACGGAAGGTCCGATTCGTGCTGTGATTATTCTTACTTTAGTTACTTTTGCCGTCATTTTGATAATTGTAATCGTTTTGATAGTTTTCCTGCTATCTAAACAGGTAATAAAGCCACTGGGAATTTTAGATAAACGGATGCAAACAACCACACAAAGAGGCGATATTACATTGTCACAAGAATCCAAGCTGGAATTGGAAAAACATGCATCCCGGCGCGATGAAATTGGTATGTTGTTCAGTTCATTTTCAAGTATGGTCGAGTGGTTAAATGAAATGAGCGACGAAATCAGGCAGGTTGCCGGCGGCGACTTTAATGTGGATGTTAATGTTCGTTCCGAAGATGATGTTATTTCAAAATCACTTTGCAAAATGGTGGATGATTTAAGCAGCATGTTTGGCGATATTCAAGATTCCACAAGGCAGGTTGCTATGGGTTCCAAGCAAATCGTAGACGGGTCGCAAGCTCTGGCGCAAGGCAGTGCGGAGCAGACCGCATCTGTAGATCAGCTTTCATCTTCCATCGCTGAAATCGCACAAGCGACGAAAACAAATTCGGAAATGGCGGAAAGAGCGGCAGCTCTCGCACATAACATAAAAGCCAGTGCGGAAAAAGGCAACAGTCAGATGGATGAAATGATGGCAGCCGTCAAGGATATCAACGAATCCAGCCGGAATATAAGCAAGGTAATCAAGTCGATAGACGATATAGCGTTCCAAACAAACATACTTGCGCTTAACGCCGCCGTTGAAGCGGCCAGAGCGGGACAGCATGGTAAAGGCTTCGCCGTTGTGGCAGAGGAAGTCAGGAATCTTGCTGCCAAAAGCGCAGAAGCTGCCAAGGATACTGAAAGTCTCATATCCGACTCTATAGCAAAAGCGGAATTGGGTTCAAAGATTGCCGATGAAACTTCCGCAAGCCTTGGCGAGATAGTGACAGGTATCGGTGAGAGCAGCAAGCTCGTTAGCGATATCGCCAAATCCTCGGAAGAACAAACCGTTGGCATAGAACAGATCAATACGGGCATAAATCAAGTGACCAACGTAACTCATCAGAACAATGCTACAGCAACACAAAGTGCCACCGCATCGCAGGAAATGAACGAGCAGTCTATAGTACTTGAGCAGTTAATTTCGCGGTTTAAACTAAAAGAAAGCTCACAAAGCTTTGGGAAACTGCCGCCCGGCCCACAAAATTTACCTGCTCACACTACTGCGACTGACGACAGTGAGGTACATATAAATCTTAATGAACCCGACACTTTCGGGAAATATTAATAATGATGTTATCTACAAGTGGCTAGATGGCGATGAGCGCAACGATCATCTAAGTTTTTCTAGCCTTTTGAACGATAACACCGTACCAACCAAGACCGTCATACTCCTCGTACCCTAAAGTGCGTGCATATGCAACCAGGCTGCCGTTTTTATCTGTAAAATGACCTTTTTGCGAGTTTCGCTGCATTTCCAAGGGAAAAACTTTGTATAAATCGGCTCCGTCGGATGCAGCTATTATGCGCTTTGCATTGTCCAGCAGAAGGACTCGCGAATATACCCATTCCTCTTTACTCAGATTCGGCTCATCCTTAACTATTACCTTTGACTGCGTTTCCCAGTCAAAGAAAGCACCAAGAACGCCGAGCGCACGACCACGATTTTCACCGCCTTGGCGTACCGCTGTGGCGTATACAGCCACCGGTTTGCCGCTTAACAACGGGTCATCGTAGATATCCTCGACAATGTATTGGTCGGACGAACTCGTCTCTAAAGCGCGTTTATACCAACCGCATTTCGACACATCAGAGCCTTCTCCGATTGTATATGCACCCCGGCGTGACACGGCGACTATCTTTCCGTGCGCATCAGTCAACACAAGGTTCATATAAACAGAGTAAAATTTATTTATGATGCCAAGCCGTTTTGACGCATGGCTGCTGCTCTCCGCCGTCACATTTTCCAAACATTTATAGAATGCTTCATCGGTCGCCCACCAACGCACATCGGCGGTGCGCTCATAGAGATTGCGCACGATTAATTGCACAAGAGTCTGCGCCATTTCGGAAAGCCTGCCCACGTCACGGTTTTTAAATTCTTCCGCAAGATTCTCCGTTTGAGATTTGATACGCTCTATAACAGATGTGCGCAAATTCTCGGATGCTTCGGATATCTGACCTGCAAGATTTCCTACTTCTTGTGCGACAACAGCAAACCCCTTCCCTGCTTCTCCGGCGCGAGCCGCTTCAACTCTGGCGTTAATTGCAACGAGATTTGTGCTGCCGGCAGTCTTTTCTATGGTAGTTGAGAAACTTTGAATTTCATCAATAATTTGTTTCATCCCGGTTCGGAGTTGTTCTTGCGCTGACCCGGATATTTTAGTCTCGCTCTTCATTACAGCTTCTCCTCAATTATATTTTGAATCTCAAAAAGTATTGAGTCAGTATACAACTTGTGCGTGCGGTAGTCAAGTGCCTTAACCACTTTGATGTGGTTAATTTTCTTTTTGAAAAAAGTAAAAAGCGATAGGGAATTTTACAAATTTAATAACCAATTTCAAGCTGTTTCTGCACGAGGAACTCTCTCATATACGGGTAACTAAAACACAGCAAGCCATGTCCGGCGGATTTAACAACTCCCGCGGAAATCAACCTTTCACGATAAAGAGATATAAAATTTTTCTCTTTTTGCATTCTCATGCCGATATCTGATACTGAAGAATCCCGCTCATCCTCGGACATTGCAAATACAAAATCTCTGTCTCTACTTGACAATTCAGCAAAAATCAGCCTATGCACATTACGAAACAGTTCTGCTTTTGAATTTAATAGTACGTCGCTCAAAATATCTGAATCATCATTATTGTGCACTGCCTCCCATAAATAATGCCCCACCAATTGAATTAGATATGGATAGCCATACGTTGCAACGGCCGCCTTTGCGATAAGTTCTTCACTTACAGAAACAGGTAAACTTAAAAATACTTTTTTAAATTCATGCTGAACAATCATTAATTCAACATTTTGAAGCTCAACTTGCTTTGCCCTTCTTAGAAATGTGAGAACATCATCATTCAATATATCTGAAATAACAGAAGGTAACCCTGCCAATACCATGCTAACAGAATAATTTCGCATGACTAAATCTTGATATGTATTAATAAAAATACGCATATCTTCTGTATGCTTTTGCGCCTCATCAATCAAAAAGACAATATGCTTTTCCCGCTTCATATAGATGTCAAGTAGCTCCATAATCTGAAAAGAAAATGTCTCGGTAAAAAGCGGCGGCTTATCTTTTCTCAGCTCAACCGCCACTCCGAGATTAACGGAAATACTTTTTAGTTCGGGTAACGAATCAGCTATGTTTTTTGGTAGCTGCCTATATAATTGTACGAGTATATTATCTAACAGAGCTTCGTTTGGGACTACATACAGTGCGATTGTGTCAACGTGCTCAATATTAGTTCTGATATCAGATAACAATGCTGTTTTCCCGGCTCCTCTTCCGCCCGTGATAAGCGTTGTTCGCCATGGGCTATTTTCATCACCCACTGCCGCGAGAACCGCTCTGGATATGTCTTGCCTACCAAAAAACAGGCTCGGCCGCTTACCAAAAGCAGGATTAAAAGGGTTTGACATAAATATGACCACTCCTTTCAGTTTCCGTATATACTTCTATATACTTCTGTATCGTCTATATACCATTATATACTTTTATATACTTTCGCATCACTTATATACTTTTATATACTTTCGAATCAATTATATACTTTTATATACTTTAAGTCAATAGTCATTTAGCTCTTCCCCTATCGGCTCGATATTCACGCAGGTGGTTGTAGAAAACTGTGTGCTTCAGCCCTGTTCGATTTAGTGCTTCAGAAAAAGGAATTTTGCGCTGTTCCCATAATGTGACCACCTCCCCGAAATTATCGGGGATTTTTTTCGTAGGACGACCAAAACGGACGCCACGTGCCTTTGCCGCCACAATGCCTTCGGCTTGCCTTTTTCGTATAGCCTCGCGTTCATTTTGAGCGACAAAACTCAACAGCGCAAGAACAGTATCAGCAAGAAACGTGCCAACCAAATCCCTGCCGCTTCGTGTATCTAACAGCGGCATATCCATTACTGCAATATCCACGCCACGTTCTTTCGTGAGAACTCTCCATTGGTTTTGAATATCTTCATAACTCCGCCCCAAGCGATCTATGCTTTTGACGTACAGCAAATCACCCGATCTGAGTTTTTGCATCATCGCGCTCCAAGCGGGCCTCTGAAAATCCTTGCCGCTCTGCTTATCTGCGAAAATGTGTGTCGGGGGAATATCCAGCGCGGACATTGCATCAAGCTGTCTGCCCTCATTTTGATCGGCACTGGATACGCGAATGTAACCATAGATTGCCAATGTTTAAACTCCTCTCCTACGCTGATATGCGTTATGTTCTCAGGTACAGTAACATTTGACCGCTCATATTTTCAACCACTATTTTTAATCAAGCGGTAAAGCGTAAATTTTCGCATTCTCATAATTTAAGCACGCCATGTACGTAAAAGTAGGCATTTACGAAGTGCTTTTCCACCAAAATAATCCACGGCAGTTGAGCGAAAGGATGTAATCGCTATGGGAAAAGGTATGAAAATAATCAAAAAATTTATGATAGGAATGTTAGCAGTGCTAGTCTTGGCTGGTACGGCAGTGACATTGCTTTATATTTACGGTGACAACGGCGAGGCGCCGGAGCGGACTCCGCGTGTTGAAACACGGGCGACGGGTGACGGTAATGTCTTTGATGTTGTAACTGATCCGGTTATCTGGTTAAACTCCAGAAGTGTGCGAGAAGAAGGTCAAACTTGGCACTTTTTCCCCAATCTCCCTGATGCAGCACGCTCGGGCGATATAATCAATCTTAATGTTCCTGCCGATGGCTTTTTGGCATGGGAGTCAGATTCCGATATAGTGTTTACGGACGAACCATCAGATTCCGGGTTGGTTCGCGGTTCATTTGTAGTGCCTGAAGGAGATTTTTCAGTTTGGGCGTTACACGAATTTATACCACAAGAAAGAGAAAGTATTTTTCTGATTAACCCCGATATTATTGAGCACGGTCAAGCGGAACTTGGGCGAGAACATGATGATGTGACTTTTCCAAGTTGCCCTCCCGGTTGTCAAATCCACGAACATTTTATTAATGTGTTGCCGGGTGCAGACGACAGACCTGCGAACACACTAGTTTTGAATTGGGGTATGTTTGGGAATGAGTATGGTGATGTCATCACTCTACACGGCTTTCCGAATCTTCCGCACACAAACTTAACCGTAACTACACATGAATGGATTCATACTCGTAGTTTTTACTTTGAAGGTTCAACGTCCGTACCACAGGCAGGCCCCGGGTTTCATGGCATGACACTTTCCCCTGTTACTGGTGTGGGTGATCAACGTCAAGTTCGTATTGGCGGAACACCCGGACCTCCGGATTTTGACCCTGAATTCGCTGTTGATATGGGGCTTGACGACTTCCCTCAAGTTGTAACTGTTTTTAATTTTGATATAATTGTCAATTGGACTGATAGGGTAATGATTGACGACCCGGATTGGGTAAGACCTCCTATGCAAAATCCGCTTGACCCGGATGGTCCACAAATACCAGACCCCGATATTCCTCACCCCCAAATACCGACTTATCCCACTCGAACTCTTGTTCAAGCTGTCCAATTCACCGTACTACCTCTTCCTCGTCTGGCACAGGGGATGAAGGTGACTCAAGTTTATGACGAATATGGCGTAGCAAGAAACGTGGTAGAGTTACCTGATGGCATGGATAGTGCTTTCTATGGTGGTAGACCAACATTCGACGCTGACGGCAATGAAGTTTTTGATAGCAACGGTTATAGACAATGGATAACAGATGGTCATAATACCAATATTGATTTGAAAATACCGGAATTTCCTATCGGCTGGCCCGAATTAGCAACACCGGAACATCCTTCTCTCGGATTAAGTTGGGTTCTAACCTTTCAGACTGAGCTCATAGGGCTGGGTCAAACCGGGGGGAATACTGACCGTCGATTTGTTGCCCCGGATACAATTTTTGATGAAGCACCTTCTGTTAACGTCATTTTAGAGAGTGAGGCTGTGAGACCGCCGGGAGGGTCAATCACCTCGGTACTTCGATTAACGGCTTTTGCTATGCATCCCGGTTTAGGAACCGGTCATGGTCGTGTTGGTTCTGTTGAATTTGAGTTTACATTTTACATACATCAGCGCCCAACCTTTGTAACAGCGACTACAGGCTTGGAGCCTGTAATGGACGCAACATTATGCTATACTCCTACGGAGTGGACACAGGTTTTAAGTTCTCCTCCCGCTACTCCGGGTATAATTGGTCTAACACCGATAAATCCCCTAGAACCAAATACGATTGCTTTGCTTGGAGACAACGGGTTTGTGGTTGATCCTGATAACCCTACGTGGCTTGACGGCACACGTTACATTAGAACAATTACTGCCGGAGGGTTTCCACCGAATACACGGTGGAGAGTTACTGTAGATGACGACGACCTTCCTCCGGGGATGTATTTTGCACCTAAAGGTGGAACTAGATTTACAGATGAAGCAAGTAGGATATTAGCTCCTGATAGTAATGGACAGATAACAATTGTCGTTTCCGGCATACCCAGAGGCAATGGTGTAAACCGCTTTAATGTCGTGTTTGACTCAGGTGTTACTTCCACCGGTGTTTCTGATTTTATTCCCAATAACAACAGAAATATGATAACTTCTATTGGCGGGGGTGGTGCTAACGATACGCCGGATGAAAGATTTGAGCTTATTGTTTGGCCGCGAACTTACCTTTATGTCTCAATGGGTTCTCGTGCCTTGGATGTCTTTGTACGAAGGCAGCGAATTGCCCCGGGCGAAATTCCGGTAGTCGATGAGCATGGGCGTCCACGTCCGGAAGCAGATGTTGCAGGAGATGATTATTTTCTGGTTGATAACACACCGGGACATAGTTCGGTTAACCTCTTTGTCAATAGACGTGCTGTTATGCCCGGAACAATTGCAATAATCAGCCGAAGAGATTCAGGTTTTGTCCGTTGGGAACATGCAACCAGAATGTCCGAAGGAGAAATAAGTGTAGGCAATAATCTTCCTAATTCAATAGTCCAACCAAACGAAATTGCCGGCATTGGAGGTCGAGTGGGGGCTAACGGATTCATGTCCGGGCATACAAACTATACCGGCCATTGGCGCACTCATGATTCTGATGCTCGAAATTTCCTTGCCGTTAGAATGCCGACACCGCCAATACCTCCCGGAAGTACTGAAATTACTGCGCACACAGATGTGTTTATTACAGGGTTTGCACTGGCACAAGAACCGCGAATTGAAGCACGCTTAGCAAACGATCAAATCGGTCAGCTCAATCCATACGCGCCAACTTTACTCAGATCAGGGGAATTTGGTGTTACATATATGAATGACATCGAAATTGACGAATGCGATATAGGTCAAGGCAGCGCACAACTAGGGTGGGAGCAAATTGGCGAAGCGAGATTTGCTGATATTGGATTAACTTTCCGAGATCGCGGGGATCAATTGCAGTTGCGCGGGGCGCCTAATATAAACAGAATGGAACCATTTCCATTCACCATTGGGGTCACGCTACCCGGCACTATGAGGATAGATAGGGATATTCTGATAACCCTAGGTGGTCCGCCTGATACTTGGGGCGATGTTAATGGCGATGGTATCAGAGATTTCCGAGATCTCATTTTGCTTGCTCAATATCTTCGCAGGGATGGCTCACATCCAATGAATCCAATATTAGAACGGGCCAATGTTTATCGTGGCGATGACCCGCCGACGGGCGAACATCTTATAAATCAAAATGACTTAGATCTACTGACTCGATACTTTTCGGTTCAGGGAGCAGGAAGAGAACGAATAGGGTGATTTTATGAAGAAATTATTATCAACAATCTTAGCTTTTGCCCTTTTAAGTTGCGTGATTATTCCTGTACATGCATCGGCAGTACAGCCTCGCTGGCTTGATGGTGGACCTACGTTTACTGTGGGAACGGAAAATCCTCCTGATGGTGCTACGACCGTGACTGTACCAATTACAGTCACAGGTAATGGACTCGCTGAAAATAACACACTGGAGGGCTTTGCGGCGGTTGGCTTTCTCGTGGGTTTTGATTCAACTCGTTTAGAGCTGACAGGAATAAATGCTCCGCAACCGCTATTGCCTATCAGTTTGCTACACCAAATTATTCTGCCAAATAGCACAGGCATGCAACAGGTGTCATTGACGCGCGCCGGTGGAGGCGGTGTGATTACGGATTGGACAGGCAATGGTGTTATTATTGAATTAGTATTTAGAATACTACCTGATAACCCCGGCTTTGCCAGAGTGAGCATATCTTTTCCCCCCGGCGAACCTTTTCTTTTACCTGTTACTTCAGGTCAAGGGAGATATGACGACATAAATTATTTGTTTGCAAATGACGGCAATGAAGGTGGTGTCCACGTCACAGATGCCTTAGGCGCTCAGCCCCCAAACACACGCTTGCTTACCGTTTATCGGCACGGAGGTTCCGGGGGGTTGGCTAGTGGGTGGATAACAAGGGATGAGTGGCCGATACCGCCAGGTAAAGCTAATAGACCTACTAGAAGAGGATACACATTTTCTCATTGGTCATTAGAGCAAAATGGCCCACCGGTAGGAGGAAATGCTATAGCGGCTGATGCCGCAGGAAGACCCGTTGATTTACATGCAGTGTGGTCAGATGGAGACGAAAATCTCGGCACTCCGGGCGATGATGAACGCAGATTGACCGTAAACCTACACGGTGGAACAGGAGGTCTCACATCACGTAATATCCCACGCTCCGAATGGCCAATTCCAACAGGTGCCGGTTATGCGCCTGCCCGTACAGGGTTTACGTTCCTCCATTGGTCACTGGTTGCAAACGGTCCCCCTGTAACGGCTATTGGTTCTGACCCCGCAGGAGCGGAAGTCAGTCTTCATGCAGTGTGGGCATCGGCAAACGGAG
>Ga0209755_10005500_pt1 | contig 14384 bp, 7 predicted proteins | sample TergutCo191P1_FD_187301 | JGI IMG/M metagenome (GOLD analysis project Ga0209755, IMG submission 187301) | Cornitermes sp. P1 segment gut microbial communities from Petit-Saut dam, French Guiana - Co191P1 (SPAdes) (version 2) | ecosystem: Host-associated > Arthropoda: Insects > Digestive system >... | reverse complement strand
ATTTTTGTTTTACAATAAGTTTATTTCATGCCTCTACATGTTTCGAGCACATGTGCTCATCATCAGGAGGTCAAAACTGTATTTATTATACAGCCTCTGGTATCATCACACCTATAGGTGGCCATCCAGTGCACAGGTTGAGAGAGGATTCTCAACCTGTGCACGGGATGGCCACCTACAGGTGTGATGATACCAGAGGCTGTATAATACAATTTTGACCTCCTGATGATGAGTACATGTGCTCGAAACATGTAGAGGCATGAAATAAACTTATTGTAAAACAAAAATTTTACGCATCAAGTTGGTTAATTACTAAGATAAATATGAGGGAAAGTCATTAAATAACAGGAATTTTATTCTAAAGTGCATGAAAAAGTTGGAACAATGAAAAATCTTATTTCGGGACACAAAATGGATCCTTAGCAACATGCCACATAGGCGTCGTGATGATCGAGCAGTATGAGTCTGCACAATAGCCCATACAATGTGGCCGCTTCACTGTCAACTTGCACCATGGAAAAGCAATGAAGCTTTATTCATTTTTTGTGGTCAGAAGGTGTGAAACCTTCTGAAATCTACAGAAGAATGAAGGTTCAGTATGGAGACAGTTGTTTGACTTTCACTTGTTTGGACCTATGAAATAACATTTGCAGGGCCACAAGTTTCCAGATAACGATGAGGTAATGGAGGCGGTGCAAAGTTGGTCAAAGGCCACGCCAAAAAGCTTTTTTCTAGAGAGCATCCGCAAGCTTGTGGACAGGTGGACCAAGTGTGTTGCGAAGCGGGGGGACTATGTTGAAAAACAAGACACAAACAATTTCTGTAAGTACGCTTGTAAAAAAGTTATTATAAAATTCGTTATTTAATGACTTACCTTCATATAATGAAATGCACGGTCAGCAAAACATAAAAAAATGTGTTAGGAATGTTGCAATACTTCCCACCCATACCGGTCCAGATACTGTTTGGTTGTCTGGGCCGAATCGGGTCGTCATATTTTCAGGGAGGATGAAGGCACCATGGTTCAGCCATCCCAGCTTCTTTCTTTGAATGGCTTCTTTTAGTTCATCCGGCACCATACAGCAGCATTGATTTTCTCATCTCTGAAGAGGAAGCTGGGCTCCTCAAAAAGTAGTCTGCAGCAAGAGTGATCAAATGGCTCTGTGCACTTCATACAGACTTTTTTTTTTAAGGTCCGACACACCATTTTTCTGATGGGATAAATGCCTTAATAGAGGTGGCAAGTATAAGGAATAGTAGTATGCACCTCCACATATAGGCAGGTGGCAGGGCTCTTGTGAATGTGCTAATAATCCTTCTGCTTCCTGAAAATGTGAGGAATTTCTTGACTAGCTGAGGAACTGTTAACTTTTCAAGAAGGAATCTGCCCCATGGAGTTAGTGGTGCACACACCTGTGGGTGCTGATAAAATTTGTTCATAGCAGGGGTCCTCCATGTGTGCTCCTTGGATCCCATGGAATTTAGTAATTACCAAGGCATCACGGTTACCAATTTTGCACATTTTATCCACCATTCTTCCCTCAAAGTCTAGTACATATGTATAGCAGAAATTATCTGAGACCATCAGTGTGGATTTTGATGTAACAGCTTAACTACCAAACACATTCTGCGTATTTATATACCTAAGCATAATGACAATACAATGTGGCAGATACAGCAATTATTTATATACCTCAAAAAAAGCCTATCTGATTGCTTAGGAAGGCAGTTTTCATAATATTCCTATTTACATAATATATTTGCTATTGAGAATGGTCTTTAACAGTGAAACAGGGAGAGACTTATTCACCACTGCTTTTCAAATTTGCTTTAGAATAAGACATTAAGGTTTAAGGAAACCAGAAGAAACTGGAACTGAAAGGGACACATCAGCTTCTGTTCTACAATGACGTTAATCATGGTGAATACTATAATGAAAAACAAAGATGCTTAAATAGTTTCTAGTAAGTGCATTCCTCTAAAAGTATATGTTGAGAAAACCATGTTCTGGTATCATGTCTTGTCAACAGATTGTAGCAAGTTAAAACAGTTTGGAAGCTTTAAGGTACTAAAACTATTTAGGCATGGGCCAGAACAGCACAGTCAGTACAGCAAACTGCTATGGGCTGGATTGTCCAGTGATCAAATTCCAGTGCAGGCAAGATTTTTCTGCACTATCCTGACCAGCAGTGAGGCACACCTAGCCTCCTGTACAAAGGGAACTGGGTGTCTTTCCTAGGAGGTGAAGTTGCTGAAGCCTGCCACTGACCACTCACCCCATCTGGTGTTGAGGTTAAAAAAAGAGTACAGCTATACTTCTACTCCCCCTCAGGATTTTCATGGCTTGTTCCAGGGTGAACTTTACCTTACCTCTACTTAAACCAAAAAAGTACACTTTTCAGAAAACGTTTGCTTACAATCTGACCTATTTCAGAGTAACAACCATCCTCAGGAATTACAGTAATACTGTCTGAAAATTATAAGATCATAACATATTAAAAGATAAAATGTAAATATAATTACAATAAAAACCAATATACAAAAATAAATACAAAACAGGAAAATGCATCTATTAATCAGTTTAAGTGATGGATTAATGATCTTATGGATCTCATCATGAAGTGTCACCTACATATATGTATGGTACAAACACATCATGAAGAAGGGTCACTGCCATCAAAATTGGGATGTGCCACTACACTCCTACCACCACCAGTCAGATTGGGGAATGACATATTTCACCCCACCATGGCATATTACGAATGTAAAGAATGAATAATGGTGTTTAGGGGTGTATGATTGTTTTGTTACTTTTCATATGTTGCACTTTAATTATTTTTATTCACATTACAGTTTTATGCATTGAGCGGCGTAGTTACTGGTTGTAGTTCACTGCGCCAGAAAGAACAATGATGCAACATTCTTCACATAGCTGATTTTCTATATAGTGGAGTGTCATGAGGCAAATGCTCTCTTTGAAGTTCCAGTAAATTGTGTTACAAGCTGAGGGCTCCTGTTAACAGGTTTTTCTTTGAACTGTGATAATGAGAACTGTTGGTCTATGGCTGTGTATACAAGGTGAGTGAGCTGAGTTTAATTTGTACTTGGTCTAAGGTCATAATTTACTGAATGGAGTACTTTGCATCATTATTATTTCAATGACCTCATCTGAAATTCTAAATTCGTAAAGTAATACAATATCGCATATTTCTTGGAAACAGGATGAGTAATTAATTTAAATTTTAAGTGGCAACCAAATTTGAAAAATATAAACCTTTCATTCATAAATTTTATTTATAACTATTTTAATTTAAAAAAAATTGTAAGCAGGAGCTCAAAGCCTGTAACACACAGTTTAATGGAACTTTAAAGACAGTGTATACCTCACAGGACTCTATTGTATAGAAAATCAGCTATGTAATGAATGACACATTTAGCATTCTTTCTAGTGTGGTGAACTACAACCAGCATCCACACCATTCAATGTGAAACCCCATACTGTCAACAAAGGAAATTAAAATACAAAATATGAAAGTTAACAAACAAATCATACAACCCTAAACTCCACTATTCACTCATTACAACAAACAATCCATCTTGTCATATAGTTTAAGACATTTGTATCTGCTGTACTGTAGTCATCAATGGATGATTTTTGTACATATATATGACACTTTATGACAGCCATTAAAAGATCATTTATTCTTAGTCAGTTGCCTGAACTGATTAATATATTTATTCTCATATATTTCTCTTCACTATTTTTACTGTTGTAATTATATCTATATTTTATCTTTCAATATGTGATGGTCTTTTAATCTTCGAACACTATTAATATGATTCCTGAAATGACTGTTAAGCCAAAACATTCTGGATCACCAACAAACATTTTCTGAAAAGTGTACCTTGTTGGATTTAGTATCTTTGTACACTGGTGTAAAAGGCAGCAATGTGTTATAAAATTCTGGGAACTTAATTGTTAGTATGTAGTAAATTTATTCACACAAGGTATGACAAAATTACAAAATGAAGACACCTAATAAATCCTTTTGAAATGTGATACCATTCAAACAGTAGGAAATAACACAATAAATCCAAACTACTTGCAAGAAGAAACTGGGAACAGATAAATTAAAAAAAATGCTACTATTCAGTTCCAAATCTTTTTGCCTTCCCATCTGGTTTTCAACTATCACATTTTCTGAACATAATGATTTATTCTAAGTACCTAGCATCTACAGAAAAAAATATTTTAATCAGTTCACCACTGTTTGCACTGTCAGTGCAATACATGATCATAAGGGTCTTCTATTCATGTTAACTTCATAAGTTCAGAACAAATTAAAGTATCTTCCAGCAAACTATTTGTTTCCCTACCAATTTCAACAGGTAATCAAGAAGTGAATGTGGTGAAGATATTATGCCACAAAAAACAAACCAGATCCTTTCTGTGTCTGTGCACATCCAATCACTGCGATTTCCTCAAATGTGCAGGAATACTACTTTACATTAAACACATCCGTCATTCTTCAGACAATAAAACACACACTTCTTCACAGAAACAATGATTTCTGACATCAAGAAATTACTGTACAAGGCACTAGTAAGAGAGTTGCAATGTTGATCTCTCATTACCATTACAGAACAAGTCTGCAGCAAATTAGTTTTCTACGTTCCCAAGTTAAATATGATGATGTATCCTCTAAGTCTGCTGACAAAGAGACTCCTACAATACTGTAAATGTATGTATAAATATAACATCCATGCAAGCTGGGACCTTATCACTGGTCATACCATGCAATCCACTTAGGTAAAATTTTCTTATTGTTCACAATTATGTACGTAAATATGCCAGAGAATGTTTTTACTAACACCCCATACAAAGATTTTCTAAATTATGACTTAATATTTTGTACACCATGTATAAGGCAGAGTCATCAGCCATCCATATACCATAACTTTCACTTCCAGATATAACCAATATATATTACATACCATGAATGCGCATTTTTACTTTCCTTAATTATGCATCATGTAAATCACATGAAGAAAACTGGTACGCACACAGGAATGTGACATAATGACATGACTACATCACTGAAGTACCACATCACACTACACTGCATCAATGTGTTGTCATGTTACATAATTATAACTGCGTACAAAACAAAACGTACTAAATATTAAGACTGTGTTTGTACTTTTGCCTTAATTACCTGGCTTTCAAACCCTATTTTTATAAAGCCATATTCTATATATATAGAACATCATTATTTCATGTGTTTCTCCCATACATAGGCAAGATAGCAACATAAATGTGTGTAGGTTTTCATGTAAGTGTCTTAGATTCACTTGATTTTAATCAAACTTGAATTTCACATACTATCTTGAAAATCCATCCAGTAGGAGCAGATATGTTCCACACAGACAGACAGACATGACAAAGCTAACAGTTGCATTTGCCAAATTTTATGAACATGCCTAACAACACAGTACAGGCATAAACATAACAAGTGATTGCTGTCAAATCTTTATGTTACCTCAGGAAATATCATACCTATGTTTGAACAAAACAAATGGGTGGAGATACAGCTCCATGCATTTTTATACTTTACACATGGTAGAGGTGATGTTGATCTTTTATGATAGGAGTCTGGGAAAGTTAATGAGCTGGTGTGAGCATGGAGGCAAAGGAAAAAGCTCATATTTAACCATTATTGTGTGGCACACGGTCTGTGGCGCATCCATTTAAATTCCGCATCTTACGAATGCACCATATCTGGTGTGCTGCGGACATTTAAATGCTCAGTACACTCATGTAGAGGCTTAGAATTATAGCCCCACTTGTTATTTCCACATTATATAATGGTTTGTGGTCAGATTCTCGCTCCGGCCACTTTACCCAATTATGTACATATGCAATTCATGAATAGCAAATCTAGCTGGCCTGTACTCTTCGAAACCTCATATGTTTGTTTTTAAGCTAAGCAACTAACGCCTTTCATTTCCTTCTGAAGAAACCTTTAGCCATGCAATGTAGTTCATAGCAGCACTTTATCAACAAATTCAAATGTGAAGCCTCATTCACTCTGCCAAGGACAGCTGTTACAGGAACTTCTACGAGTGATGACCTGCTTTGTAGCAGAATTTTCTTGCTGTGTACCCTGCTGCGAAGAACTATGTCGTGTAGTGACCCATATATAATACTGTGTTCTCATTCTGTAGCCAAAACAGAGTCACACTTTATGTCTACTGTCACAGGATATATTAATACTAAAAGGCACTAAGCACCACCTGTCTGTATATGATAAAATGAAATTGGTATATTGGCCTTAATGCCTGTTACATTTCAATTCAGTTTCTGCTCAATTCCAGAAGGGCGGTTTGAAAAATAAGATAAACAGGATGCATAAATTCACCCACACAAATAAATATAGGTAATTACTGACAGCTCTGTGAGGTCATGATTTTCCCATAACTTAACTGTAAGTGAGAAGCCTCATTCGCAAACTCCAATGGGCTTATAATTCCAACTGCAGTTTCACATATGGAAATAAACAGACTGGTCTGTAGTCAAGCCATAAGCCAGCTGAAATATGGCATTTCAATGCGTTACCACTTGTTCCAACTTCCTAATAATAAGCTGGACTGAATATTCTTTTCTAAGTCAGCAGTCTGCAATGTCTGTGCATACAACAGCCAGGTTTGTCCCCAAACTGGATATGTGAACTGGTTTGGGACAGCGAGAGTGAAGAAGCATGGGCATCGAGTGACTGCATCATTTACTTAGGCAACAGAATTGTATGCATTTTTAGACAATCGCTGAAATATCTCTGTTTTAGTTACTCTTTCCTTGATGGAGTAAGGAAATACCATGTAGAAATTCTCGATTCCCCTTTGTGAAAAACATACAGGAAATGATAACGCATGTTGGTATGCTGGAGCAAAATTCACGAAACACAGGTCTTTCTCAGTTCATGACGGTGTCATGTGTGAATAGCAAGTGGTGTGAAGAGAAAAGTTGTCAGTGAAGTGTTGAGAAAGTATGATGTGTGTGTGTGAAGAAAGATGAAGTTTCTAACACAACTACGCCAAGGCACAAATCCACCAAATCCACAAATCCTGAAGCTGGAATTTCCTATGTAAACTTGGGGCCCGAAACAGAAAGGGTAAAATAAATTGAAAATTATAATTTTTTTTAAAATTAACTTCGTGCATTTAGGCACTAAATATTTCTAATGAGTCTTTTTTGAACTGAAGTATCTCTGATTTATTCCCAACACAATGAAGAGTATTGCATTATTTCATTATATTTGGTTCACAACATATAAACGTTTATTGTCAAACATGCGCAATGATTTAAAGGGCCGTCGTGGAGAAAATTCCTTACCCGAAGCATGAAGACTGAATTTAAATGCCTTATGCTAAATGTTAATGCACATTTCCTGCACAACAAGCATTAGTGGTTGCAGGTATATCCAGTGCCAAAATCGGATTCATATTTAAAGTTTACGTTAGTCTCTTCAGATCGACAACAATGTAGAACCATCAAATAAGAATTTTGACATTCCTTGTCAATATTTTTCTTTTTACTTTAGTCAATGCTAAGTTTCACTATTGAATACTTCTTATAATCCCATACTTCTTTCTGAATTTCATTCTTGGAACTTTATTAGTTGCAGAGAACAGCACCCAAGGACAAAAGAAATAAGGATGAAAAAAGATGGCATATTTTAAGGTTCCATAACAGCATATACCCTTAAAAACTGAGTAGAGACTCAGACAGGAAAATCATTGTCTGGGCTGAGAATCAACCTTGGGATCTCTTGATTATGAGGTAAATTGTTACAAACCACCACTATTTGTAATGGACTTTGTCCATCATCTCCCGTTAACACACACACATACACACAAATTCCAATGTACCTTCTCAAGAACTCTATCTTTTCCCAGAATATTGTGTTCTATGAACATGAGGCACTTGATGAAGCCCAGAAACCTAATAATCCTATATGTAACCCACAATGTCAAAACCCTTTAGAAATGACGAGTACTGAGGTTCACTTCAACGTCCCTACTGGTATATGTTGCCTCACCAAATTACAGCAAAGAACTGTTCTTATAAATATAATCATAATAAATATAATTACCTGGACAAACTCAATTCTGTATCTCTGGTGGGGAACCTTCACACTCTCCTTGGTGCCCTTCACATATTTCAGATGTTCCTGCCACTTTCCTGGGTTTCAGGGTATGGCACACTGAGTATGAGACTTCATCTGAGACACAAAGTGGTGATAAGAGCTAAAAACAAACCCAAAAGGGTACAGAAGTCAGATAATATTACAAACTCCATCTAACAAAGAAGGCAGACTGCTGTCTTCCTAATCATGCTGGTAGGTTGGTTAGTTGTAGCAGAGTGGCAAGACTGAGGAATTTGATACTGCAGACTTCAACGTGCATACTGTACCAGCTTCTGAAGACAGAAAAGTATGAAGCATTAGAGAAATGATACGTTGCAGGAGAAAACCCAAGTGTGAAAGAAAATTTGACCCAGTAATCACTCTGTCCACCATAAATCCCACAGGTACTACCCTGGGCTAGAACCTGGACCTCAACAATGAGTTTTGCTACCATCAGGCAGCACAGAACAGCAAGGCTGTAATCATCCTCAGCTACCTTCACGAATACCAGCAGGCAAATTCACCAAGCAATTATTGACAAACGTGATACCCACAAATTCAGTTTAAAGAAATATTTATTATACACTGGTACTGATTTATCAACTGTCATTGCTGCATACAAGGTGCTACCCAAAATTTCTGAGAATTTGAATATACTATGCAAACCATTAGTGCTACGAACTTGCGCCACTAGGTGCCTCTTGCTGTATCTTTCAACCGTTAGCCAGCCAACTTGCATCTTTATCAGTGCACGTGTTTCTGAGTTTTGGCTATTTTCTTTACACTGTTTTCATGTGTGTCTGCTAATACTGAAATGGTAGATGTTAAGAAGCAAAGAATTTGCAAAAAATTTTGCTTCAAGCTCAACAAAACTGCAGCTGAAACCAACCGAATGCTAAAGGAGGCCTTTGGTGAGCAAACTTTAAACCAAACATGAACATCTGAGTGGTTTAAGCGTTTCAAAGATGGCTGGGATCCGTGGAAGATTGTAAATATTCTGGTTGACCGTCCATGTGCACAACTCCGGAAATGATTGTGAAAGTGCGTGAAGTTATCCTATTAAGACGGAAGACAGACTACCCATGACGTCTGTAATCACGTTGGACTGTCATACGGGTCATGTCAACACATTCTAGCGGATGAACTGAACATGAGACGAATTGCAGCAAAGTTTGTGCCTTGTCTCTTGAACAGTGACCAGCAAGACCATTGGGTTCAGGTGTACACCAAGCTGCAAAATGCAGTTGCACATGATCCTAACTTCCTGTCCAGGGTCATAACTGGTGATGAATCATGGCTGTACAATTACGACCCAGAAACAAAGCAGCAGTTTTTGCAATGGAAGACGCCGTCCTCTCCGAAAAAAGTGCGCCAAGTTCACAGCAACATCAAGTCAATGTCGATCTTTTTTTTTTGACATTCGAGGAATTGTGCATAAGGAGTTTGTTCCACCTGGTCAGACTGTCAATGGGAATTTTTACTGCAAGGTTTTTGGACAACTGAGGGAAAATGTGGGGTGCAAATGGCCTGAAACGTGGAAGAACAGAGATTGGTTGTTGCACCATGACAATGCGCCTGCACACACCTCGCTCGTTGTGAGGGAACTCCTGACAAAAAATAACATGACCACTGTCCCCCACCCTGCCTACTCACCTAACCTGTCCCCCTGCGATTTCTACATGTTCCGTAAAATGAAACTCCGGTTGAAAGGGCAGCGTTTCGTATCCATTGAAGAGATCCATGCAGAATTGCAACAGGCACTAAACATGCTAACACTGGCAGACTTCAATGAGTGCTTCTAAAAAAGGCAAAATCACTGGGATTGTTGTATACAAACCCAAGGTGACTACTTCAAAGGTGACAGTGGAAATCAGAACTTCAATTAAGTATCCATGTTATTACAAGCAAATTCTTGGAAATTTTGGGTAGAACCTCATACATCAAATCTCCAAACAGTAACATTACCAGAAACTACCATGATTACAACAGCCAGGATACTTCCCCATACTCCTGTTCCATAAGAATAATTGTTGAATTGAAGCCAAGGAAACAAGTCACATAGATCAACCCCTTCCACATTTTCACACTGAATTGTTAAATTCCCCCTCCACATTTACACTGAACTGTTAAATTCCCCCTCCACTGCATTTTCCTACATTACCCTCCAGTCATCTAGCTATGCTGGTCATAAGAACTGTTGGTAGATAACCTCTGCTAGCAACAAATGCTTTGGAAATGCCAAAGGAGGACAAAGGGAATGAAAACAGTGGGCTAAAGGGAGAAGCCTAGAGCACCATTATTCCCACCACACATGGAGCTTATTTCCAGTGATAAGTGTGGACAAGATTCCCACTTTAGCCTGTCACCCTTGAGAGAGAGGGATTTTGCTCACTGTGACAAACAGAATGCTCAGGATTGGGACAGGCAAACACATTAATGAACCTTTGAATTCCATATAATGTACGGAATTACCTGACTAGCTGATGACCAGTTAGCTTCTCACGGATTTTGCTCCATGCAGTAAGTAATTAAGTGGCAAACAGGTTAATTCTATTCCTGTTGAGCATCAAGCCCCAAGTAAATCTTGTCTTATGTAATGCATAACTATTTCTGTTTAGTTGTGGCAGTGGAGTCAGATGAGGTCCCTTGGTACCATAACAACACAGATAAAAGAGTACCAAACATTAGTGTAAACCAAAGTGCACAAATAAAACTTGTCCCTCTCCACTTGGTTCACCAAAAATCCAACACAAACTACTCTGAAATTTTACCTGGCCCTCTGTGGTGAGAATTCTGTGGTTAAGAATTGTGCTGTGGCCAAGCCTGACTGCACTGCAACCTCAGTATTACTCCTACACAAGCACAATCCTCCTCTTTACCCCCCCATAAGCATTACATGGCTCACCACATTTCCAGCAGCCATTCTGAAGTCACCTTCACATCCCCCAGGCTGTAACCTGTTCATGAGCTCTGAGAGTTTTCTTGCCTTGCGCATCTCATTTTGCTCTATTATGGTGCACAAATGTTCTGTCAGCAACTCCTTTCGCTCCAGCCTTTCAAAAAGGTGCAGTTTGGCATCCAGGAATTCCTTTTCTGCTTTCTTGTATCGTTTTCTGTAGGAAAAAAAAATGGAGCCTACTCTAAACATAATGTGATTATTTCCTATTCTGAGGGTTTCTTCAATGAAAAATTAAAATTATGAGTGCAGAAACTGGTATGAAAATAATATATTTCATCACATAATTTATACACATTTTCTTCTGAATTTCCATGATCAAAAACTGAAATACTAGACTTACATAAGAATTTATGAAAGTGGTCAATCATGAACAATATTGGTATCTTCACCCCAACCATAATAATACAACATTCTCTCCATACTAATGGACAGACATAATATCAGGGGCAACAACAATAGCATAAGGAATAACACTTTCTCTCCCAGGCCAGACAATACACTGATCTAACTAAATAAACACACATGTAACACAATCAGTGCCAGAAATAAGGCTGTAAGACAACTGCATATAACAAATATTAAAAAATGTTTTAAAGTTTATATGGGAACAACAAAGATAAATATAAATCATGTTCATGATGCATTCAGAACAACAAAAATTCTTAAAATTCTTGTCTTCACTTAATAAATTATTATACCATGTACTTTCCAAAATACAGCAACATAAATGAGGATCACGACACAACTAATACATAAAATTCTTGTTATTATTCACTTAAAACTACTATTCCACCCACTTTCCAAAATAATAATGCTCAAAATATATAAAACCTGACACTAACAATTAGTCTCTACTAGTGACTGATGTACCTACTGTGCTTCCATAAATTCGTGGCTGGCAATTTCAATCTGGTTACGAAGAATAGACACATCATTGCTCAACAGCATATCTAGTTTCTGTAACTCATCTTGGATCTGCTGCAACCTTCTAGCTTCTGCAACTGTTTGATTTTTTCTGCCATAACCCAAGAAATACAGGCAAAGTTACATTAACAGCTGTCACTTCTGAACACAGGGTATCAGAAAATTTTCAAAAGTTACTCAATACAAGACAGTTTGCTAATTCACTAGCTAGGCACATGATTTGTAACTTTGTGATTTAGTCATTAAATGAATAACCACTGAAGTTTTTTTAACAGAAACCTCAAGCACTTCAGAGCAGAGCTTAATCTTTATGCAGACATTTGAAGTGGAGTACACAAACAACAGCTGATTCTATGGGGTGAACTGAGCACAATTTCTGACATCCTCATTGTACGGCATGCCAGGCTTCAAAACTTTTGATTGTTGTAACAATTTTCACAGACACGAAGTGAACACAGCTTTATCTGGTGCTGGGATCTAAAATATGTGTCAATTTACATCCATGGATCAATTGACGCTTAAGCACTAGTGCACTACTTAGTTGGTCAGATCATGAATCTCAGTGCCTGAATTATCATAAGATTGTATGAATTGAGTAGCAGTCTGTACATTAAATGAAAATGTGTTCAGAAAATTATTTCAAACTGACCTGTCAGTTAGCACCTTTGATAGTAACTCCTTTTTCAGACGATTCTGTTCTTCCATAAACTTTTGCCTGGACTGAAATTCATCCAAAGAACAGGAACTGCCAGCATCTTCAGCACTGAGAACCTCATAACTTTTATCCTCTTTTATTTGCAAGCAGACTGTACCATGACTGGGACTGGTGTTTGACGAGCCCGAGGCGGAACTGCTGGAAACACCACAACTCGAGTCAGAGCCCATTTCAGTATTAATGCTAGAGTCTCCATCTACCAGTGCCTGAAAGTAAATAATTTTTTTCTCTCTTACTGCTCCTTGTTTTATGCTAATGCCTTAGATTTCATATAGCAAATAAAAAGACAAGGTAAACCTTCAGCTACCTCAGCAACATACCATAAAAATCAACAGCAGATGTCAAAGTGCATTACTACATAAGCTAACACAGTGCTACAGGTAAGTGGTTAGCCTCAGGTTGTGGCAAACTTAATCTCAAACACAGCCCCTCCTGGAGCTCAAAATCTGGTCATCCAACATACACCATACAAATAATTCACAAAGCTTTCCCATTTCATCCATATAAATTAGTGAATATCAAGTTAGGGTATGATGTGAACTTACAATATTATAAAAACAAATAGTATGCAGAAGACATAAAACAAAATTACACTGCCATGGCCTGTGAGAAATAACAAAAAAAATGCACAGGAAAAATGAGTAATTATGTGCATGCAAACTGAAAGATGTGGAAAGAGAAGACAAAACATGATAACTGCAAGGAATCCAATTGTAATTTACAGTTCTGCAATACAAGCACATGAAGCCTACAAAGAAGAACAAATAAATCACATAGGTATACCTGAGGTTTACATAAATATGCTTCTTTGGGAAAATTTTCAGTTCTGCTATTTGGTTCCACTGGTTCATGTGACTTCTGTAACATTCTTGATCTAGTCACATTTTTAGCCCCTGAGTGCTGAGCAACGTTCACTTGGTGCTTTGCAACACGCACTGTTGGTGCAGCATGTGATGGACCTATAAGCGGTGTTGAATACGCACAACACAGAACTGTTAACACTCAAAATGCATGATGTACGTATCATACAGCATCTGTGTGCAGCAACTACAAGCTGCGAAAAGTTGGTGGAATTTTCTGTGATTTTTGGCTTTCCCAGCATCTACATGTTACCCTGCAAGCTACTAGAAAATCTAGTAACTCCATAAATTTCCTATGCTTAGCTCTCTTAAATTCTTAAAAGTATTCATAATGTAAAACCATACCATGAACATCTGTTAATAATGAATTTTCACATTTGTTCATAGTAGTTGGTGGCCCAGTAATGATGGTTTTATAATTTATAAAAGATTAAGACATTTGGCATATTTTAATTCTGAAAAGTTCAAACATCAAACAAATTGTGGCCAGATGAGCTACTACTTCTAAACAATTCAAAGAACAACAAAAGTCAAAATGCAGTGCACTCAAGAGATCGCCTGCAAAAGTGTGGAACAAGATTCAACTGAAAACTTATTCCATATGGAGAAGAATTTGCAAAAGACCATACTGCATTCAGTCATCATAAAAGCTTCAACATGGCAATTACTGATAGCTCACTCAAAGCTTCAGTATACAGTGACATATTACCTTACACTTTAAGCAACTTTTATACTCAGCTTTT
>Ga0209755_10005499_pt1 | contig 14384 bp, 10 predicted proteins | sample TergutCo191P1_FD_187301 | JGI IMG/M metagenome (GOLD analysis project Ga0209755, IMG submission 187301) | Cornitermes sp. P1 segment gut microbial communities from Petit-Saut dam, French Guiana - Co191P1 (SPAdes) (version 2) | ecosystem: Host-associated > Arthropoda: Insects > Digestive system... | reverse complement strand
ATTGTGGTATCTCCAAAATAATTATTTATCCTTCCGACAATTTTGTCCAATGCTTTCCTCACAGCTACGTTGATATGTCGCGTTTTTTTTAGCTTTTCCGCATAATAAGGGCTAAAACGATAGTACAGTTTTATGAACAGGCGGCCAAAAATATAAGTCGAGATGACTTCATCTCTGAATCGTCTTAGGCATAAAACTTCAGGTGCATCATAAGAGTTGTAAACTGCCGTAGCAATATAACAGCCACTACTACTTCCAGAGCTTCCTGAAGTTTTTCCGCCAACACTCTTAAGATATCGAGCCACATCCGCATGTCCTTTTTTCTCTGCCAGTGTACGTGGACTGTTACCCTTTTTAGTTTCTGCATTCACATCTGCCCTTGCGAAAACAAGAAATTTGGCGGCTTCTAACTCTCCCTCGTGTGCTGCCCAATGGAGCGGTGTCATGCCGTTTTTGTCTTGTGCATTAACATCAGATCGCGCGGAGATGAGAACTTTGGCAACTTCAACATTCCTGTTGCCTACTGCTATATGGAGAGGGGTAAGATTTTCGATATCTCTAGCATTTGCATTGGCTTTATGCGACAGAAGTTCTTTCGCAATTTCTAGTTTTCCTTTTTGTGCTGCCACATGGAGCGGAGTATAATCATTTTCATCTTTGATGTTTACGTCAGCACCTTTTTCCTCTAAAAGGTGCCTCACATCCTCAACTGTCCCATGTGCAACAGCATCAAAAATATTGTTTTGAAAGCTCATGTCTTTTCTCCTTAATTTGTTTTGTAGTCCATTTAAAGTACCTTTCCCGACTCAATCAGGAAGACAAACCAAAAATGGGCGATTCCCTTTTTATCCAAAATATTTAACCTCTGTTTTGCATTGAGGACAGCGCAAAATTCTATCTCCAGCCTCGAACTGTTTCTTGTATTTCCGGTAATTACGTTTAGGATAACCAAAATAATTGTCACACTTCATGCAAATAAAATCTTTTTTACCTACGAACATGGCACGATACACGATTACCCCAATGACAACTGACAAAACAACAAACCAAAATACTCCAACCATTTGTGTGATCTCCTGAAAGTGGCGTTTAATAGATTGCCACGAATTTATTTTTTCTGCCTAACGGGCAGATTGTTCTTTTTTCAGTAAACTTTCCTTACCCGTCCCCATCCTCATAAGATGTTAGGCTCATCTATATCCTTCCCTACTTAACACAGGGAGGCAAAATCTAAACAGGCAAAATATTGGCCTGTTTACGGCTGTGGTTACCCAACTTACGCTACACCATTGTGCACATAGTGTTTTGCTGGCCTCCTTGCTCCATCATAAAAACAAGCACTTTCTGTGATTTCGTCATTTCCCATCAGAAATACCTAAAAAGGATTGAAGCTTTTTTCCTGCCAAAAACAGAACAAGGACGGTAATGATGTAGGTCACTAACACAACTCCAACAGGAGCAAGGCTTAAACCGAAGAAAGCTATAGGAACATCAACAGGACCACCGCTTAAATCGAAGGAGGCTATCAATCCACCGAAACTGAAAATAGCTCCGAGTATCATTACAACAATAGTCATTTTTTTGTTTTTTTTCAGCAAAACACCTCCGAGGTCTTTGAAGATCTGATTTGTACCACGAAATGCAGGCTCGAAAGCCTTCACTTGCTTATAAATACCGAAGGCAGATATAAACCCGAGCACTGGAACGCAGGAAAAAATATATTTCTTGCTCAGCATACTACGTAGTACGCCTGCATTTTGCTTAGGAACTTCGTTGGCTCTCTGTATGTCTAACTCGGCACTGGTAATTTGCTCGGTCAACTTTTTGACATGACCAGGTATTTTGTCTACTGCAGCTTGCAATCGAACTAAGTTGGCCTTATCAATTGTATCACGCGCTTTTTTCAGTGAAAAACGATCATCCCCGCTTTTAAGTATTTCTTCAAAATTCTCTTCGCCAACCGTATTAACGAGATGTTTCCGCAACGCAGTTACTGCCACTCGGGGGTCTTTCTGGTAGAAATCATCAATGACTGCTTCTTCAATCATCTGTACTGCAATATGATTTCGTGTCAAAGTACCGTCCAAAGTTTCGACATTTGAGTGCATCGATGTCATCAACGTTTCGGCTTGCTGGTTTACGTTTACTCCAGTCTTTGCGGAATCGACAGCGGTTGCTTCTGTCTCTCTCGCCTTCGCGATGTTCTGATTTAGTGCATCAATCGTATTTTTGATTTTAGCAATAATTACATCAATTTTAGCTGGGTCGATGACTCCGCGATACGTGAAATTTGTATCAAATTCTTCTGTTAATACCACAATTATGGATTGGGCTAAAGTGTCTAATTTTTCTTTATCTACGGAGCCCAACACTCCATCGATCTGCTGGCATATCTTTGCGTTTGTTTGCACTAAATTTAGGTTACGCCGATACAAATCTACTAAGTAGCTTCGCACATTCTCATTGCCACAAAGTGTTGCAAACATCTGATTAACCTTGGCAATGCACTCTCGGCAATCTTTCCGCACGCTGTTGTCATCGATCAGGTCTTCGAACATCGCATAGATGCGCAACTCAATTAAACATATGTCAATAGCCGAAATAAGATCCTCAGCATCTTCACTGCCAGCCAGATTATCGGCTAGGCTTTCACAGCGGTTAATCACCATTGCAATGTCTTCATCGATAACTTGTAGTGACTCAAGAGTGAGTTCTTCCAATTTTTCTTTAGCTTCTTCTTCTGCCTCGGTGTGCCTGTCAGTCAAGTCAGCGAGTTTTTCACTTGTACGAGATATTTTGTTTAGTAGGCCGTTAGCCATATCGGCGGCATGGTTCTGCCTCTCGATTTCTTCAATATTAGTCCTGTCGAGAAAGAGAGGCTTTGCCTTATTCGACCACTTTCTCCGTTCTTTTTCCATACCGTCAATGTCGCGTTCAAGTTGCCGTATATCTTCGGAGAGTCGATTTATTTTGTTCCGATAACGTTCCATCGATGGATCAATTTTATTTTTTGCCTTTTCATACTTGGGGCAATGAATGAAATTTGGGATATCTTTCTTCTCGATTTTCGGGAGCTCAAGCATGTGTATATTGCTGAACTTCTCATAATTCAGTAGTTGACCGATCTTTTCTGCCGTTTTTTTCATTGTAGACTCCGTTTGGTGATTTCTCACCCCTAGTTAATATACTACCCAACGGGTAGATTATATTAATACCCAATGCAAGGTATTAATTTAAAGCCCTTGTAAAAATACCCCTCCCAACTCAACGCAGAAATATAAGCCGTAAACGGGCGGTTTCATTGACCCGAATGCGACTGTGATTCATATGTACACGACTTTGCTGACTGACTCTATTTAAAGTGCAATCCGTTACGGATGATTGTGATATCATTCTACACGGATGGTATTCTTCCGTCAAGCATAAAATGCATAAAAATATCGATTTTATTCCTTGCACCCATCTTTATAAATGCCAAACGGTTATGCAGACATACTATAGACCCAAAATTTTGAAAAATCATACCAACCCGCTATGCATCTAAAAATCACCCTATACGATGTTTGCCTATTTACCAAGCATAGAAGATGATGCCTGTATCATTCGATGAGGATAGGTTATGGACGGGACGGAGGTTCGTACCACTCTGGCAAGGAATATCAAGGTGTTTCGGGCCCGAAGAAACTGGTCTCAGGCCGATCTTGCTGAAAAAGCGGGACTTTCCATCGTCTATTTGAGTGATATAGAACGTGGTAACAAGTGGCCGTATTTGAACACCCTGCTCAAGCTGGCCGGGGCGTTCAAGGTTGAGGTTTATGAACTGTTGATGCCCGAGAATACCCCGCATCCTATTGACGCTTCCATTCTCGACAAATATACAAAGGAGGTGGCCGCTATTTTCGAGAAATCTTTGGAAATGGCGATAAAACGCGCGGCCCAGTCGCTGGCCACGATGCAGGATCAGTATTTATCTAAGTAATGAGCATCTTTACGCATAAAGCCAGGTAACGACATTTTTGCCTACTCGCCACCGAGGAAGCCAGCCTAGATGCACTGGCGGCTTCTGCGAAAAAGAGGGTTCCCATCTACTGCAGCACCTGTTGCAACTGCATCAACTGCTCCGCCGCCTGGCGTAACTGGTTAAGCTGTTCCTGCAGTCTGCTGTTCTCCTCCTGCAAGCGGCCAATCTCGGTAACCTGTTCCGCATGAAGCGCAAGCTGGGTTGCCAGAATGTTCCCGTCAACGCTCTGCCCCTCCATTTCCGCGATAACCCTTTCAAGCCGCTCTATCTCCTCCCGGTGCCTCGTTTCGGTGTCCCTGTCCGGCGGCAGTACGCCGTCGCGCATGGCCTCGTAGGTTATGCGGTACTCCTCCAACAGGGCTTCCAGGGTGCTGGCCGCCTGGATGTAAACCTCCCTTCTGGACTGTATGCCGCGAATGGTCTGAAAAGCCGGTGCGTCCAGAAATTCCCGGAGCAGCCCTATAGTCTGCCCCGCCTCGCTAAAACTGCTTTCGGCAATCTGCCTGTAAATGCCGGCGAACAAGCCGGTAACCTGAGATTCCATCGCTGCGGCCTGTGCCTGTTCCCGCGCAAGTTCGGCCAGCTCGGCGCGTGCCGCGTCAAGCTCGGCACTGCCCTGTTCCCGATCCCCGGTGGCGACTAACTGGGCCCTTAGCGTCGTCTCTCTGGACCGGGCGGCATCCAGTATGCGGGAGCGGTCTTCCCGGGCAAGGGCAAGCTCCGCGCGGCGTTCCTCCTGCTCGCTTATCAGCCGTTCCTGTATGGCCAGTTGTTCCGGGGTAAGTGTCTCGCCGCCAAGCGTAAGTGCTTTAAGCTGCGCCTCGATATCGCTCAGTGAGGCAAGTAGCAGATTGATTTCCCTATCCTTTGCGGCAAGGCTTGCGTTGGTCTCTCTTCGAATCTCCTCTATAAGCCTGCGCTCGATGTCGCTGAACACCCTCGTCCCCTCGCGGGCCTGCACGTCGGCCGCGTTCTGGAACGACGAAAGCACGAAAAAGCCGCCGGCAAGGATCAGCACGGCAAAGACGTTTACCAGAACCGGGAAAAACCCGCCGTGCTTGTTAGCCTTAAACCTTTTCCCCGGGCTTCCGACAATGCCACCCCCGGCCTCCGCGCCGGCGGAAAGGGCCCTTCGGTTTTTTTCGGCTATGCCGTCTATCAGCAAAAGGATTTCGCGCTTTTCCTCGTCGGAGATTTCCGAGATATCGGCCAGATCCTTCCCCTGGTTGCCGGAAGGCTGGTCGGGCTCGGGAGTCGCCCCGGCGCGAGTCGCCATATTGCTGTCGTCTTCGCTTTTGCCGTTTGTTGTCATGCTTTATTAATTTGGGAGGCCGGCCGTTTACTGGCTCAGTGCCTGCAATGCCTCCCTTATCTGGGTAAGCTGGGTGTTAAGGGTGGCAATGGTCTGCTCCTGCGACGTGGTCTGCTCCTCAAGTTCGCGGATGGTATTGTCGCGCGCGCTTACCGTCTGGTTAAGCGACGCGATCTGGGTCTGGTGCGCCGCCGCCTCCTGCCGCAGATTTTCGGCGGTCTGCGTCTGCGTGGTCAGGTTACCCTGCAGGGTGCCCACCTGCGTGGTCAGTGTCGCGTTCTGGGTTGTCAGCGTCGTGTTTGTTGACTGCAGGGTCGTAATGGAGCTCTGAAGCTGGGCAATATGCAGTGCCGCGCCGGCATCCCCTGCGACGATCGCTTCCCTTGCCGAGGCAAGCTCGTCTTCCAGCCTGACAATTTCCTCCTGAAGTCTCGATTCGGCCTCCCTGTCGGGCGGTAGCGAACCGGCAATCATTGCGTTATGAGCTATGCGGTGCTCTTCCAGCAGAACCTCAAGGGCCTCGCTCGCCTGAATGTAGAGATCCCTTCGGGCCTGTATCGCGCGAATTCCGTGAAAGGCCGGGCTGTTTATGAATTCCCGCAGGGACGCTATGGTTTGCTCGGCCTCGTCAAAACGGCTTTCCGCAACCCGTGTGTGGATGTTTGCAAAGAAGGCGGCCACCTGCGCTTCCACCGCCGCCGCCTGCGCCTGTTCCCTGGAAACCCGGGCCAGCTCGTCGCGGGTGGCGGCCAGTTCGGCGGAATGCCCGGCAGCTATCGCGTCCATCTCGCGTATACGGGCATCAAGCTGGGCCTGAAGTATGGCCTCCCTTGAGCGGGCCTCCTCCAGTATCTGGGAACGTTCCTCCCGTGCCATAGCCAGTGCCGCCCGGCGTTCCTCAAGCTGGATCAGAAGCTGTTCCTGAATGGCCTGCTGTTCCAGGGTCAGCACCTCGCTTCCAAGAAGAAGCTCCTGAAGCTGCGACTCGACGTCGCCAAGCGAGCCGAGAATAGCGTTGATTTCCATGTCCTTTGCCGCCAGCAGGGCGGAGGTTTCCCTTCGGATTTCGTCGATGAGCGAGCGTTCTATGTCGCTAAACACCCTTGTCCCCTCGCGAGCCTGCGTGTTCGCATCGCGCTGGAACGTGTGGAGCGCGAAAAAGCCCCCGGCAAGAACCGCCAGCGCGAAAAAATTGACCATAACGGGAAAAAGCCCGCCGCTTTTTTTCGCCTTGAAACGCTTTCCGGAGCCTTCCCCAGTCTGCGTACCGGCGGAAAGGGACTTGCGGTTTTTTTCGGCGATACCGTTTATCTGTATCAGGATTTCCCGCTGTTCCTCTTCGGAAATGCCGGAGCTTGTGTCGATTAGTATTTCGGCCCCTCCGGTTTCATTCGCCGTTGTCCTGCCGCTCTGTTTTGTTTTGTCAGCCGCCATTTTTCCTCCCTGTAGCCCCAATGTCCACTTTGGATACCTCTTTGTTTGCCAGCCGGATACCTCCGGCTTTTAGTCCCCGCACGCTGTACTTCTGGGCCTTAAAGTCCTCCGTAAGTTTCTTTAGCCGCGGTTTGGGGATGTACTTCAGGCTGAACGTGAACTTGGACCTTGTGTCGATGTGCAGGACCTTTGCCCCGTCGGGCACAAGAAAATACTCCTTGTTCATAATCCACCCTTCGATGACGCAACGCTTTATACAGGCAAAACCCGTTTCCGCTTCCTTGTAGATGATGGTGAAGACCGTCTTGGACAGCAGTTCCTTGTCCGCGACGCTGATCCACCAAGCGTTTGCACCTATAAACAATTTATCGGGAAGATCGGTTACCGAATACATACCGTTGTTGCGTATTGTCAGCACGCGGTCGAAAGGCGAAACCTCGGCGATTTTCTCCCCGGCGACGTTCGTTCCCAGATAGCCGGTTTTTTTGTCGTACTTCAGTTCAACGTCCCGTTTTACGATTTCCTTGACATCCACTTTGTCGAAGGCCCCGACCTTTGTACGCCGCACCCCCCGCCCGATCTCCTCGTCGGCCTCGATTTTGGCGATAATGCCCTGCAGGAAGGCCACGGAATAGGCGACTATGTTTTTCAGATGTCCGTTGATTTCCTTGACACGGGCCTTTATCTGGTCCATTTCGTCGCGGGCTTTGTTTATGTCGTAAAGCGAGATCCGGCGAATCGGGATCCGCAGAAGGTGTTCCACGTCGTCGGTGCTTACGCCCCTGGGCCCGACCTCCTTCATGAAGGGGTCAAAACCCTTGACCACCGCGTCCTGAACCCCTTTGGCGGTCTTCATTTTTTCGATGGCTTTGTAGATACGTTCCTCTATAAATATGCGCTCAAGCGTGCGAAGATGGAGCTTGTTCAGCAGCTCCTTTTTTTCCAATTCCAGCTCCCTGGTAAGGATTTTTACAAGCTGCTTTGCGTGGTGCCTGATTACCTCGGTAACGGTCATTATCGCGGGCAGGTCGTCCTTTATTACCAGCAGGTTTACCGAAATGGACTGTTCGCACTCGGTAAATGCGAAAAGCGCGTCGATGGTTTCCTCGGCGTAAACGCCCCTTGCCAGCTTAATCTCGATTTCCACCCTGTCCGTGGTAAAGTCGCTGATCCCCTGAATTTTCAGCCTGCCGGCCTTGGCCGCCGCCTCCACGCTGTTGATAAGACTTTCGGTGGTCGCGCCGAAGGGCAGCTCGGTTATAAGTATGCGCTTGGGATCGGAGGTGTCGAGTTTTGCCCGCACCAACACCTTGCCGCAGCCGTCGCGGTAGTCGGAAACGTCTACGTTGCCGCCGGTGGGAAAGTCCGGGTACAGCTCGAATTTTTTCCCAGAAAGACACGCGATCTCGGCCCGCAGTACCTCAAGGATGTTGTGGGGCAGGATCCTCGTGGACATGCCCACGGCGATTCCCTCCGCGCCCATTACAAGCACCACGGGGATCTTCGCGGGGAAAAGCACAGGTTCCCTGTTGCGCCCGTCGTAGGAATCCGCCCATTCGGTAAGCTTGGGGTTATGGAAAATGATTTTCGAAAGGGGGCTTGCCTTGCACTCGATGTAACGCGGGGCCGAGGCGTTGTCGCCGGTGTATATGTTGCCGAAGTTTCCCTGCCTGTCTATGAACAGTTCCTTGTTGGCGATGACCACCAGAGCCGGGCCTATCGAGGCTTCGCCGTGGGGGTGGTACTTCATGCATTCGCCCACGACGTTCGCCACCTTGTGGAACCTCCCGTCGTCCTTTTCGAAAAGGGTATGCATAATTCTTCGCTGGACCGGCTTAAGGCCGTCCTCAAGGTCCGGAATCGCCCTGTCCTTGATTACGTAGGATGCGTATTCCAGAAAATTTCGGTCGAATAGGTTTTTTATGTATGCCACGGGTATATTTTAGCAGTTTTACGGGGTGGGCACAACTCACCGTGCAGTGAGGTATTGCCTAAGCTTGCCCAGTACCATTTTGAAATCCAGGGGCTTTCCCAGATGGTCGTTCATGCCGTTGGAAAGGCATTCCTCAATGTCCTCCTGAAAGGCGTTGGCCGTCATGGCCACTATGGGAATGCTCTTTGCCTTTTCCGTGTCAAGCTCGCGTATCCGGCGGGTTGCGGCTATGCCGCCAAGTCTGGGCATCTGTAGATCCATGAAGATCATGTCGTAGCGATCCGGCGCACCTGCGAACATCTCCAATGCCTGCTCCCCGTCCTCCGCGCACTCGACCTTAAGCCCGGTCGGTTCCAGCAGGGTAACGACTATCTCGCGGTTGATGTCCACGTCCTCGGCAAGCAGAACGGTATGGCCCGTGAAACAGCTCGGCGTAAGACCCGTGGATTGCCCGTTCGGGGGGTCTAGGCCCCGGGGTGTGCCTTCCGTTTCAAAAGGCAGGGTAAAGATAAACCTTGAACCCTTGCCGGGTTCCGATTCGACCCGGATTGTCCCGCCCATCATTTCCACGAGCCGTTTGGATATTGCAAGGCCAAGACCCGTGCCCCCGAGTTTGTGCGTACTGCCGGATTCGGCCTGCTCGAAAGCATCGAAGAGGCGGGACTGGTGTTCCGGCGATATGCCTATGCCGGTGTCGGCGACTTCAATGCGAAGGACCTTGTCGTCGTCTGGCATCAGGCTTACGTTCAGGCTTACCGTCCCGCCGCCGGGCGTGAATTTGACGGCGTTAACCAAAAGGTTGGTCAGGATCTGGGACAGCCGCAACTCGTCGCTTACGATAACTTTCGGGATCGCCCTGTCTATGTTTACCGCAAGGTTCAGGCCCTTTTCCTCGATTTGGACGATCAGTATGCTGGTAACGTCGTTTGCCATCTTTTCGACTTCGAAGGGATGGGAGGACAGCTCGAATTTGTCCGCCTCGATTTTGGACATGTCAAGAATCTGGTTTATTATGCCCAGCAGGTAGCTGGCAGCTCCCTCGATTTTACCGAGACAGTAATCCTTGCGTTCCATGTCCCTGGAATTTTTCGCTATCGTTGCCATTCCGGTTATGGCGTTCATCGGGGTTCTTATCTCGTGACTCATGTTCGAAAGGAACCTGCTCTTTGCGCGGTTGGCCACCTGCTCTCCCTCAAAAGCGGCCTCAAGTTTGGCAAGCATTTCCTTCTGCTCGCTAAGATCCAGCACGTAGGCAATCGCGACATCCTTTTCCCCAAGATGCACGCGCTCGATATACACCTCGCAGGGGATTGGGATTCCGTCCAGAGTCCGGTGCGCCCATTCGAAATGCGCCCGGCCGGTGTCGAAGGCAAGTTTCAGCACCTGGGGCAGTTTGTCCTTGGAAGGGGTGCCGTCGGGCTGGAACTCCGGACAGAGATCGAGAAACCGGTCGATAAAGATTTGCTTGTCGGGCAGTCTTAGCAGACTTGCCGCCCCCTGGTTGACTTCCAGTATATTGCCGTCCTCGTCAAAGATGGCGCAGAGCATTGGCGAGGAATCCAGCATTGCCTGAAGCCTCTGCTGGGCAATGTCCTGAATTTCCCTAAGCTTGAAATGTTCGCGCAGATCCCTTGCGTAGGCGATTATAAGGGCGTTTCCTTCGAGCATTACGGGCACAAGGGTAACTTCCGTCGGGCGGGGTTCCCCGTCCAAAGTCTGGTGCATCCAGAACGGGTAGATAAGCTTTTTGCCTTCCCTGAGAACCTTCTTTATGTTCCAGAGAACTATCTCCTGGGACCTGATGCCGTCGGGCTGGTATTCCGGCGACAGCCTGAAAAAATTTTCTATGTATTCCTGTCTGTCGGCAAACCCGAACAGATCCGCCGCCCCCTGGTTGGCTTCCAAAATGTTGCCGTCCTCGTCGAAAATCGCGCAGAGCATTGGCGAGGAATCCAGCATTACCTGAAGCCTCTGTCTAAGGCTCCGATCCGCCTTCATTTGTCTGGTAAGCTCGAAGTCCTCGTCCGTTTCGCGCAGGTATACTATAATGGCGAAATCGTCCCGGTATTCCACGCGCACCCCGGTTATCTCGCAGGAAAACTCCCTGCCGGATTTCGCCATGGCAACCCACGGGCATTTTACGATTCCGTGTCGCACCGCTTTCATAAACTGCCTGGAGGCATACTCCGTCGAAAGCTCGCCGTTCGGCTGATGCAGGGGTGTGCTTGTCGCCATGGTTGAGCGGTTCAGCTCGCCTTTTGAGTTCATTTCGAACATGGTCACGACGTGCTGGTTACAGTCGATTATGTCAAAATTGCTGTCAAAAAGGAAACAGCCGATGGGCGCGAGGTCCAGCATGACGTGGGCATGATCCACGGCGGAACGCGCGGTCTGCGGCGGCGGAACGGTGTTTTCCGCGAAGCGATCCGAGACGATGCAGCATACGATTTTTTCGCCAAAATATTCCGCCGTGCAAAGCTGTATAAAGCAGTCCACGTGACTGCCGTTTTTTCTTTTGTGCTGCCAGTCAAAAAAAACTGTTCCGTGCCCGAAAGCGTGCCTTACCCGTTCGAGCATACCGGCTTTCGAGGCTTTGCCGTCGGGCTGGTACATGGGCGAAAGGGCGTCGTATGTTTTGTGGAATTCCTCCTTGGATGAGACTCCGAAAAAATTTAACGCGGCAAGACTGGCATCGATTATCCTGCCGTTTGTGTCCCATAGATACAGGCACTGGTTGCTTAGGTTAAGCAGTTCTTGTATGCGGGATTCGGTAAGAGGCACTCTTGCTGATTGAACGTCATAATCTTCCATGACACTATAATTTTACACCTCTTTTACATGTTACGCTTGGATTACGCCGTTTCGGCTGTAAACGCCAAGTGATAAACCCGAAAATACAAAAAAAAATGTAAAATGGGGCCGTTGCGGCTTACCCAAGGCTAGGAATGGCTTTGTATGAATTCGTTTAACTCGTCTTCCAGACAGCACAGGCGTTTTTCCAGCTCGTATATGCGCTGGATGGAATATTTCAGTTGCCTGTCCAGAAGACGCTCGCAGGTCTCATCCAAGAGGGAATCAAATGTGAATGCGGCTTCGGAAACGGAGGCGGCTTTCCCTCCGGAAGCCGTATCGTTGTGTATCATAGGCACCTGTGTCAATTGTCAAGCGCCGGCGATTCTACCGTTGTTTTTATGGGCGAATCGCCGAGATCTGCCTGAGGCCTGTCATAAGCCCGTATGAAAGTGACAACCGCGATAAACGCAACAAGCACAAGTATTAAATTACGCATAGCATCCCCAGAATATTCATATTAGGGTAATCATACAACGATTATCTCCATCGGTCAACAGGGTCTATCGGTTCTCCTCTGTAAAAAACGGCGAAATGAAGGTGCGGTCCGGTAGTACGACCGGAAATGCCGACCCTGCCGATCTCCTGCCCCTGCCTTACCGTGTTTCCCTCGGTGACGGAAAACGACGAAAGATGGGCGTACAGGGTCTGGTAATGGCCGTGCTGAAGTACGATGAAGTTGCCGTAGGTGGGGTTTGCCCCCCTGTGCATCACGGTTCCCCCCATGGCCGCCCGCACCGGATCGCCGATCCTGCCGGCTATATCGACGGCTCTGTGCAACTGCATCCTCCCGGAACCCGGACCGAAGGGATCCTCGCGCCAACCGAAGCCGCTTGTGATCCTTCCGTTCAGGGGGCGGATCATCCTTTCGGGGGCGGATCGCCAGATTGCCCGCCTTAGATCGCTGGCGTCCATTCTGCCGCCGGGGATAAAAAGCACCCGCCCGGTCGCTATGTTGTCGTCGTATATGTCGTTCGCGTCAAGCAGGACGTTCAGGGGGATGTTCATGCTCCGGGCTATTCCGTCGAGAGTGTCGTTTGCCTGGACCGTGTACGGAATGCCGTTCATGTTGGGGATTCTCAGTGTTCTTCCCGCCTGTAGGTTCCATGTTTCCCTTATGTCGTTAAGCGCGATAATCGACTCTTGGGAAACCGCGTGCCTGACGGCTATTCCGGAGATGGTCTCGCCGGGTGCCACCACGTGGGGGGCCCAGGCAAAGGTCTCGGTAAGGTTAAGGGGGATGTCCGTGTACGCAAGACGGGGGTATTCCGCCATGTGCGGTATGTCCCATGACAGGGACTGCATCGGGGTAAATTCCGGGATCCGCTGGCTCAGCGGGGAAAACGGGTCCTCAAGGGAGGCCGGGGAAATATCCGGCTGAGCGGCGTGCATTCCAGGCATACCGTCCCAGCTCAGCCCGATGATCGCCGCCGCCAGAATCCCCATGCCGATGACCAGTTTCCTCAGCCACGGCAAAGGTATCCTTAGCCCCGAAAAAAGGTTCGGCCGTACGTTTTCCGTGTCTATGTTGCCCGTTACGGCACTGTCCGACACGGTGCTGGCCGTGGCGGTACGGCCCGACGCGGCGTTGTTTACGGCGGCGCTTTTTCGCTTTTTCGGTTTCTCCACGTTTCCCGGGGAGATTCCCCGAATCAGTTCCGCGAGCAGCGACTGCCTGATTCTCCGGAACTTGCCTGAACCGGAGGCGGTTCCCTTACGGGCTTGTCTGGGCCATACGTCCTGCGTGAAACCTTTCTCAAGGGGAGCCGGCAGGCGTTTTGCTTTTTTAACGGGAGAAGGCCTGCGGCGCTTCAATACGTTCTGTTCCTCAAGGCGATCCTGAAAGTACATACCTATTTTATCGACATGCCTGTCGCAAAGCATTATACTGGCCGCATGGAGAAGGCGATTTTAGCGGCCTTCGCAGTTGCTTTGCTGATAAAACTGTTTGTGTTTGACGTCGTAATTGCCGAAGGTTATTCTATGGAGCCTACAATACGCTCGGGATCCGTGCTGGTGGTAAACAGACTGCAGTACGGGTTCCGCTTTCCGGGTCGAAAGGAGTTCCTTGTTCGATGGGCGAATCCCAGAGAGGGGGATGTGGTTGTCTTTTTTACGCCTTCCGGATACGTCGCGGTAAAACGCGCGGTTAACCTCGGGGAGGAAGGTGTGTTCATGGCCAAGGGCGACAACCGTGAGTTTTCCTATGATTCCCGCTCGTTCGGACCGGTATCGGTCGGTGCCGTTATAGGCAGGGTGCTGGGAATAAGATGACTACGTTACCCAAAGTGCGTTTTTTAATTGTCATTGCCGTTCTGCTGGCATCGTCCCTTGTCGTCCTTGGCCATTACGCGGTTTTGGCAGGGCAGGGTAGTACCAGACATGCCGGAACGCCGCGCGCCGCCCAGAACCGGGGCCCCATTGTGGACAGAAACGGAAGGATCCTCGCCGCCGAGGTAAGGCGCTACGATATCCACGTAAGACCGCCCAGGGACAGGAACAGGGAGGTGGACATCCAGAGGACTGCGGCGCTGGCCACGGAGCTTGCCCCGATTCTCGGGATGGGAATGGAGGACGTTTTCCGGAGCATTTACGGTGCGGGAAGGGAGTTCGTTCTGAGAAGGCAGGTTCCCGCCCATACCGTGGACGCGATAAGAAGCGCCCAGGACCTTGCGGAAGGCAGACTGGTCGGCGTTACGCCAAGGCCGGTGCCTTTTAGGGTTTACCCGGAAAGAAGCCTTGCGGCCCAGATCGTCGGCTTTGTCGGGACAGACCACGAAGGGCTTGAGGGCGTGGAGTTCGCCCTTAACAGGGACCTTTCCGGGAGGGAGGCC
>Ga0209755_10005498_pt1 | contig 14384 bp, 10 predicted proteins | sample TergutCo191P1_FD_187301 | JGI IMG/M metagenome (GOLD analysis project Ga0209755, IMG submission 187301) | Cornitermes sp. P1 segment gut microbial communities from Petit-Saut dam, French Guiana - Co191P1 (SPAdes) (version 2) | ecosystem: Host-associated > Arthropoda: Insects > Digestive system... | reverse complement strand
GGGGGGGGGGGGGGGGGGGGGGGGGGTAAAAGCAACGATAAAAAACAAGCTTTTAAGCTATGTTCTTCTATGAGTTCTGATGCTCCTTTAATAATCATGTTCACCTCGCCTATTACTCTAGTATAATAAATAATAGAAATTTTATAGACTATTGTCAAGCACTTTTTTTAAAAAAACCATTCCAAGTTGGAATAGTTCATGTTGGAATACGCATATTTGCATTTTTTCCAGCTTTTTTACTGCAAAATGCGTATAAGAATGGTGAATTTTCTACTTTTTCCCGCATGGGAAAAACGCTATTCCAGAAAATTTACGAAAAGCATACGGTGGGCAAGCTGCCCTCTGGGCAAGACCAGCTTTTTATAGGCTTGCACCTGCTCCACGAAGTCACAAGCCCCCAAGCTTTTTCAATGCTGCGGGAAGACGGCCTGCCTGCTCTTTACCCAAATCGCTCGTTTGCAACGGTTGACCACATTATACCAACTATCACAGACGAACGCCCAAGACCGCTAAAAGACCCTGTGGCAGAAGAAATGTTCGCACGGCTGGAACAGAATTGCAAAGATTTTGGCATTCGCTTTTTTGGGCCGGAAACAGGAGAACAGGGAGTTATTCACATAGTTGGCCCCGAAGAAGGAGTTACGCAGCCTGGAATGACCATAGCTTGCGGCGATAGCCACACCGCTACGCACGGGGCGTTTGGCTCCATAGCTTTTGGCATAGGCTCATCGCAGGTCGCAGACGTGCTTGCAACTCAAACCCTTGCAATGGCACCGCTTAAAGTTCGCAGAATTAAATTTACAGGAAGCTTAAAAAAAGGCGTATTCCCAAAGGATGCCGCTCTCGCTTACATAAACAAACTCGGAGTGAACGGCGGTGTTGGCTATGCCTACGAATTCTCCGGACCCGTGGTTGAAGATATGGATATGGAAGGCAGAATGACGCTCTGCAATCTGGCTATTGAGGGCGGAGCGCGAGTTGGCTACTGCAATCCAGACCAGAAAACATTTGATTTTTTGAAAGACAAACCATACGCTCCAAAAGACTGGGATAAAGCGGTTGAATACTGGAAAAGCGTTGCCAGCGACTCAGATGCTGTTTACGATGATGAAATTGAAATTGACTGCGACAAACTCGCTCCATTCGTAACCTGGGGAATAACCCCAGAACAAAGCGTGATGGTAAACGAAAATATTCCGCAAGGCAGCGGCGAAGCCTACGATTACATGGATTTCAAAGGCGGTGCGCCAATAGCAGGAACGCCGATAGACATCGCTTTTGTTGGCAGTTGCACAAACGGAAGGCTTGGAGATTTGAAAGCCGCCGCCGAAATTATAAAAGGCAAAAAAGTAAACCCAAAAGTGAAATTCTGGGTTGTGCCAGGTTCGCAGAAAATTAAAATAGAAGCCGAAGCTCTCGGTTTGGACAAAATTTTCATTGAGGCTGGCGCAGAGTGGCGCGAAGCTGGTTGCTCGCTTTGCTTGGCCATGAACCCGGACAAGTTGCAGGGCAGGCAAATCAGCGCAAGCTCCAGCAACAGAAACTTTAAGGGCCGGCAGGGAAGTCCAACAGGGCGCACTTTGCTTATGAGTCCGGCTATGGTAGCCGCCGCAGCTATAAAAGGTTGCGTAACAGATGTGAGAGACGGGAGTTGACGCTCCTCAAAAATTTAAATACACAGCAAAGGGAGGCGGTTTTGCACTCGCATGAAAGCGAAGGGCCTCTGCTTATTTTGGCGGGAGCAGGCTCTGGGAAAACTTCTGTTTTAACAAAGAGGATTTTATACCGAATTGAGCAAGGCTTGGATTCTTCAAGAATTTTAGCGCTCACTTTTACCGCAAAAGCCGCTGCGGAAATGGATGAAAGGGTGAAAGAACTCGCTCCTGATTCCAAAGCTTTGCTCTGCACTTTCCATTCGCTAGCGCTTAGAATTCTAAGGGCAAATTGGGAAAAGCTTGGGTTTGCAAAAACGCCTATTCCAAAAGAACAATCGGATTTTCAGTGGCAAGACTGGCTTATGGAAATAGGGCTTAAACCCGGTTCTGTTAACAGGGAAGATCTTTTTTGCAACGATAAATTGGGCAAGCTGCAAGCAAAAGTCCTTCAAAGCGGAGAGGTTGTTTTTGAAGATTTAATCTGGCTCGCAATTCGCTTGCTATCCGAGTTTAAAATTCAAACTCCCTGGACAGAAATTTTAATCGATGAATATCAGGATATAAACCCTTCGCAGTATAAACTTGTGCGAGCGCTTTTGGGAGAGAGCAGAAATCTTTTTGCAGTTGGCGATGACGACCAGGCTATTTACGGGTTTCGCGGAGCAGACATCAGAAATATTTTGAGATTCAAAAAAGACTTCCCAAGCTGCAAGGTTATTAAGCTTGAATGGAATTACCGCAGCACTGCGAATATTTTAGAAACGGCTAACAGGATTTTTACGGACAAGCCCTTGATTTTCAGAAAGAATTTAAGAGCCGGAGCCATGCGTCCTTACCCTCTTTTCAAGGAAAACAGAAAACCCGAAGTGTGGATTTCTCAAACGGCAGAAGAGGAAATTCTAAGGTTGATTTATGAGATTAAACTTTTGAAAGACGAATATTCAATGCAGTGGAGCGATTTTGCCCTGCTCTGCCGCTATAACCGCCAGTGCGAGTATTACGAACTTGCGCTCAAGGAATACGGAATGGGAGAGGTTGTTATAGAGACTCTCCACGCTTCAAAAGGCTTGCAATACCCGGTTGTCTTTTATTGCGGGCTGGCGGAGGATTTAAGCCCAGGCCTGGATGCTAAGCTAGACGAGGAAAAGCGGCTTTTTTATGTTGGCGTTACGAGAGCAGAAGCTCATTTATATTTTTTATATTGCAGAAGTCGGTATTTCAAAGGCAAGCTTACGGATTTCAAGAAGTCTCGTTTTTTGAAATACTGCTGGGAGAAACCATTAAAAAAGGGAATTAGGATGCCGATTTTCGCTTTTAAAATTTTAGTCGCTTTTAAAGTTACGTGCTATATGGTTTGGTATATTCCCATTTATTTTTTCCGAAGAATTTTTAAAAGCGCAACTTCAGAGGCTTGGTTGCAGGATATGCTTTTGCGTTGGGCGAGATTTTGCCTGAGAGCTATGCGCATAGATTTGAGCGTAAGCGGCAGGGAGAATTTGGCAAAGGTTGATTGGAGCCGTTCGGTTATTGTGATTGCGAATCACAATTCATTTGCAGACATTCCTGTTATTCTGACTTCAGGGCAGAGAATGCTGGGCTTTTTGGCAAAGATGGAATTGTCTCGCATTCCGTTTTTGTCTTATTGGATGAGAAAGATAGGTTGCGTTTTTATTAAGCGGAGCGCTGCCGGAGCCAGGCAAAAATTCAAGGACCAGATGAGCAAGATGTCTGCGGGGAGGCTTCCTCAGATTGTTGTTTTCCCGGAAGGAACTCGGAGCAAGACTGGAGAGATGGGGCCTTGGAAAAGCGGAGCGTTCAGAATGGCGGCGGAGTTTAAGGCCATAATTTTGCCGATTGTTTTGAATGGAACTGCAGGCGCTTGGGAAAAGAGAACGAATTCAAGAACAATTCAAAACGTTACTGCTAGGATTTTGGAGCCGTTGGATACTGCATCATGCGGGGATGATGCAGATATTAAGGGTGAGCTTATGGGGAAGTTTCAACGCACCTAACAGACATTCTGTATGACTTGTCATAGTTGATTCCAGCAATGCTATCAAAATTGGCGTTGCTGCCAATAGACAAACTATACGCTTCGCTATTATTTATTTGAGTGGAACTCCACCACCAAGCAGTTTCGCCGAATTTGCCGTCGAGTGCTTCAGGATTTTTTCCGGCTGCCAGCGCGGAAAAACTGTAATCGTCTGAGCCGCTGCTATCGCTTTGCCCATTTCTGTACCAACTTTCTTTTGCCTTGAGCTTCTTTCCTGCAACTTCATAGCCGCCTGCAAAGGTTATCAGTTGTTCCCACTCCGCTTTTGAAGGCAAATGCCAACCCTGCGGACAAATCTTCTTTGCCTCTTCCCAGGTATAAAGCCTGCCGTAAGCAGTTTTTATGCCCTGATCCCCATTTACGCCTGAATAGTTCAAATTTTCTGCCATCCATCTTTTGCCGTTTATCACCGCTGTGGAAAAACTTAGATCTCCCCAATCTTTCGATATGCGCAATTCAACGCTGCTGCCCCCGGCTAATTTACCGGCAAGAATTGGAACTTGCCAAGGCGTAACAACAGTTGAATCAGAAGGGAGCAAGTTAATTTTCAGCTCATATTTCAGTTCCGAGACTTGTTGCAGGCTTGGAGAATCCGGTATAATCAAATGATTTTCCACTCCGTACGCCAATAGCAATGTAGATTTCGAAAAATCAATTGCTGGATAACTCCCCTCCGTACATTCAATGTAGGTTTTTAGTTTTTCTTCGCTGGAGATAATGGCAAAACCAAGAGTTTGCGCATTAGTTACAGATTCTGCCCAGTGGCACGAGCTTTCAGAGAAAGAATATAGCGTAAAAGGAACTTCTTTCGGGTAACCTGGTCCATACGTAGCGGAACTTGATGAACTGGGAGTTTTCCCGCTTGAACTGGGAGATGACATTTCAACATCCGTATCAAAACTGGAGCTGGATTCATTATCGTTGTTCCCTTCTGAAGAACACGAAAAGGCAAATAATAAACTTGCCATAGCGAAAATAAATTTGGATCGATTCATATTGTAAATATATACTTTTTTTTTGATTTTAGCACTATTTATGCAAATTCTAGCGAAAAACTTCAATTTTGTGTGATATTTTTTTGATTTTTTAACAATCTGCTTCGCTATACGCTTTAGTCCCGCAAACAACGAACTGAATACAAGAAAGACTTTTCGTAGTAGTACCTGTTCACACTACCGCTGAGGTTGCTCATGTACCGGCCCCAAGCGTCGCCAGCATTGTACTCCGTGCTGCTCCACCAAAAGCCGTCTTCGCCAACATAGTAGAAGTTGCCACTGTAAAAACCGATGCCGCCCGGCAAGGCCGAAAATTTGTGAACATCCGAGCCATTGCCATTGCTACTCCAACCACTCGTAGCCTTTAATTCAGTTCCTGCATTTGAGATGCCGCCAACAGCAGTCATCAACTCATCCCAATCCGCATCGCTAGGGATATGCCAGCCTTGCGGGCAAATGCCTTGGTGCTTGGGTTGGACTTGGCTTGCACATTCGCTAGAATTGCAACTTGAATTAAGGTTCATAGCAGTCGCCCAATTATATAAACGACCATAAGTACCGCAACGACCGCCATTATCAACTAATGTGCCAAATTCTCCAAATGCTCCAATGCATTTGCTACCGCTTACATCGCAATTCAGATTCTCTGCCATCCAAGTTTGATCGCCTATTTCAACAGTCCTGTAACCTTCAATACTGCAGCCTGCAAACAACGAGCTGCTGCTAGGCGCAACGCTTGACGAACTTGGCTCTGCTGACGAACTTGATGAAACTTCCGAACTCGAATAAGCTTCCGAACTCGAATAAGCTTCCGAACTACTGCTCGGCGGCAGAGCAATGCTGGAGGAACTTGGAACTGGCACTGACGAGCTGCTTGGCGGCAGAGCAACGCTTGACGAACTCGGCACTGCAGACGAACTTGACAGAGCTACAGAGCTGCTGCTCGGCAGACGAGCGCTGCTGCTGCTGGACTGCTTAATTGCCGAACTGCTGCTGACGAGCCTGTCTATGCCAGATATGTTTGTTCTAATAAACTCTTCCGTCCACTCGCAAGTCCATATTCTGCCAAATTCGCCATACATAAGAATTTCCATATTTTCAATATGGCAAGTTTTGTTTGAACTGCCAGGACACGACTTTACCAAGTTATCAGTGGGAGACGAACATGCTTTTTCCGGAAAATCAGCGCCATCTTCAAAGCGCAAACAGCTCATAATGCTAGAATCTGGATTTCTATATCCCAAAACGCAAGCTTTGTACCCAGCTTTGTGGCCAGACTCGGAAACACCGCTGCTACCGCTTCCATCACCACCATCATCAGATGAGCAGGAAAAAGCAAATGCTAAGGCAAACGAAATGCTTGCCAACTTTGATATATTTTTGCAGATATGCACAATGAAAATGTAGAAAGATGGTTCAGACTTTTTCTATATTCCCACCCACAATGGCACCTCCAAAATACGATGACAGCAGCATAAAAAGCCTTGACTGGCACGAGCATATAAGAACCAGGCCTGGTATGTATATAGGCAAACTGGGAGACGGGCAAAGCCCTGACGATGGCATCTACGTTCTTGTCAAGGAAATTATCGACAACTCCATAGACGAATTCGTTATGGGAGCGGGCAAAAAAATTGAAATTGAAATTACGGAAAAATCCGCTAGGGTTAGAGACTATGGGCGTGGCATTCCGCTGGGGAAAGTTGTTGAATGCGTTGGGAAAATGAACACGGGCGGCAAGTATGATAGCGAGGCTTTCCAAAAATCAGTCGGTTTGAACGGAGTGGGAACAAAAGCTGTAAATGCGCTCTCATCTTATTTCTGCGTAGCCTCGTACAGAGACGGTAAATGCAAAAAAGCCGAGTTCAAATTCGGAAAGCTTATAAAAGAATATCCCGAAAAATCCAGCAACGAAAGAAATGGAACAGAAGTTTACTTTGAACCCGATGCGGATATATTCAAAAAATTTCGCTTTTTGCCGGCTTACATGGAAGAGAGAATCTGGAATTACGCCTATTTGAACAACGGGCTTTCCATAAATTTAAACGGCAAAATCTACGAAAGCAAAAACGGATTATTTGACCTGCTCTCCAACCAAATAAAAGACAGCGCACTCTACCCCATAATTCATTGCAAAGGCAAAGACATTGAAATAGCGTTAACGCACGGCGGATTTTACGGAGAGCATTATTTCAGCTTTGTGAACGGACAGCACACAACGCAAGGCGGAACTCACCAAGCAGCCTTCAAAGAAGGTGTTGTGAAAGGAGTCCGAGATTTTTTCAAAAAAGACTTTGACGCATCCGATGTTCGCAACTATATGACAGCGGCAATTTCCATTCGCATTCAGGAACCGGTCTTTGAAAGCCAAACAAAAACAAAGCTCGGCAGCACAACGGTAGCCCCTGATGGTGCGGCTCTCCGAGGCTGGATGGTTGACTTTATCGCTCATGAAATTGACAATTATCTGCACAAAAATCCAGACGTCGCAAAAGCAATTCAAGAGCAGATTGCAAAAAACGAGCGAGAAAGAAAAGACATAGCCGGAATTCGCAAGTTGGCAAACGAGCGTGCAAAAAAAGCCGCTATCAATAACCCGAAACTTAGAGACTGCAAGGTTCATCTGGTTGATTCAAAAAATTCAAGAAAGAATGAAACCATGATATTTATAACCGAAGGCGATAGCGCAAGCGGTTCAATCACAATAGCCAGAGATGTTCAAACACAGGCGGTTTTTAGCCTCAGGGGCAAGCCTATGAACACATACGGCGAAAGCCGCAAAGTGGTTTACGAAAACAAGGAACTGAATCTTTTGCAGCACGCTTTGGACATCGAAAACGGCCTTGAAAATTTGCGCTACAACAAAGTGATTATAGCAACCGATGCCGATGTGGACGGAATGCACATAAGACTTTTGCTAACCTCTTTTTTCCTTCAATTCTTCCCAGAGCTTGTGGAGCAAGAGCATCTTTGCATTTTGCAAACTCCGCTTTTCAGAGTGCGCAACAAAAAAGATACCATCTATTGCTACAACGAAGGCGAACGAGACTCAGCGCAGGCAAAGCTCGGTTCCCATGCAGAAACTACTCGCTTCAAAGGCTTGGGCGAAATAAACCCCGAAGAATTCGGATTGTTCATAGGCGAAAATATGCGAGTGGAAAGCGTTTTGATATCGCAAGAAGCGAATATTCAGAAAATGCTTGAATATTATATGGGAGAAAACAACCCCAAGCGTACCGAGCACGTGATAAACAATCTGCGAACGGAAGCGGTAGCTCAGCTTTAATAGCGCGTACGAGATTTGAACTCGTGTTACCGGCGTGAGAGGCCAGCGTCCTGGGCCACTAGACGAACGCGCCAAAAGCAGAGCGATTAAATATAGAAAAATTTATACATTTTGTCAATGCCTAAAAATTATCTAGCCATAGATTACGGAGAGCGCCGCACGGGCATAGCCTTTGCAAGCAGCGATGTTGGCATAGCATTCCCCAGAGAAACCATAGACCGAAAAGAAAAAGACCTCTGGACCGAGCTGGAAAGGCTTATAAAAGAAAACGCAATAACGGATTTCGTATTGGGCATGCCAATTCACCCAAACAACCACCCAGACAGCAAACAAAAAAAGGTAGAAGAATTTGCCGCAGAATTAAAACAAAAATTTCCGCAAATAAATATGCACACCCAAGACGAATCATACAGCACCCAAGATGCCACGGCACTCGTAGGGGCGCACCATCGCACCGATAAATCCAGAATAGACAAAGCCGCCGCCACAATAATATTGCAGCGATTTATAGAGGGAAATTTCTGATGCCATTCTACACAGACGAAACGATTCGCCAATTAAAAGAAGCCACGGACATAAGCCTGGTAATAGAGCAATTCGTTCCGTTAAAACGTGCCGGAGGCGGAAAGTATCTGGGAATATGTCCATTCCACAACGACTCTAACCCAAGCATGAATGTAAACCCGCATATGGGAATTTACAAGTGTTTCGCTTGCGGAGCGGGCGGCGACGTATTCAGATTCGTAATGGAGCACGAAAAAATGGATTTTCGCTCAGCGATGGAATTCGTGGCAAACACGGTTGGATTTTCCCTGCCAAAGCTAACGCAAATACCAGACGAAAATTACGAAGAAAAAGATTTGATACGAAAAATAAACGAACTTGCAAAGGACTGGTTCAAAGAGCAGCTCGCAAAATCCGATAGCAGCAAAGCTTATCTGGAAAAAAGAGGCATAACGGAAAAAACAGCGGAGCTGTTCGGGCTAGGCTATGCGCCTCAATCAGGATTTTTGCAGGTTGCCGGCAAAAATGGATTCAAGCCGGAGTTAGTTGTGAAGGCTGGCTTGGCAGTTGAGAAAGAGGGCAGAGCCGTTGACAAGTTCAGGGACAGGCTGATGATTCCGATATGCAGTTTATCGGGAGCGGTTGTTGGATTTGGAGGGCGTGATTTGGGAGGAAACAGCCCGGCCAAGTATATGAATTCTCCTGAGACTTTGATTTACAACAAAAGCGAAATTCTTTTTGGATTGAACAAAAGCCGCTACTCTATTTCAAAAGAAAATTCCGTAATTCTGGTTGAAGGTTATTTTGATGTAATATCCATGTTTCAAAGCGGTGTGGAAAATGTGGTAGCGATTTCCGGCATTGCGCTCTCAGAAATTCAGGCAAAGCTGCTCGCCAGGTACACAAAGTCTGCGTACATAAGTTTGGACGGCGATGAAGCCGGGCAAAAAGCGACCGAGCGGTGCATAGAAGTTTTGCTCACGCAGAGTTTTTCCATTGGCGTTGTAAACTTGATGAGCGAGAGCGGAGAAAAAACGGACCCGGATTCTCTTGTGCAGCAAGGCGGAGCGGAGGCTTTTAGAAAGCATCAAGGCAAAGCGAAAAACTGGCTGAACTATTTGGCAGAGAAAAATCCGCTCTCAACTCCGGATGAGAAAGCAAGTTTTGTGGATAGAGCGAAAAAACTTATCGCCACAATGAACAACGCCGAGCTTAAGAACCAGTATTTGAATCTGTTGAAGGAGAGATTTGGAACTTCAATAAGCTTGCCAATTTTTCAGCCTAAAGCGCCGGAGCTTAGACAGGCTCAGCTACCTGTGCAAACCGCTGAGGAAATCCCCTGGAAATCCCTGCCCAGCACAGAAGTCTGGCTTGTCAGCGTGATTTTCAGAAATCCCGAGCTTCAGCCCTCTGCTATTCATATTTGCGACCCAAGTCTTTTATCTTCGCGCTGGCTTGCCGAGCTTTTGGACTACGGCTATGCGCTTTACGAGGAAACAGGGAAAATAGATTTGAAAATGCTATGCGACAGGCTCCCGACCGCTCACAAGGAGCTTCTTTCCAATCTGCCAGAGCCTTCCGAGACAAACGATTCTGCAATAAAGAGCTTTTCAAATGCAGTGCTAAAACTGCGCATTTCGCGTTTGAAAGCGGAATTGAAGGAAACGAGGGATAATTTTGAGCGTTACAATGATATTCAGGGCCAAATAAAGCTTTGCGAAGAATTGGCCAAGCGTGCAAATGAGGGAGAGGATGTGTTGGGGGAGCTGGGATAAATCTTCTACCCTGCAACGCAAGCTACAAAATAAGCACTAGCGTTCCAATCGTTATCAAAATCGCTCCGATTATTGTTTTGACGCTTGCAGGTTCGCCCAAAATTACAAACGCCAAAAGCATTGTTATTACTATGCTTAATTTATCTATTGGAACGACTTTTGACACTTCGCCTATTTGCAACGCTTTGTAAAAAAACAGCCACGAAAGCCCGGTGGCAAGTCCAGAAAGCACAAGGAATGTCCAGCTTTTTTGTGTTATCGCCGCAATTTCGCTGTGCTTGCCCATAGCAAAAACAATAATCCAGGCCATTGCCAAAACAACTACAGTTCTTATCGCCACGGCAAGATTTGAATTTACGCCTTCAATTCCTATTTTTGCAAGAATCGCCACAACTGCGGCAAAAAACGCAGCAAGCAAAGCGTAAATTATCCACATAATTCATTCTCCAAATTTTTATTTCTATTAAATGTAGAAATTTCTAGGGTATTTATTTGTAAAAATAAAGGATGGGGATTACTATATTATTCCAATGAAACTAGCATCAATATTTCGTACTGGAGGGTCTCGCATTGCATTCGCATTTGCGTTTATTCTTTTGATTATAATTTTTTATGTCGTTTTTATGATTTATGCCTTACCCGCTATACTCAAGCCTTATTTGGAGAGAACTGCAGGGGAGATGATAGGCGGAGAAGCACGCATTGGCATGATAGAGGTTCATCCATTTAAGCTTGCACTCACAGTGCGGGATTTTTTGGCAGCAAACAGTACGGCTAGATTAAACTGGGATTCTCTCTACTTTGATATGCAACTGCGTTCCATACACACGCAAAGCATTTCTTTGGATGAATTGCGTATTCACAATTCGCATTTTACTTATACTTTGCAGCAAAAAAAAGAAAATGAATTTTCGATGATACGAACAAATAAGACAGTGAATATTGAACGCTTTATTATACACAACGGATCTTTGGAAATTCTGGACAAGCGAGATGGAAATGAAAAACGCTTCAGCATAAACCCCATTTCTTTTTCATTGGAAAACTTTTCCACGCAGTATTCTGCCGGGCAAGGCAACAATTACAATTTGCAGTTTACGGGTTTAAACGGAGGCTTTTTCCACTGGAACGGAAGCTTGCAGTGGTCGCCGTTTGTTTCCGAGGGAGAAATGGAAATTCGCGGTTTGGATGTTCTTCAGTTGCGCGATTTTTATCAAGGATATTTGCCTTTTGTTTTGCAAAACGCTGTGCTGGATTTGCGTACTCATTATAAAGTTGTTGAGAATCCAGAATTTGGTTTTGAATTGGAAAATACGAATTTGGTTTTGAACAAGCCTTCTCTGCTCGCAGATAGTTCAAGGTTTTCAATGCGAGCTGCATCCATGCGTACTAATTCCCTGCAGTTATCCACTGTTAATCGCTCTCTTTCCGTTGGCAATATTGCATTAGACTCAGTGAGTACGCGCTATGTTTTGCATGAAGTTCCGCATCCTGACCACAATGTGTTTGAGTTTATGGGCTACAATGCCAATACTCAGGATACCATTGATGCAAACTCGAATATGTTCGATAAGTTTTTGAAAAAAGCCAAGAACCTGCCGCTTTGGCATATTAAGATAGATTCAATGCAAATAAGGAATGCAAAAATGGAAGTTGTTGATTCGGCATCAACGCTTGCTACCGAACATAGCTTAAACGCTATGCAATTATCTTTTGCTAATATTAGCAATAATGCTTCCGAGAATATTCGCTTTGGCGGCTCGGCTTTGTTCAACTCCGGGGAATTGAGTTTAAATGGCACTATGAATTTATTCCCATTGCAGGTTTTGGGAAATTTAGATATAAAAAAATTCCCATTGACATCATTGAAAAGTTATTTGAATAGGGAAAATGAATTTGATTTGCAGCAGGGGCAGTTAGCCACTCATCTGAATATGCTTTGGCATAAGGACTCATTGCTTTTTACCGGAAATGCAGAAATAGACACTTTATTTTTGCAAGGAAATAATCGTGAATATATTAAAACGCAGCAAGCGGTTGTTAATGGCTTAAATATTATGTTTACGCCAAGCTCAAGCTTGCAAATGGCCAATGTCAATCTCCAATCACCGATTGCGTATTTTGCCTTATCAGGAAAAAAACAAAATGCCAAACCCAAGAAAAATTCACAAGACAAGTCATTTCCGTTTTTAATCAATCAAATTAATTTCAACAAAGGCACTTTATATATAAGAGATGAAGATCCTTCCACTCCATTTTCTTACCATATAAACACAATACAGGGCAATTTGCGAAATCTTTCCAGCCAAAAACGCAATGCGGATTTATCCATGCAAGGCAAAATGGGCGGCTATGCGCCGTTTTCTCTGAAAGGCATTCTCAACTTGCACGGGAAGTACCCTAAATACAAATTCAATTTGGAAGCTGGCAATCAGGATTTGGTTATTTTCTCGCCCTATTCTGGCAAATACGCAGGTTACCGCATTTCCAAAGGACAGGTAGCCTTGAAAGTGAGCTATGATATAGAAAATAATAAAATGAATGCCAATAACCATATTGTAATACAAGATTTGACTTTTGGGGAAGCGGTGAAAAGCGAGGAATCCACTAATTTGCCAGTGCGTTTGGCAGCCGCTCTGCTGAGCGATAAAAACGGCGTTATAGATTTGGATGTTGCAGTGTCTGGCGATTTGGATGATCCTGAATTCAGCGTTGGCAGTTTGATATGGAAAGTGATAAAGAATTTGCTTGGCAAGGCGGCGGCAGCGCCTTTCAGAAGTTTGATGGCTTTAATCGGATCCAATTCAGACCCGGAAGTTATCGCATTTGCCCCAGGCTCCGAGCAACCGGATAAAGCGCAGCAAGATGTTTTAAAACAATTGTCTCAGGCTTTGATGCAGCGTCCGCAATTGCAATTGGATATATACGGAAACGCAGACTCTGCCATGGATGGCAATGCAATAAGAGAAGCGAAGCTTTTGAGAACGCTCTCACGCAATATGCCCGCTTCCGTGAAATGGACTCCCGCCTCTGCAGAAAAACTTCCTTTGCGAGACTCCTTGTTTGCCTATTACCAGCGTACGGAAAAGAAGGACTGGAAAGCAGTGCTGCAAAGCGTTGATCCTGCCGGCACCGGCACGGAAGAATCGCTTGCTCAAACCGCTCGCAAAATTTGGAGCGAGTTGCAAATTCGCCAGGAATTGAATCCGAATGAATTGCATTCGCTTGCCGCTGCCAGAGCGCAAAACATTAAAATGGAACTGCTAAGCATCAACGCTTCCCTTGGCGAGCGCATATTTGTGGTAAACGACGGAAACCTTTCCAAGCACACTGCAGATTTGAAGATTAGAGAGAGGTATTGATCCTTGCGAGTTTATTTAATCATTAAAGCGTCCGCTGATGGATAATTCTATTGTCTGCGTTCCTGTGCATGAGCCTTTGAATACTCCTCGCTCAACGGAGGCATCTTCAAAATCTCGGCCTCTGGATATTGCGATGTAGCCTTCGTCTATCAATTTGTCCCGTGTGGGGTCAATGCCCAAGTATCGGCCTGCAATCCACGCTTCAACCCAGGCGTGAGTTTCGCCGTAGTCTGAGGCAAGGCCCGCAACATATCTGCAATGAATGCCGCTTTGCCGCAAAAGAGAAAGCAGAATGTGCGCATAATCCTGGCAAACTCCTGCGCCAATAGAAAAAGCTTCCGATGCTGTGCTTGCATTTGTTGTAGCTCCACGCTCATAACGGATACGTGTGTGAACCGCATGAGCAAAGTGCTGCACACGTTGCAAAGTGTCGCTTGGCGCAGAAGATTCAATTTCTTTATGCAAGTCTGTGAGCTTATTGTCGGGCTTCGTTAATTCAGACGGATAAAGCAATATGCGTTCAGGCTCTCGGCATTGAACATAAGGCTCATCTGATACCTCTGCTGTTCCCTGTACTCCAAAACTGAAATGCTTATGCGGAAATTCAATATGCCCGCATAAAACGGCGTTGTCAAAGCCATCTTTTGCATTCCAGATTACTCCTAGCGGTTCAATATGCGAGGAGAGTTTTTTTATGTGTTGCCTTCCGTCGTTCTGCGGTAAAATTTTGAGCGAAAAATTATGCTCAAAAACA
>Ga0209755_10005497_pt1 | contig 14386 bp, 13 predicted proteins | sample TergutCo191P1_FD_187301 | JGI IMG/M metagenome (GOLD analysis project Ga0209755, IMG submission 187301) | Cornitermes sp. P1 segment gut microbial communities from Petit-Saut dam, French Guiana - Co191P1 (SPAdes) (version 2) | ecosystem: Host-associated > Arthropoda: Insects > Digestive system... | reverse complement strand
ACTTTAACTGCCATCTATCACATACAAAACACACCCAATGAGCCGGCCATCTACAAGTAACTGTTACAGCTGCTTGTGGTGCCACAAGTCCTTCTTTCCAGGGGTCCATTGAAGTTTCACCGTGGTGGTCCTGCACATTCGTTTGTCAGCTGGTCTGGCTCAATTATCGCTTCAAGGTTACTGACAGTTTGATGCAGGATGTTTGGGTCTCAGGTTACAAAAAGACCGGTCCTGACTACCTATTTTTAGAACCATAAGAATGCAACAGAGAGACCACTGATTCAGATATAGTTTCTGCTTTCTTGCCCAACTTCCTTCAGTTGTAATAGTGGTCTTGCGTAGGAATGTTCTGAAAGAGGACGATATTTTGTGTGAGTTATATGCAGATACACATTTTGATGTCTCTGATAGTAGTGACAATGAAATTTTGAACAGTGACCAGTGACATCGCAACAACTAGTTCATGGAAACAATTGCTACCTTCTGCCATAGTTGCTACTAGTGACAGTTAGCAAGTACAGAAGAGGAAGAAAGTAGTGAAACGGAGAGCTCTGACGATAAAACATGTGACATGTGGTGTAAAACTGATAAAAAAAACCAAGCAATGAGTGTTTCCTTGGAACTACAATTCTGAATATAGTAAACGATAACCCTGAGTCTGTTGTTGAAGTTGTGAGTTCAGTCACTGGTGATGACCTTATAAAGTTACTTACTGAACAGTCTAACCTTTACAATAGTCAAAATGCATAAAAATGGAAAGTCTTGCCTAAAACATTGAAGTGCTCCAATATCACACCTGAAGAAATGAGAAAGTTTCTGGGAACTAATAATTTTGATGGGACAAGTCACAAAGGAATGAGGCTACTGGTCCAATGACCCCACAATTTCCACACCCATTTTTCCTCACAAGTGAGTAGGAACTGTTTTGAATCCATTTGGCAAACCTGGCATTTTAATGACAACAGCCAGCAAACACAGGATTCAGGGTGGCTATTCAAAATTTGGCCCTGTATGAATATTTCATACAGAAATTTATGTCAGTTTACAGCCCAAAACAAGAACTGCCACTTGTTGAAGCCATGACCCCATGGTAGGGTCACCTGAAATTTAGGACATACAATCCAGAGAAAATAACAAAATATAGACTGCTGGTGAGAATGGTGTGTGGTGCAGTATTGGGTTATATCTGCAACATGGAGCAAAAGAAGCTGGAGGACACAGTATTATCACTTTAGACAGAAACTTAGGCCAAAATCATCATATCTATCAAGGCAGTTTTTATAACAGTGTGAGATTAGCTCAAACATTGTTAGACAGAAACGTGAAAGTCTGCAGTACTATGAGGGCTAACATGGGCATTCCACGTGACCTAGAAGGGGAAAAGCAAACGCTTTAAAAAAAGGCAGTCAGCGTTCTGGAGAAAAGGTGACGTAATTGTGCAAGAGTGGAAGGACAAAAGACTTGTGCAATAAATAAGTGCGATCCATGACATAACAATTGTAAACACAGGAATGAGACAGGAAAACAAACACGGAAATAAAGATGCCTTATGCAGTTGACCAGTACAGTAAACTCATGAAAGGAGTAGACAGGGCAGACCAGTACCTCAGTTATTACTCAGTTCTGAGGGAAACTGTAAAATGGTCAAAAAAGGGGGTATTGTATCTGCTAAACTGTGCACCCTTCAACGCATTTTTTGTGTACAGGACACTAAATACAAACAAAAGAGTAAAGTACAAGAACTTCCTGCACGTGGTAGGAAGGTCCTGCTTATCAGAAGTCCAGAATCGAAGTGAGTCAAGTTCTGATGACTTTAATTGCCAGAGAAGAAAATAACAACAAGGAGGCCTAAACAGAACCTGCCAGGCAGACTCTACAGGGATTTCAGAATACATAAACTTGAAAAAATTGTTGCTGGTGGGGAGGGAAAAAAGAAGTATCCCCAAGACAGTGTAAATTGTGTGCTGCATATAAGAAGCAAAGTACTTTGAAAATTCTGTGTTGTTCTACTTCACAAAGGGTCTTGTTTTGAGAAATACCAATCAGTGAAGAACTACTGGTCTATCTATATGCAGTTTCTGCAGTCTTGGGCTCAGGAGCATAATCTACAGTGTCAAACCACAAATAAGAGCATGTTATGGGGCTGAACATTCAAAGCATTTAAAACATCTGGGAACTGGGGATATTTGATTAAAGGGCCATCTGGTTGGCAAAGTGTTAATATATTGGCTACTATAAAAATATATGAAAGTGTGTAAAAAGAAAATTCCTTGATTCACAAAATGATAACTATCTGAATCAGAAGACTCATACTGAACATGTGATTTCTATATTATGTGCAGCATACTATGTAGTTAGGTCTATGTTACATATCAGCAGCAGCAACACTCTGCAAACAAGTTATTTGCCTATTTTGATACTGTAATGAAATACAAAATAATTTTGGGGGGTAATTCATCTTCCAGTAAAAACCTCTACAACAGAAAAACGTTTAATTATGGGAGATGCAAAACTTTGAAGCTTGCATAGAGGCTTGTTAATGAAGTCAGTGATTTTGTCCCCATGTGAATACAGATTGCCATTAATAAACTTCATTTTAAATGGCCAAAAAAGACTTCAAACAAATTCAGCTGTATGTAATGTTAATACCATTAATCATTACTAACTTCATAAACCAATTGCAAACCTTTCATGTTTTCAGAAAGGTACATACCTTACTGTCCTCAGAATACTAAGCAGTTTACCATGAAATCTCACTATTTTGATGAATAAAAAGGCTCAATTTAAATCAGCATGAAGGAAATGCTTACACACACATTCATTCTGTCCAGGAATTTCAAATGTTAAAAAATGACTCACAGTCCTATTATTTACTGCATATAATTAATCTGGTATAATACTTGGATATTGTACATGAAATATTTATAATAATTTGTATTGTATATTTTGTATTTTTAAGACCTACTTCACATCCTATTGTCACTTTGAATAGGTTTTGGTTCCACGGGACACGTTAATAAAACAAAGTAGCAGACGTGTTTATATTTTATAACTTCTGGTGCTACAATGAAGATTTTCCTAAGAGGTTCACAACACAGTAAGAATGGTTACCCATAGAAACAAATATGCAGTCGTCATTACAACTGTTACAGTTACGATTTTCTGAGAGAAAAAAGACTGTGATTTCTGAGAGGCATATGGTGAAAATGCTGCTTCATATCAAACCAGAATTCAATATTAAACTAAAAATAAAAATTTACCATTCTCCATGTTTCTACAGCTTCCTTTTATAAGTTACCAGTGGGGTAGTTAAGTCATTAAAGTGACTAGCTAAGAGCATGATGAGCAAGATCTGATTTTCAGCAGACATGTAAATTGTTCTCACTGCCATGTCCTGAAGGACACTGGTAGACATCCAGTGTCCTTGGAACTGGGTAGTGAAGGTGATATCACTTTGTTCCAGCTAATGTCGAAGTGCACTGTGCTTCATCTTCACACTTCTCGTATGCCTTTGCACCATGACTTCTGAAGTATAGTGGTCACACCACCTTGCCTCAAATAATTTAGGCAAACAGTCTTTCCATTCAATCTTAAAATTCATTAACTGGTAACACCAAAGAAGAAATTTAAAATTTTGATGAACTCCTGGAGGAAAATATGTGAATTTTTACAATTTGGTCACACTGAATCCAATCTGAAAACAAAAATATCACGTAACATTTTTTGAGGGACTTCAGTACATGTTTTTCAGCATTTATAACAATTTTTACCATATTTTACTGGAATCTACAATTATGTAACTGGGTCCAAAGATTTAAACTCACTTCTTCATGTTGAAATGAACATAATGAATTCAAAAATAGCAGCAAAAATGCTGTATGAAAATAACTTCATGCAATTACTCAACAAAAATGTGAAAATAAATGTTTCATATCACTCATGTTTAAAACTTGTTTCTGAAACTCATTCATTTGTAACTGGCAATAGACACCTCTTCAATAATGTTCACACATTAGTCAGCTAAGATATTCTACGATGACTTTACTGCATATCCATGAATTTTCAATGAAATATTACACCCCATAATCCGGTATGCATTTAACAAGTCATCAGTAAGTTCCTTGTGGTTTTCAGCTTTTATGTTACCATGGAAATTTTGACAACTGTTTTGAATGTTAGGCATGCAGATATCTCAGTTCCCATCAACACATGCTCAAATAGATCATTAATGATTTCACAAATTTACAGTCCAATAAAGATATTCTTTTTTTGATTTAGCATGACTGAGTTTCAGCAATTTTTCTCTCAAATGCTAAAAATCCTTACCATGTTTGTTCATAGCATTAACAAAGTTTTCTTCACTAACAACAATTTAATGGGTAGTGGTGGTAACAAAATCTTATCTTTGTCAACTAGCGGTAGATTTCACATTGTTCCCCTGGAACTGAGTTTTCTGATATGTGCCAGTTCTTAGGTGTGAAATGTTTGTCTTTCGCTCAGCTGTCCCATTCACAAACACAGCAAAACTTTGTGTAGCCAGACTGCATTCCTATTAGTAACCCTATGACTTTAAGGTCTCCACATATTTTCCATCTATATTTTGGGTAACTTATAGCTTTCACGAGCAAATCCATACTTTCATAGTTTTCCTTCATGTGGACAGAGTGGGCAATCTGTATTGATGGATGAATATTTCCATTATGTAAATGCACCACCTTTAAACTAATTTAAGTTGAACCTACAAAAGTGTCCATTCTTCAGGGTTGTGTGTACATCCCAGCTCTTGTAGAAGTCCTTCTACATCATTATGATATACTAATTCATCGTCCTTAGAAAAAAATTGTAACAACGATTGCTGGTGTTTCTTGTATGACACTTTAACACCTTGCTGTAACAAATTCCAGACTAACCCCTCCAAACCAAATGACAATAGTGACTAAAACTATTCCTTATGAGACATCATGGATAGTTTTAAGTGTTTTATGGGACTGATCATGAAGTGTGATGAACATATAATTTTGTAAACATGACTTATTATGGACATTATTCACCACAACTCAAAACACTGAACAATACCCAAAATATTAGTCATGTTTATCGCAACACACCACTGCAGATATATTTTGACTTACTTTATATAATTGAATACATGTACATGTATGTTTAATTGCATTCTGTACCACATGGATTTACTTCTGCACAAAATACAATTTTTTAATGAAATACAAGAGTCTCATTCTAAGCTTCAACACTGATACAAGAACCCCATGCTTTTGCATTCACCATCTTCAGCAGTGATTTCAGTGAATTACCTGGTCCACACTCAAAAGTTCTTGGGAAATATTCACCAACCTTACGCTCATACAAAATGTGCAGTGTCTGTTCCCATTTAACAGGTTTATAAATTTGTTTTGGAAGCTGTCTTCTTATGTGGTGTGCATTCCTATAGATTTTCCCATCTACATTTGAAAACACTGGGATGATTGGATTGACAATGTCCACTTTTTTGAGAGCCTCCTTAAAGGGCTCAACGGCAGGGCGCATAAGTGATGTATGAAATGCTCCGGATACAGGAATAGTCTTCAGCCGCCTCAATTTATATTGTTCTGCATTGCTTTTGATGAATTTCAGTGCCTGTGGAGAAATAAATACTGCTAAAACTATGAAAAAAATAATTATGTAATTGGAATTTTCCAAGATGGTATGTGAATGAATATACATGTGTGTGTGTGTGTGTATACGCATACACATTTCACTGCCAGGATCAGACAGCACTAAAAATACTATGTACCACAGTTAACGGGAAAAGTTTACTAAAGAAGTGCTGGCTTGTGGCTCAGTTGGTAGTATGTCCATTCTACAAAAAATACAGACTGAACAATGTATTAATCCCTTGTATGCACTGGCATGCATACTAGCAAACAGGCCCTGCATATCAGCAAACTTGTCAACAGTCACATACCTGCCAGTGCACTGTAAGATTTTTCATTTCTTTATGAGAGTAACTGCAAACATGTTTTTAGAAAGACAGTGTTGGTTTTCAGCAGTATATTACATATAACATTGAGCTAACAGTACAGAATTATGCAGTCACAAAAACAGAATCCTCTGCATTACTGTACCTCTAAATGCCCTGCAATAACTTTGCACTCAGGATACAAATAGTTGGCCACAGAACACTCAGGATCTTCAGTACCTCTCTGCAGACACCACTCCCTGGCTTGAAGGCAGGCATAGCTTAGCTTTGAATCTGGGCCATAGAACACGGTCATCATACCACTGGGAATAATCTCCGATGCTAATTGCATTGCTTCAGCACGGACTTTAACCAGTCTTATGGCTTTAAGGTAAGATAAATAACGAATAATTAAAATGTAATGTACATGCAATAACTAATACAGAATATCCATGAATCCATCGGACACAGAGAATATTGATACACAGGTAAAACACAAATTGGTGTTCCAGTTTCAGGTGACGGTTTCTGAGGTTATTTCCTGTCAAAAATGTCACATAAACACAGGCCTGAGTGTCAAGGGTGAAAGATTTATGATTAATGGAATGTTAAGCTGGTTTACTGTGTGACTATTGACAGGTTTCAATTAGACTTATTGTTATGGTGTGCTTTATATTCGATGCCAATATGCACTAAGAATCAATGCAAGTGAAATCTCATACGAATGTACGTATGTATGTAAAGAAACAAAACTAAGTAAACAAGTAGTTATATAACATTTTATTGCTTGTTGTACAATAAATTTTCAATATCATCACCCTCACAAAACACCACACCACACATACTCTGGCATGTATGTAAATCCAGTGCATCATTGTAACTGCCTTATGATTGTCATTTATGTAATATGCAGCATCCAAAATATGGGTTGTGGCAGTGCATCTTGTGTGTTCCACTTTTTGCTTGTGCACATCTTTCATTTGCTCCCACAGATAAAAATCTTGGTTGTGGGGGGGGGTGTCACATTTGAGGTCTCAAGATCTGGAAGGTCAGTATGGACTACTATGATCAGTCCATTAACATGTGAAATGACGATTCAGATACATTTTCACAAACATAGCAGGATGCATACTGAGGCTGACGGTGGTCCTTTCCCAGTTTACATTCAGTCACTGTTCATTTTTTTTGTAAATTTAACCCTTGAAAATTGGTTCAGTGTTCATATGACATTTCTAGTTGGAAATACCTCACAAATAATATCCTGAAGTTAAGACATACAGTTATAAATCACCTGTATGAACGCATGCATATGATGATGGTATTCAAAAAATTATGAAGTTCTACATGCACTGCAAATGAAGGAAGAAACTTGGCAGGCAAGTTCATGTATTAAATTACAGTTATATAGCAATTACTTTTAATTTATGCCTATTTTTCAGAACTATAAATATTTCTAAACTTTCTTGGCAGAGACTTTAATATATTAACCAATGGAAATGAAAACATCCTACAATCCAACCATGTATATAAGTACCACATCCATTTTAACAGTCCTCATAAATATAGAACATGAAAAGCAATGCATGGGACTCCTCAAAGTTTCCAATAAATTACTTGTGCCCGTTTACTTTAGAAATTTTCAAAATATTTCCAGTAAATTGAGTAATGTACATACCCTTTGTGAACAAACTGTGAAAGATGGTAACAACATACGAACTATTGCCATAAGTTTACAAATTACTACAATTAATTGTACTATATTACTAACCCAAGTAGCAAGTATGGAGCTTTGGATGATGTGCCTGCTCTCCACAGAGGGAAAACTTGCACTATAATATGTTTATTTCATACTATGTTCCATCTACAATGGCTACACTTTTGGACCAAAATCATAATTAGTAAGCAATGTAACAAACCTTCTTCAAAAGACAATGCTCCTGCAAACACCAGTGCAGAGATTTCACCAATGCTGAATCCTGCAGTGGCGATACACGATTCTATCGCTCTTGGTCGTTCTTCTTTAAGCCTTTCAACCGCTGCAAGTGAGCACACCATTACGGCTGGCTGGCAGTGAACTGTCTTATCAAGTTCTTCTTTTGGCCCATTGAAACATATTTCTCTCAGGTTGTAACCAAGCAAATCATTGGCTGCATCAAACAAATCGCGAGCTATTGGAAATTTCATCAGATCTTTCCCCATACCAACAAATTGTGTGCCTTGTCCAGGAAACAGGACAAGAGAAGTTTCTCGTGGGTCTATGTTGGGTTTTCTAAAGTGTCTGGATTGATCTCGTTTCAACAGTACTCCTTCAGGATAGGGAGAAGTTGACCAAACATATTCCGGATTTTTTGGAAGAGGGTCGTTACAGAGTGAAGCATCTTCAAGTTGACGCTTTATGTCAGTCTCCTTGTTCCACCTCTCTGATTCATGTACACTTTCTGAATCGGCTTCATTGACACAATTTTCGTTTTTGGTAGTTACATGTCTATTACTTAATATTACTGAAAGTTCAGTATTGCACTTATATGTATACGACAAAACATTCCTTTGCGGAAACTTAAACAAGTGGTTTAATACAGTTCCTCTGCAAAACATTGTTAACACAAGTTTTAAAGTTCAATGCTACACACACGTATGAACTTAACCTAACTCCTGCCGCAGGCAATTTTATTGATACGTGATACTGACACGAACAGACATACATTCATACATACAAACAGGAAATATGAACTATAATGTAAACAATTAATATTCTTGTGTAGAATTCATATCGGTTTGTGATGTATGCAAACTAACGTGCAGCTGAGCTCGTCACAGCACTATACAGATCACAGATCACCTACATCTACAAGAAGCAGCTTCTGTTCCAATAGCGCGATGTTGCCATGCCAACACAGAATACAGAAGAATAGTTTTGTGATCGAGTGTTGTGCGTGCTGTTTTGTAGGTTTATGAAGAGAATATAACAGCAAGTGTTGGGCGCTAAGTCGAATGATTTATTTTATACCGAAAGTATAACTGTATATATAATGAAATTATAAATCATGGAATGTGTATCTCGTAACCCAAGTACGACTACGGAAATGTCAGAAGGAAGTCCTTCTATATCCACTTCTCAGAATGGAGAATATCAAGATGAAGATTCAAATAACGCAGGAGAATTTTATTTTGAATCAGACCATTTAGCTCTTAAAGGAAACGTAGATTATTTGAATCTTATTAAAACCATAGCCATTTTGGAAGCGCAAAGAACAAGGGCAATTCAGGTAGAGCAATCATAACCGTGTAATTCATGGAGCTGTTATTGGCAGTTGCATTGTTTTTTTTTTTTTTGAAATGTTTAAAGTCTGAATCACTTTAGTAGCACGGTTGCAGTTGCATTTCGGGTTGATTTACTTTTACTAGACGTAATACAAACTAGTCAAACCAAAATCTTGTGACCTGTGGTCACAGTTATTCTTTGTTTATACTACTACTAACAGCCCTAACGTAAACTGAACTCGTGTAACATAACGAGTGACGGTAATGTGTAGATGTGACAATTTCAGTATTTTTTTGGAAATCCCCGATAGCACTCATCCCTGAGGTACAGTGCCTGAAAAAATAATCATGAAGTCGCTCTTCATTGAATAATGTGAAGTATGGTTAATGTCCATAGGCTAATTGAGTTGGACTTAATTTTTACAGGACTATGATAAGCTCTTGGCCATACAGGAGGATGCGATGAAAGACCCCATGAAATTTGTGGAAAAACTTCAAAGAGGAGAAGACTTAGGAATCCCAGAACGACAAGTCATTGCTGAAGTAGGCAATAGTCATTAGAATTTCTGGTTGAGTAACTATAGTAAGAGTGACTACTGTGCTTCTTATGTGGATTTGTCATCTTTTGTGTGAATAAGGGTGAAAGGAAATGATTCTAAATGTTTTGTTGTAGTAAGAAGTTTGAATTTGTAATGTGTGACCCACAGATCGAAAGAGTTGTGTGTGTGTCTACGTATGTATGTAATTGTATTATTACTTATTACTATTGTGTATGACCGAAATACCAATATATTCTAACTGCCAAATACAACGTACCACAACAGCATGCTTGTGTACAGCTTTATGTAGGGTTTTAATTTATATTCACTATCTCCAAATTATACAATTAAATTGTAAACGATAGGGTTTTTTTTAAGTATGTATTTAACCCTTTTATGGCCAGGCTGCATGGGTAGCCTCTAAAAATGAATAAATATCAAGATATGTAGCAGATCACGTTGTTCAGTGGTGTGATTGCTGCTGAAATCTTCTGAATGAGAAGGTAGCTTAACACACTTAAAGTGGAGGCCAATAGATTGCCTTACTTCATAACAGCAGTGAATTATGTACACATTCTGCTGTTGCTGTCTCAGCTGTTTACTTATGTAACTTTATTTTGTGCGTAGTCTTCTTTTATCACTTTAAATGATATAATACAAACTTAAACTTCACTGGTTATTAGAAAAAATTAACTTTAATTCTTTGTTTGTCATTTGCACTTCATGCCACAATCTGATACAACTGCTTCTGTGCCTGTCCCCTCTGTCTTTGTCATGTCCACTCCTGTGGATGCAATTAGAGAATTCATGTGACTTACAAGCTCTTTTGAACATCTAGTGAATTTCTTCTTACTTAACACATTGTTTTCATTTCTGCAGAAGGTTGGAGTGCAAAATATATAAGTGCATTTCTTCTGTAGCCAAGTGACATTGCTGGGATATGAAATAGTACAACAGTCATCTGCTTCATCCACTCGTAACCAGAACGCATGGGCCTTCATTCTGTTGTTGATGGAATAGTATAATGGGCCTCTGTAAATTTATGGTTAATATAGCTTTCTGTACTTTCCAATGCTGGAGAAACCTGTTGTTACTGTAGCGAGTATCAGGGAAGCATGAGAAAAGGAATATCGTTAAAGAAAATAACAATAAGTAGACAAATGTATCACGGAGAGCATGGTCAAATGGAAGGCTATGAAAGGAATTTGAATGTAGTACAGTGTGAATGTGAGTACTTCATCTGAAAAGGAACTTCATTGAGAATAACCCTGCTGCTGGAACCGGTATGCTATCTGAAGTTGGTTGGAATGAACAATCTGCTGTAGCCCATGGATAAAAATAGCCGTTGTCCAAAAACTGACAGCGTAGTTGACTATCCATCTAAGCTTAAAGATAATAGTAAATGTATAGTACCTAGTGACATATAATAACACAGGGTAATACAAATTGAAGTATCAGAGAATATAAATATAGTTGAAAGGAGTGGTGGTCACTGTTTGTGTTGGCCTGGACCTGGTCCTAGCTCCTCTTCTTCTGTAAATCTGAGGGCCCACTGGCATATCACTGTTTCTTTTCACCTATGGCAGGTGCTGGCTCTTCATCCTCTCCCTTCGATCTTGGGGACTGCCTGTGTGTGTAACCTGATTTTCGTTACTCAGCATTGTTTTATGAAATGCTGGCAACAAAGGCCATTTTCACTTGGTGCCATCACCAACACCAGATTGCTCTCAAAACCTTAAATACTTCTGCATTAATGTGTCATCAGTCATTTCAGAAGTTTTGTGTATGGTGGCAACACAACACAGTGCTTTATATGGCTGAGCCCAAATCACATATGTGATGTTAGTGGCACTATTGCTGCTGTCACAAAGGAGCCTGTCTTTGTGGTGTCAGTTGCTGTTTAGCTATGGGTCAGGAAAGACTACAGGGAAGTTTCTTGCAGACAGATGTGAGAACATCATTAAAATTTCATGTTGTGTTGGATAAAGTGCTCTAGGGTGTTATAAGTCATTGAAGGAAGGGAATATCAGTCGTGTTATCTTGTATGTTGTTGGCCCAATAAAATCTTTCACAAGACTTACAAAATGACCTATGTAGTTTGTAATTTTTCAATTCCAATTACTTATAGGCACAGTTGAAACTCTCCACTGTCACTTTAAAGGATTGTCTTGCAATGTATTTTACCACAGCTTGTATCATATCCATACATCATATGATGGACTGATGGAGCAGTGGAATGTATGTATGTATGTATGTATGTGATATTTTGGTGTTTCAGCTCCCTAAGATAGACTGGTCAGCATACAATGTGACAGTACCTGCTGAGTCATTGAAGCCCCCCACCAGAAAAACCTCAAACAAACCTACAGACAGCTCTTCAGACTCTGTTGTTTTGGTACGAGGCCGACAGTTTGATGACAGTAAGCCTGAGACATTCAACCAGGTTTGTGTCACACACAGACTTTTGGTAATGTACATGTTGCTGGTATGCACTGAGATACAGGTGATGGACAAAATAATGGAAACACTAGACAAAACAGGAATAGAACCGTTTGTGTCACCTGCACAGAAAGAACATTAGTTATGAGTATCGTTCATTATTCTTATTTTGCCTACACTGTGTATTGCTAGTGTCAATGCATTTCAGATTGTGTTTAGTGATAGTTCATATGAAAGTACTGCAAAACAGGAGACTTGTCAGATTTTAAAAGAGGACGTTGTTGGTGCGTATTTAGTTGTAGCATCTGTAACCAAAACAACCACTTTATTAGGTGTATCCAGAGCAGCAGTTTCCAAGATTATAACAGCATACACAAATCATGAGAAGACATTAGCTGAGAGAAACTGAAAGGGATTGCCAGACAATGAAGAGGGTTGCGTTTAAAAATCATAGTACTGCAGCAGAGGTGACAGCAGAACTCAATATTCATCTTAAAGACCCTGTTTCCACAAAAACAGTCTGATGAGAGCTTCAGAAATCCAGTATCCATGGTAGGGCTGAACTGCTAAACCTCTGATTACTGAAAACAATGCAAAGAGTTGAAAAAGATGGTGTGATGATCATAAAACCTGGACGTCTTATGATCGGAAATACATAATATAGTTAGATGAGTCATCCTTCACGTTGTGCCCAACATCCGGCTAGGTTTATGTTTGGACAATGCCCAAGGAGGCCTATAATCCTGAATTCCTAGTTCTAACTGTGAAACATGGAAGGAGATGTGTGATAAATTGGGCAGCAATATCTTTGTATTCTGCTGGTTCTATAATTACTCTTGAGTGTTCAAATTTTTTGCCAGTGACTACGTGCACATTTTAGGCAACCAGGTGCATCCTATGGTCCAGAAGTTTCCTAATGATGATGGTGCAAGTTTTCAAAATAACAGTTCTCCCATACATACAGCCAGAAGTGTTCAGTCTTGGTTTGAGGAGCATGACGATGCACTTCAACATTGTCCCTGGCTAGCACATCATCAGACTTTAATATCATCAAACCTCTGTAGTCAGTATTAGAGAGTAGGGTGAGAAGCATATTCCCTCCTCCATCATCTCTGAAGCAGCTAGAAGATGTTCTTCACGAAGCATGGTTCAGTACTCCACTAGAGACTATTGAAAACGCATATGAGTCTATTCCAAGAAGGATACAAGCTATATTATGGGCAAATTGTGGCCCAACTCCATATTATTATGGAAATGTGTATCTTTCACAGCTGTTTTCATTATTTTGTCCATCCCCTGTAGCTTGATCAGTGACAAATTGTGGGCAGTGTGAGTGGGCTTCAGTTCCCATCAGGAGCAAGTTTCCTCTTGTTGTTATGTCCAGATTTGTTCTAGGGCTTATCCAACCTTCTGGCCACTGGGTAAAGCATAAGTGGTTTAAGCATGAAGCTAACCATTTATCTCCATCTAATACCAAAGTCTGTTATGCAACAAAATGCATACTTTTCAAATTAATACTTTAATTCAATTTTTGACGTCTTCTGCATGTTTCGAACTTCATGGGTTCATCCTCGGGAAGAGAGTTGTATGCGCAGCTTTTGTATGGTATGTTTTACATGCAATGGTGTAAACTGCTAGACCAGTGCATGTAAAACATACCATACAAAAAGTGTGCATTTCGTTGGTTTATGTTGCATAATTATATCACAATTGTCAGTGCAAAAAACATAAAACTAACCAAGGTCTGTACTGTGTAGAACTTTGCCTGCACACCCATGTATGTATTTTTGAGCAGGGTGCTTCAATGCACTATTAACATAACCTCACCTTTGCCTTTTATGTTATCTCTGGTTAGTTGAAGATCATACAACCAGTATAACTAGACACTATAAAGTGTTGTGTTTCTTTGTGATTGTGTTTCAGCTGTAAAATTTGTGTAATATAAATGTAAAATAGAAGGATCGTACTAGTGGGGTGTCAGGCTGGCAGTACTGTCTTGGCACATGCCTAGAATAATTTAGAAAAGCCATGGAGAAATTTTCCTCACATCTTGTGTTTTTCTGAACACCACCTCAAAAAACCTGAACTTGATCAAATTAATGTTGATGGCTATAGACTTGATGCTGCATACTTTACACAAGTTGTAAAAAGAGGTGGTGTTTGTATATTTGTGAAAAAAAAGCTGAAGTAT
>Ga0209755_10005496_pt1 | contig 14387 bp, 12 predicted proteins | sample TergutCo191P1_FD_187301 | JGI IMG/M metagenome (GOLD analysis project Ga0209755, IMG submission 187301) | Cornitermes sp. P1 segment gut microbial communities from Petit-Saut dam, French Guiana - Co191P1 (SPAdes) (version 2) | ecosystem: Host-associated > Arthropoda: Insects > Digestive system... | reverse complement strand
TGTACACCACCTGAGAGAAGCTGAGCATACTGTTAGCAACATAATATGCAGCCTTCTACATTTCTGCGTAGAAGAAGGCTCTGTGTTGCCTCCTCCACAGAGCACAGTGACATGCTGTACAGAGAAGATCCATAATTTATACAGAATAAGATTAGATGTCTGTACACAACAGTGAAACGTACAGCAGTACAAGGTGCTGTCCAAGAGGTCCCGAAATGTAATGGAAAAGAAGTAGACACACTCAAAGCCCTAATCGTCACCGCCACCTTCAAAGTAGTGTATACAATGATTGCAGCGTTTGTGCCACGATCAGACGATGCCCCAGAAGTCCTTTTGTGTTGGCGTCTTTAATGCCTACTTCTATTGGGCTTGTACTCCTCTGCGGTGTCAAATCTTCGCACCTTCAACTTGATCATCTCGGGGGAAGAGGAGGAAGTCCCAGAGGGCTAAATCAGGGGAGTAAATGAGGTGGGGGACGACCATCGTGATTTTGGAGGCCAAAACGACTGCACAGCCAAACGGTGTGCGCGGGCGCATTGTCGTGATGGAGCACCCAGTTGTTGGTGTGCCATTTGTGTGGCCGCTTCTGCCGCATGTCCTCCATAAGCCGTTGCAGGACGTCGCAGTAGAATTTCGCATTTACTGTTTGACCTGGAGGGACGAATTCCTTATGGATAGTCCCTACAGCGTCGATAAAGATCAGCACTGACTTCACGTTGCTTTTTACTTGCCGCGCTTTCTTCGGCCGGGGTTAATTTGCCACTTCCACTGGGACAATTGCTGTTTGGTTTCAGGATTGTACCCATCAATGTCCAAGTTTTGTCACCAGTTGCGGCATTGAAAGGAAGTGTTGGTCATTGCTGACCTGCACCTTAAGTTCCATGCCGACTTCGGCCGATGTTGCTTCTGGTCATCAGCCAGAAGCCTTGGATCAAATTTTGCAGCAGTCCGTCTTATGTTGAGTTCAGCGGACATAATGCGCCTTCATGTCCCTTATGACAATCCCACAATGCTGCAAGTATCATGGATCGTTCGCCCATGATCCTCACGGATAACCTCAAGCACTTTTGCAACATTTTCCGCCATTGTGCCTATTGAAGTTCGTCCAGAACGTTCGTCATCGTCATCTGACGTTCGGCCATTTTTAAACCGGTTAAACCAGTTGCAGATATGTGGCCGAGCCAAAGTGTCATCACATCCCCCCCCCGTTTTTGGAGTTTCTGCCGCGCTCCTGCCGAGTTTGAAATAAAACTTGATGCGAACACGCTGCTCTTTCATGCCCTCAATTTCTACGGAAAGAAAAGCAAAACGATACAAGCACCAAAAAAAAACTGCGTAGATCGGAAGAATGCATGCACTCAGCGTTACCAGACACCACTTGTCCATACTAAAACCGGTTCCCGCCCGACTTTCAAATTTCGAGAATTTTTGGGAACCACTTCGTGTACCAAGTATATAGAATTTTAACCATATTTTACAAAATCTTGCATTTTTTAAAAGCAGCTGTAGAAATTGTTACATTATAATATGTATTACTATTGTAATGTGTTATACTTTAGTGAGCTTTAAATACCAGTGTTGTGACTCCTTGAAGAAAGGGAATTTCTGCTGAGACATGTAGTAATAAACAGAGATTGTGTTGTTGTGTGTGTTAGATTTGCATATGTTGATTTCATAAGTGGGAAATTTAGTCACAATGTATGGCAAGAATAACATTGAAATTAGTAGATAAGTTCTCCATGTGTGTCATTTTGTTGGTTCTGTCAAAGTAGTGTGCTGTTGGCCAAGGGTTGCTGCTACTGAAATTGTCACTGTCGTCAATTTCTGAAGTTTTTAAAGTAAAATACACAATTCCCTTTTTACATAATGACACACTTTGTAAGTAGACAGTAAAATGTTGTGTAAGTTGACAGAAGGATGAATGAGAACTCTTCAAATGATCTATTGTATTCATAACTTCAGGTGTTTCTTATGGAACCATCAAACATATTTCATGAAACAGCATACTCAATGAACAACTTTAAAATATTGCATGAAGTTTTTATTTCATTGTTAATGTAGAATGATACATTGTAGGTTGTTGTGATTTATAATCATATATTCAGCATTCAACTTTATTTGTTTATTTATTTATTTAGTCTTGGAATTTGTGACACATTTAGCTCAGCATGTGACATGATGATGTGTTTAATAATTTACTTCCTTGCTACCGTTTCTCAAGTTTTAGTTAGGTGAACTGTTGCTTTCATTGTTTCAGTCACCTCCTCTGGAATTGGATACAAACCAGGCCTCGTCACCGCCTCCACCTGGGCGGGTTGGTGGAAGCATACAGTTAGATGTCCCTGCTTCTCCTTTGCCGACATCTCTATCCACTCCCATGCCTTCTTCAGTCATGACTTCAAATTCTGCTGCTCTAGCAAATTCTGCTCCAAACCCGTCAATGTCTGTGAATGCATTCCTCAGCACTCTTGTGACCACGCCTCTGCCCTCGCTCCCTGATCTTACCATTGACACATTTGAGGGTCATGCAGTGCTAGCACCTCCTTTGAAGACACCACTGTTGAGCATGGTATCAAAGACCAGAGATACACCTGGTCTGGGACATTCTCCTGGCCCTCCTTTGGCACAGCCACTAGTGTCGGGTGCCACAACAGCTGTGCAGGCTGCATCTCCCTTAATGACAGTGACTGTCTCTACACCATCAGCTGCGCCACTCCCTACTTCGCTGCCGGTCCCTGTTACAGGGCCCATCACACACAGTATCCCAGTGTCTCCTCCATCTCCAGGCATTGTTCCCTCCTCTGTGACATCTGTAAATGTTGTCATTGACACTAACTGTGCTTCTGTTCCCATACCACCAAAAGATCTGTCACCTTGTACTATACCCGCATCCCAGTCACCAGTTTCTGTCTCATTTTCTTCCGTTTCACCAGCTGCTGTTGCTCAAGGAATATCTGTACTCACTCCTATACTATCAAATTCTCTTGTTCCACCTTCTAATCATACATTTCAGTCAGTGCATACTCTCACATCTTCTGTTCAGATGTGTGATTTCCCAGCATTGTTTGAGGATGTAACTTGGTTAAAGAATCATCCACGCCCATTAGCTGTGAGTAACACTGTTGTGCTTAAATTAGTAAGTGTATGTTTATTTGTGTGGGTTTGATTCATCAGAACTTCAAGTGTTTATATCCATGTGAATCTGTTACATTATATAGTCATCTAGAATTACAGAACATTGAATTATGAAGTTTATTTTACTTGATTTTACCTGCTATATTTCACATTGTCATAGTACCATTTTATAGGTTTGTCATACTATTTCATAGCTTTGTGATACCTTTATATAGCATCATGATACTATTTCATAGTGCCATTATATCATTTTGTGGCATTGTGATCAATTTTATATCATAGTGATACTATTTTATAATGTCATGGTACTATTCCATAGCGTCATGATACCATTTCGTAGCATTGTGATAACCATTTCAAACCCAGGAGCTTCATAATTTTTTCTGTTCACCTGGTGTTGTTTGGAGGGATTAAATAGTGTGTGTGATACGGGTGAGGTGTACATCACTTACAGGAAAACAAGAATACAAATGTTTTATTTGGAATGCCTCATGGATAAAAACCACCTGTGATGCTTGAGATATAGATGGGAGTGTAGGATTATTAAAGCAGATCTTACGGACAGGGGTATGACTGAACTGGCTGAGGATAGGCTTTTGTTTTGATGAAGTATCAGGTTCCATAAAGGGTAATTGAGGTAAGTAGCAACCATATTAGGAATACTGTGTGAGGGAGAGGTGGAGTTTTGTTACATCATGTCCATCCTGTGTTGTTTGTATTAATTGCTGTTGCAGGATAGTGTTCACATATGTGGTAACTGCAAACAGAGGTCATGCCATGCCATGGTGATGAGGGAGCTATTCATTCATGGGCATAATTGATTGATTAGATTTGGGTTCGAGCCCTAACAGTCCTTATGTGCCTAGGACTTATTAACGGGCCCTTTGTGCTCCACAATCTGATAACAGATCAGGGGAGCACTGCTCCCTGCTAAAGTTTCAGATGGCCCTCAGACTTAACTTTTAATGTCCTGTGGGTCCAAGAAAAGGGAACCCAGATACACATTTTTTTTTTTCAAAAGTCCCAGTAAATGAACCCCCTCCAGGTTCCCCAACAGGGCCCCAATGGAGAGAATTGCCCATTTGCAAGGCCTTTTTTACATATCTGTGAAATTCCCCATGAAAATTTCCATAATAAAGAAATTTTTTCCCAGTAAAGGAACCCTCCCTCCATGTTCCCCTCATAGAGCTCCCTTGGAGAGAGATGCCCCATTCCTAGAGCCCTCCTTTATTCATCTTGCAAAGTCCCCAGTATATGAGCCCCCTTCCAGGGTCCCCTCCCCTCCACGTTCCCCTCACAGAGCTCCCTCAGAGAGAGAGAGAGAGAGAGAGAGAGAGAGAGAGAGAGAGAGAGATGCTCCACTTCTAGAGCCCCCTTCATCTACCTCTCAAAGTCCCTGGTAAATGAGCCCCTTCCATGTTCTCCAGCGGGGCCCTCATGGAGAGACATGCCCGTCTCCAGAGCCTTTTCTATGTAACCTTCATACATCTCTCAAAGTCCCCAGTACATGAGCCCCCTTCCAGGTTCCCCAATGGGGCCTCTATGGAAAGAGATGATCATGGGCATAAATAGCATCTGTCTTTATGTTTTAAATAAACGGTACACTCTTTATGCACATAATTCTGAACTAAGTAGATTTTGTTAAAAATTAATAATCCTCCTCATGTGTGTCTCTGCAGTAGTAAAATGTAGACATTTTGTAAATCTTTTACTGTGTGTGTGTGTGTGTGTGTGTATGAGAAATGTTCAGCTTTTGCAATACATCATTTTCCATCCAGGAGTGAAGAAAATTATTTTTGTCATAATAGAAAACTTTAATTTAAGTGTGTATGTTGTACATGTAAAATGCCATTAACACTGAAAAATATGTTTGATTACTTCAGGCATCAGCTTTTTACATAGTGGATATAACTGGTTCTTTCCCTCAGATTAAAATGGTGGTGCTTGAATCTGAACACTTGCTATATTCCACTGGAGGTATCTTTCTATTGCTCTTTCCGTGCATTATTACTGATATCAGATTTATGATACTAAACCAACAACAAACAAGTCAGTGCATTTTATTGGTTTAGTGTTGTGACCAACTGGAGCTATCCTTTCACTCCTCATGTCTACAGAGAATAGAACTTAATTAAGTAATGGGAACATTTTTCCTTTAATAGATAAGACCAGGTGACACGTGGAAGTTTTATTTATCCCGCATTTTTGGCTCTATTCTGATATATATAAGTTTATATATAAATATTGTACAACTTCCTTCTGTTTCAGGTGTGTTCATTTTCTGGACGTAAAATTGGAACTTTAGTGTGTAATACACGAAGATTAGAAGTGGTTCGTGAGGGACTACGAGAAGCACTGACACATGGTCCAGTTAGGTCACCTCTTAGTAATGACTTTAGTGGAAATGCAGACACAAATCATGCAGCAGGAGCCATCAAAACAGTTCTCACAAACATTTGTAGCAAAAGCAATCTGCTGAGTCCAAGTGGAAAGATTATTCTTCCCAGTATTGGATTGGCAAATAAAAACCATAAAGTTCCCATTCTTCCCACCTCATCTCACCGTACTTCATCAGCCAATATTACGATACCTGGTTCTGTTAAAGCAGTGTTGCCAAAGCCACAACATGTGCAAGTTAAAACTACCATAAATAACAATGTAACATGTATCAAAGATACTGTCAAGAATGGACAGTTCCATGTTCCGAACATTCTGAGTGGCAGTCTTAAGAGGCATGCAGATTCAACTAAGTCAAGTGGGAATACAAATTCCAAAAGAACAAAACGGAAACACACCCAGAATGTGAATCCTGCAGAGATCTTTGGCAGCTTGCTGGCAAGAAAGAACAGCCATCTGGGTGGAAGGGGCAGTCATGTGCCACTTGTGACTGTAGCTATCGCCAACGGGCTGGCAGGTGGCATTGCATCCAGTCAGAGCGATACAAGTGAATCTAAGAATGTTCTAAGTTCACGGGGCTGTGTCACATCAGATTCCTTGCGGGCAGATCTTCCCAAAGGATTGTCACCTAGTAGTGTAAACCAAATATCAGATGCAACGGCAAATGCGACAACAATGAAAGGTAAGGTTTTAGTCAGTAGTTGGTTTTTCCTCAAAGTCTGGAACAAGTTTAGGAGGTGGAAGAGGTATACTTTTGAGATATTAATATTTTAGCTGTTTAACTTCTCATGTGCATTTAATACCATTATGTACATACACAGTGCTTTTTTGTGACAGTATGCAATGGTATGGCATACAAGCAGCATTAGTGATGATGACAGATTAGATGAATTTTGTAAGTTCAGAATTTGGAAAAATAGATATTATTTGTTGTTATTTTCCCAAGAGTGTTATTACAATATGAAAGAACAGTGTCATCAATTTTTAAAATTTCTTTTAGCCATTCACGGCAGACCATGCACTGTGTGGGCCTTTGTTAACCTCAGTGCACCAAGCTGTTGTGAATGCATTTAAGGTTGATATAATTTAAAACCCTTCCATTCTGGGTATTAGTTGGAATTCAAACCCCTGTGCCATTGAAGGGTTAATACAAAAACAGTGGGAATAAAGAAAATTGCTGTGTGTGTTTATGTGTGTATGTTATTCGCATGGTATGATTGAGTTGCACTTAGTTTTGCTACAGTTACAATACAGCTTGGGTTGTGGTGGGGTCACATCTGTGTCTTGAAGGTTCTGGGTTTTGATGTTTATGATTAATCTTGGTTTGAATGTGTGTGTGTGTCACAACTTATGTGCATGGTTGCTGAGCTTCCATGGTTGGAGTAAGGCTTGGACTGTGATTGAGTTGTGTATGGGTTCTTATGTTTATATTACAACTTGGTTTGTGTTTCATGTGACAAGCCCAGTTGGCCTGGAGTCACTGAAAAGGGTGGTGGATGTGAACATTGTATCGTTCCATCATCTGAGAGGAATGTGCATGCATGTGTATCTGATGTGCTTGTATTAGCACAGAAGTGCTTGGAAGTGGTATGCTTATAAAAGTATGACATACGTTTAATGTTGTATGTACATGTTCATCTGCAGTTTATGTATGGCCTCTCAATGCCATAAGTATTGAAACATTTCATAATAAAGAAGATTATTTTTATCACATTCATTTAAATTGCAACAACTGAGGGTATCAGAACACAGTTTTTAGAAAAATATTTTGATTTAGGGGAGGTGAAATGGTGTGAGGGTAGAGAAAATACCATGATCAGGATCAGGACTGTCATTGGTAGTAATACATGACTTTATTAGAGCAGTACATTTAGGAGAGATGATTTATGTTGGCAGGTGTACAGTGGGTTAAATAAATAAACATGAAATTCTGCTAGAAAAACAGCAAGAGAGGCCTGACCATTAAAGGGGAAAATAATACTTTTGAAATGTTTGAATATGTGTACATCTAAGAGAAATAGGGGGTGCATACATTGCATGAAGGTGGCTGAAGATAAGACCCATTGGTGGGCTTGTGAGCATGGTAAAGAACGGAAGGGGATTTATTTATAATCTGAATACCTGTCGCCTGCTAAAGGAAAACCATATGCTGAAGATGCATGTCTTCTGGGATATTTTGGTGTGATTTGATGGGGGTGTTGTGACCCAGTGACACACATCACATACCAGGTGACTTGAATTTTCAGTACATCTGGTATGAGAGCATCACACATCTTGCAACATCATGTGCAATGGAATAATTTGGTCTGTCACAGTTTTATGCCATATTGAATTTAATACCTTCTGAAAATGCATGTTTCATAGTGAGTTACATTGCAGGGCTGTGGAGACAGTGGCATTAACAATGACCTATCATTCACTTGCTAGTTTCTTGTTCCTGGGCTTTTTCTTTACCAAGGATTTTAAGTTCTTAATACCCTTTACTAATACAGAACCAGCTGATGTATCACATACTGCATTGTCTGCAGAGCTCTATTAACCAGAAATGTGCAGAGGCCATTGTATTGCATGTTCGGCCTACTGGCAGTACTCAGCCCTGATTTTGAAAGTTCAAAAGCAAACACTGATCAAGCAAGATTATTTACAGGGTAAATTTACATAACCGGACAGTTAGGATAGGGACAGCAAAATGTGTGTCGGTTTGTTAGATAATATATACACCATAATTTGTAAGTGGAGATGAAAAAGGAAAAATTCTTAGCAGGGGAAAGCAGGTTAGGTCTGTTCATGAAGTTGCTAGATGCACTACAGTACACATTAGGTCTATATCTGGCAACTCTTTGATTCTTGAAGTGTAGTGGAAACTAGCTTATACTGTACTTTTATTTTTTTCAAATATAATGTTTAAATTTGTCTGCTCACCACATTTAAAATTAGAATTTTGAAAGTTGTAGTGAATATTAATTTTGTGCAATAACACACTAACTGCATATTAGAGGCTAGAAGTTCAGCACAGGTTACACAGAAGTGTGCCACTAGGTATTATCCTGATCTTCGTCTATTTGTTGCACAGTACAGTATCTTTCCATATTTCCTTTACTTCACTTTCAGTGAAGTGTGTCCATCTTCATCTTGGTCTTACAGTGGGCTACCTGTTGAGAGGTTTCATCCTATAAGTTCTGTTTGAACTTTTATTTCTCACACACATGCTACACATTCTGCTGTACCTACTACTGTACCAACACTGGAATTGAACATATAGAAGTAGTTTGGTTTTCTGTTTCAATTCTGAAAATGTCAGTATTGTATTGTCGGCTTAGAGGCTGACTGGATTGAGGATTTTCGTGATTTTCCTCAGCCCTCTTCTTTCAGGCAACTCCTGGGACAGTACCTCAAAATAGACCATTGCTTAATCTTGCTCTGTCCTAATTTCATCATTTATATTCAGTGCTGTGTAATGTATATAGTAAGAAACAAGGTCTGTATTGTGTGATTTTAACAATACTCAAATTGAGTGTGAGTAATTTTTTCCTTTTTCAGTCTCTCCAAATGTTCAGAATGTTCGGACTACTGCAACTCCCAGTACTGTTCAGTTGGCCACCCCTCAAATTACTTATCTGACAACTGGACCTGTCACCTTCCAGCAGATTCCTGTTCTAAGCTCTCAGGTAAGTTCAAGGTTGAAGAGGTTGAGGGTAGCATGCCTTTGAGTCCTGACTGAGTAGGTTTTGGCTGCATGATTATCATGAAAATAGGGACCAATCAAATTCTCACCAAATGTGGTATCTTATTCATTTCTTAGTGGTGCTTTTAACGTGAGACAGTGGACAGAATCCATGAAGTAAATGATGTAAAAAGTGTGATATCTCATCCTGTACTTATAGGGTTCCCATTCATCCTAATTTTCTTTGGACATTTCAGTTTTATTGTATACTGCTGTCAAAAAATTCAGTTTGGGATGCCAAATATGCCAGGTTTTTCTGTTCCATTAAAGATGTGATATTTCTGACAATGCACACAAACATTTTTACTTTCCTACTGTTGGGAGGAAGCATCTATAGAAGTAGGACAGCCCTCAGCAGCCACTAACAGGAAGGAATGGGAGAGGGAGAGAAAGATGTGTAGATTAGTGATCATAGAGTGTGGACTGAGACTGTGAAAGATGAGGGACGGGTATGTAACAGAACTGAGCGTCTCATTTCGAGTAGAATTCGTAGCTTTACTGTATTCAGTTTTTTTATCTGTATGCAGTAATTTTTATCTGAATTATATCATTTTAATGACATTAATACATTATTCTGAATTTTTAATTGTGTGACAGGCTAAATTTTGTCCCCCCCCCCCTCAGCTACATTTTATTACTTGTCCCGGTTTTTTGTTTTTAAAAAATGGGGTCTCTATGCGTGTATGCCCATCCATTGTGAAGTGGAACTGTTCTTCAGGTACTTAGTCAGATCCAGCTGCAGTCCAAAAACAGTGCAAGCAGTCAGTCAATCCCATTGAAGCTGGTGAGTGGAAGTGGGGGAGTGAGTCTAGCAGCAGCTGCAGCTGCAACGTCTGGACGTGCTGTGGTTCTTCACCAGGACAAGGATTATGCTCCCTCTGAGTCTTGACTTTGAGTTTTAATGCAAGCCCAATCTCAGGAAAATCAAGTCAGTGTGTCATCAGTCAGAGATTGTTACTTTGCCATGTGGTTGGACAGCTGTAATGTTACAACTGTCAGAAACAGATGTTTCTGGCAAAGTACTTTTCAGTAATAACTTTGAGTGACTGTATTGTATATGTTATGTACATGAATCATGAACATATTTTTTTTTTTTGCCTCTCAGAAACCAGTATTTATTTGGAGTTGTGTAATATGAAGTTTTTTATTTTATTTTTTTGTAAAATCTGTACATACACTTTAATTTGCACTGCTAGGAGAGAGAACCCCATATTTTATATTCCTGCCTATTTCTGGTTCATACTTAGTTAAATTTAAGGAGACTGATCATTATACTTATATGTGGTTCCATTAGGCATTGCATATAATGGTGTGCTTGTTTTGTGTGCAAGGGGACTTTTTTGTGTGTCACATATTTAATTAATTCGAGGTGTTTTTCACCTGTTGCTTGTGGTGCTACCACTTATGATGACATTGGATATGCAAACTTCTGAGCTTTCTGTACCCAAAGCACAAGGAAACAGATTGTGATTGAACCTCGTGCCAGCTGTGATATTATAGTACGGAAAATAGAACATATTCCACAAGTGATATTATTTGTCCATCTTCCTTAATGGTAGAGCAACAGAAGGGTTCTCAGAAACCAGCTAAACCCATGAAGTGTTCCATGTTTTGGTAGGAGAAGCCAAATGCCAATGGTTTTTGACCCCCGCCCTCCCCCTTCCCATTTGTCTCATTCATGAGTTCTGTTTGTTCATCTGCCATATTCCTGCTGTTTTTTATTTGACCTTGGAGCACTATGAAGAGGTGGGAATAATGTACTGTGTGTTGCATGAAATTGGCACACATTGAGCCGATGGAAGGTTGTTAGACTGTTCAGTTTGACATGGTGGATGTTGCAGTATATATAAACCTTGAATTTATTTTCTGTTTACTGTACTTTTTTTTACAGTAGTACGTATTATTTATACACTATGCAAGGTGAGTGAAAAATGCATGACGAAACTTACATTTGGTAAATCTATACCACCATGCAACGAAAAAATTGCTTTATGAACAGACAGCTTGTGAATCTGGTTTCTGAGTTATGGTCTCCTGAAGTGTCCACCATCAGCTTCAACGCAGTATGTTGCATGTCTGAACAGTGATTGCCTGACTTGTTGGAAAATTCCAAGTTTTGTTCAAATCATGTCAAATCTATTCTGTATTAACTCTTTCAAGTCCTGGATGTTGCTGACTTCTTGAGCATAAACAGCAGACTTCAAGTTTTCCCAGAAATAAAAATCAAACAGATTTAAGTTAGAAGTAGCAGGCCATGCTCTTGGTGCATCTTGTCCTGATCCATTGTTCCACAAACGCCTTGTTCAAGAAAATCTGAACTTTAGGAAGAAAATATCCTGGAGCACCTATGTGCGTTATCTGTAAATAAATCCTAGTAGTCTGCAGATCTACACTTTGCAACAGCTCTGGAAGGAAGTTTTGTAGGAAATGGTAGTCAACCACCCTAGTCAGATATGGTGGAAGACAGTAAGGTCCTGGAAGCTTGTCTTTTACACAAGGCCTGCATGGAAAATTGTTGTGTATATGTTTTGATTTAATCTTCAGGAGGCCAGAATTTGGTAACCATGCTTCAGAATACTTGTGTTTATGTTTATGGGTTTTTTTTATTTTTTATTTTTTATTGTGGTGTAGATTCACCTTCTTTAGGTTTCACTGTGCATTTTTCATTCACCCTGTATCAGTTCCAGTTACATGCCAGTTTATTTGTTGGTATTTCCTATCTTCTACTAGGGACTCGTTTATCTCTTTCTGTTGTCTAATTATTGTATTTTGTGTATTAAAGAATCAAGTAAAACTCTAAATGGGTTTAATTTTTGTGATGCACACTGCATAACATTATTGCAAATGCTGTGCTGTATGATGTAGTACATTACTTTACTGAGGCAATTTTTTCCTTCCTGAATACCACACAGTTTTATGGTACATGCATAGACGTGATTTCATTTACTGCCATGAGAAAAGTATGGCTTTCTCTGCCCTGGTTTTCATGAAGCTGACAAATGTTTAACATCATTATGTGCAAATTTCTTACACTGAATTTTACCCAAATGGGACAATAAATGTGAAAGCTGCAGATAGAAATCCAATTATTCCCCTCAATAGAACATGACTTTCACTCTGTTGATTTTTACAAAAATTGTGTTCACTAAGTACTTTTTTGTACATCTTGCCTGTACCAAATTTTGTCCAATTCACATGACAAGTGTATAGGTTACATGTAAAATTGCATTTCCTTTTCAAGTAAATATGGCTTTCACTGCACCAATCTTCGTGGAATTGCATGCAGACATTATATGCAGATCTCCTGTACTGAGTTTTACCCACATTGGTGAAGACATGTAGAAAATATGGGTAGAAATTAATTTGCCTGCTTTAGTAAGTATGACTGGCAATAAGCCACTTTACATGCAACTGATGACTATTCAACATTTTAGCCAAGAAGCCCTATATGGAATGTCATAGAAATCCAGAAAGGATCTCTGATATTATGTCACAAACAGACTGCTGGACAGACATGGTATCCACACAACGCATTCTTGTTTTACGTTGTAATGAACACTTAATATTATATTGATAATCTTTGACTTTGCAATTCCATTTTCCATCAGTACACAAACAGTGTACAACTTTCATTATCTTAAATGTCTTGTGGAAATGTCTGATTATGTTTGGTGCTGGGAAAACAAACAGAATCTGACTGTTTTTCTGTTTTACAATATTGTAAATACCAAATTGGCAAACAAAATTATTTTATTAACATAAAATACCATATTTAATTTAATTGGCCAACTGAATTTCCACCAAATAGAACTAAAAACATTGAAAGGTTAGATGATAACACTGAAGTGTTATAAGGCTCAGTTGCATGCCAGAATGACAGGAGAGACCGAGTGCCCTCAGCAGTATGATTAATTTGTTGCATTTGAATCTTGATATACAGTAACATGTTACGAAGTATTCCATTCTTTGCATTTTCATATATATTAGACTTATGTTCAATTATACCAACTCATTGCACACACTCTATTACATATCTATACCATACTTCTACATGTTTCAGTGTATCTTACACCATCTTCAGGGAGAACTTGCATATTCCATACTCAAAACTATCTGCTTTTGCACAGCTATTGTCTATGGTTCATTGGTTGTGTCATACAGTATAAAAGACACAACTTTGTAGCTTTACAACAATGTTTTTACAATGGTTAAAATCATATGTGTTGCATTACAGTGCTGTTCTGTGTGGTACAAACCTTGAGAGTCTGTAATTAAGATCTTATATATATGTGTGTGTGTGTGTGTATAGTACTATGTACATTATATATTTATATATATATAGTGTGTATGTACTTATGTATATGTTTGGCTCTGAACAGCTGCTATTTTTAAGCTCTATTATACAGGGATGTGACAAAATGTGTGTTGTCACAACCCTATGTACATACTGTAAGTAGAAGATCTTAATTACAGACTCTCAAGGTTTGTACCACACAGAACAGCACTATAATGCAACACATATGATTTTAACCGCTGTAAAAAAGTACTGTAAAGCTACAAGGTTGTGTCTTTTATATCGTATGACACAACCAATGTACCATAGATAATAGCCGTGCAAGAGCAGATAGACAGCAGAGTATGGAATATGCAAGTTCTCCCTGAAGATGGTGTGAGATACACTGAAAAACGTAGGAGAAGTATGGTATAGATGTGTAATAGAGTGTGTGCAATGAGTTGGTGTAATTGAAGAGATGTCTAATACAGTAACATAGTTTTTTTTTAACTGAAACATGAATTACAATAACATACTTTGATGCATTTTAACATGAAAGACAGTAAAATAATCTTCAGGTTTTTAACTGTGACTCCTACTTCTGCTGTTTCTGTGATGTAATCATGAACATTTGAACATGTATGATTTAAATTGCTTACTTTTTTATGTATGATACAGATATGTTTGTCAGATGTATAAATTTATGTTGATTTTAGTTACAGTTCTTATTTGTTTTGATATCATGTAACCTGAAGTTACTTGTCAGTAATCACTCTACATTAGACAAGATTACTGTCAGATGCAGAGGCGATCCATGGCACAGGCTGTCACTGGCATTAACATTACTCTGCATCCTAG
>Ga0209755_10005495_pt1 | contig 14387 bp, 13 predicted proteins | sample TergutCo191P1_FD_187301 | JGI IMG/M metagenome (GOLD analysis project Ga0209755, IMG submission 187301) | Cornitermes sp. P1 segment gut microbial communities from Petit-Saut dam, French Guiana - Co191P1 (SPAdes) (version 2) | ecosystem: Host-associated > Arthropoda: Insects > Digestive system... | reverse complement strand
AAAGCTCCCCGACAATCGCCCCCGATTCCGCGAGCCGCACTCCCGCCGTGCGCATCTTGGCAAGCGCGGCATCCGCCGACCCCGCCGGAAGCCCGACCGCGCGAACGGCGTCCTCGGCGACGACCACGCGCAGCCCGAGCAGGACGCTGTCCATCGAGCTGTAGAACACGCAGTAGTCCGTCGCCAGCCCGCCGATCACGACCGTCTCGATTCCCAGCCCGCGGATCCAGCCGCCTAGCCCTGTGGGGGTCGCGCGGTCGTTCTCGAAGAACGCGGAGTATGAGTCCATCCTCGGGCGGAAGCCCTTGCGAACGATCAGGCTGACCGGATCCAGGTCCAGACTTGTGTGAAAATCCGCGCCGCCCGTCCCGCAGACACAATGGTCCGGCCATAGGGCTTGCGCCTGCTCCCCGCCAGCGCCAAGCAGGTCTCCCGGCTTCATGCCAGGGTGGGAGGACGCGAAAGAGACGTGTCCCGCGGGGTGCCAATCCTGGGTGGCGGCGACGCGGGCGCCGGCGGCGGCGAAAGCGCGGGACATGGCGTTGAGCGGCGCGACGACCGCGTCCCCGTCCGGTACCGCCAGCGCTCCGCCAGCGCAGAAGTCGCGCTGAACGTCGATTATCAAAAGCAGTGTTTTGTCGATCCGCAACGGCATCATGCTACCTCGCCGCTTCCGAGAAAACGCCCATCTTCCGGTACCTGGCGTAGCGCTTTTCCGGAAGCGCCTCAGGATCTTCCGCGCGTAGCCGCCCCAGCGAGTCGCGCAGCCACCCCGCGATGCTCGTCGCCGTCGCGCCAACGTCCGCGGATGCGCCGCCTTCCGGCTCCGCTACCACCCTGTCGCATATCCCGAAGGACGCGAGGTCTTCCGCGGTGATTTTTATCATCCCCGCCGCCTCCCGCTCCCTCGAGCCGTCCTTCCACAGGATCGAGGCGAAGCCCTTGGGGGAGATGACCGAGTAAAGCGCGTTTTCGAGCATCGCCAGCTCGTCGCACACGCCGATCGCGAGAGCGCCTCCGGAGCCGCCCTCGCCCAGTACCACTGACACGATCGGCGTTTTCGCCATCATGAACTCGTGCAGGTTGCGCGCTATCGCCTCGCCCTGCCCGCGCTCCTCGGCGCCGACCCCGCAATACGCGCCCGGGGTGTCGATGAAGCAGATCACCGGCCTGCGGAACTTCTCCGCCTGCTTGGCGAGGCGCAGCGCCTTGCGGTAGCCCTCCGGATGCGGCATGGAAAAATTGATCCTTTGGAGCTCCGCTATGTCCCGCGCGCGCGCCTGCGCGATCACGGTTACCGGCTCGCCATCGAAAAGCGCTATGCCGCTCAGTATCGCCGGGTCGTCGCCGAAAAGACGGTCTCCGCGAAGCTCGGTGAAGTCTTGGAACAGCAGGGGGACGTACTCGCGGATCGTGGGGCGCCCGAGCCCTTTCAAGAGATCGACGCGCTGGTCTATGGTCAGGGGCATCGCTTCCCTCCTTCCTTCGAGTAGCCGTGCAGTCGCACGAGCCTCGCCAGCGTCTCGGGCATCTCCCGGCGCTGCGCGATTATGTCCACGAAGCCGTGGTCGGCGACGAACTCGGCGGTCTGGAACTTGTCCGGCAGAGTCGCGCCTATAGTGGTCTCGATGACGCGCCTGCCCGCGAAGCCTATGGTCACGCCCGGCTCCGCGACGATCACGTCGCCCAGCATCGCGAACGACGCGGTTACGCCGCCGGTGGTGGGGTCGCAGATCACGGGCACGTAAAGCCCGCCCGCGCGGTTGTGCCGAGCGATCGCGCCGGAGGTTTTCGCCATCTGCATCAGGGAGAAAATCCCCTCGTGCATTCGCGCGCCCCCGGAGGCGGTGAAAATCACGACTGGCAGCCGCTCCTCGGTCGCGCGCTCCACGGCGCGGGTTATTTTCTCCCCCACGACGCTCCCCATGCTCGCCATCATGAACCGGCTGTCCATGACGGCGACGATCGCCGGGTACCCAAGGATTGCGCAGCGTCCGACGACGACGGCCTCGCGGGTGCCGCTTTTAGCGCCGGACTCGCGCACTTTTTCCTCGTAGCCCGGAAAGGAGATCGGGTTGCCGGACTCCATGCCGGCATCGAACTCCTCTATGAAGTTTCCCCCGTCAACGGTCACGCGCAGGCGGTCCTGCCAGCCGATCCGACCGTGGTAGCCGCAGCCCCCGCAGACCCACAGCAGCCGCTCGTGCTCGTCCGCGGGAAAGACGGCCTCGCACCTCGGGCATTTAAATTCGCTCATATCACAGCTTTGTCGGTTTTTGGGGGGATGTCAAGGGGCGCGGCGCGGGGCACGACAAACGCGCGAACATGCAACATGTGCTTTCTCCCGTCTATGCTGCCACCTGCGGCATCAAACAATGTCACCCTGCGGCTTGACCCAACATCATCAACTTAAGGGGAAACAGCCCGCCCCCTTTCCCGTATAATGGGAAAGGGGGCCATGGGCATATCCAAAGACTGCCGACGAATCAAGGTGCTGTTTGCGGAAATACGCGGGAAGGAAACAACGGGCGCCGCACGGAACAAGGGCGACCATTCCAGCCGAACGCGCGAGCGGAACATGCCGCTGCATGACTGTGCCAAGATAAAATCTGACACTTGTCGAAAAAACAGATACACCTTTCAGACAAGGAGCACAGAGTGACAAACCAGCAGAAAATCATCAAGACGAAAATCGGAATCCCAGAGCTTGCAAGGCAGCTTGGGAACGTGTCCCGTGCGTGCAAGGTAATGGGCTGCTCCCGCGATAGTTTCCACAGGCTCAAACCCTGTACGAGGCCGCGCTGCAGGAGACCAGCCGGCAGAAGCCGAACGTGAAGAACCGCGCCGACCCCGCCGCGGAACAGGCGGCGCTGGACTTCGCGCACGAGCAGCCAGCCTACGGGCAGCTGCGCGTGAGCAACGAGCTTCGCAAGCGCGGCGCGTTCGTCTCCCCCAGCGGCGCGCGCAGCATCTGGCTGCGGCACGATCTGGCCACGGGCGCGCGAATGCCGGGAACGCGGGGCGAAAGCGCGCCAAGCCGCGCGGCTTTCCTGTTGCGTTCCGGGGCTTTTCCGCGCGCGGGATTTCGGGCCGCGCGGATTTTGGGAACGATACGCGCGGGGTGGAGGCTGCGCGGAAAGGAAGCGGCACTATCCCCGTAGATCCCCTAAAAAAAACTGAAGTTTCGCGCCAGAAAAGCCAATAATTAAAGTAAGGGCGGGGATTGATCCGCCTAAAACCAGCATTGGGAGGCTGTTATATGAGTTTGTCGATCAAAGATGTCGCGAAAGCGCTAAAACTGGAGCCTGAGGTTGTCGAGCGGCTTGCCGGCTACCTATATCCGAATAAACTGTTGCTCACGCACGACGAGGCGATGATCTTGCGCGCGTACTACTACAAGTTTGGCAAGGAGCCTGCTGGCGCGGAAATTGGCCCTTACAATGAGTGGATGAAATTGGAACGAATGAAAGCGTTGGTCAGGGCGAGACTCGAGATAATCGAAGAGAAGCAGAGCGCCTGCGTTACCAAGCTGAACTCCCTTTCCGGCGTTTTCACGCCGCCGGAGGAAACGCTGCCGGCCAGAATTCCCGCCAGAACGCAGGAGCCGATTCTCAAGTTTCCCGCCATGAAGCCCGCTACCAAAAGCGCGGCGGCAATCAAGGAGCGCAGGACGAGCAAGTTTGGGAGGGGCTAATTCCGCGCTGGTTAAATCCAATCGGGGACGCGCATGAAAGACGCGCGCTCGTTTGGATTTAATCAGCGGTTCCCTAGTCTTTCCAAGGGAAGATAAAGTTTTTGAGCGTTCTGGTTCCGATTTTTTCCCTTTCCTCGATGAGAATCGCGTCCCAGGGAATCTGTCGCCGCTTGGAGCCAGGTTCGGGGTCTGGGTTTTCTTCCAGCCAATCGTACTTGAGGAGACGCAAGCGCAGCGCTTCGTCAAGGAAAAGCAGCGCGCCGGCGGGACCGGGAATAATCATGGCCAAGAAGATCGATATGACAAGCGTCACGACGGTGTTAAAAAGGCAGAAAATCGCGAAGCCGGGGTTGTCGAAAAAAATGTAAAAACACTTTCTGAAAACCTTCCTTAAATCGGTGTCGAGCCTTGCGCGAACCGCGAAAAAAAACTGCAAGGACGTTACCGCAAGCATGAAAGTCCAGAATATTACCGCCGCAAGCAGAAAGCCAAAAAGGGAACCCATGCTGAGGTAGAAAGGGATTACCTGCCAGAGCATCATGAAAAGCAGGAAAACGACGACGCCTATTACCAATCCGGGCTTCCATCCGGCTTTTATGTTGTTCCAGAAATCGGCGAAGCCAAAGGAGCCGTAGTTGGACACCGCCTTGAGCGAAAGCGCGGCGGCGGAAAGGTACACGAAGCACCACAGAATCCCAAGGGCAAAGACCAGCAGGGAGGCGGGCAGAAAGGGGATAACCCCCGGAACGAAAACCGGGATTGTCAGCGATACCAAGAAGCCCAGGTTGATCAATATGAGCCGGATCAGGTTGTCCCATCCGTCGTAAAAGGTTTTCTTGAGGAGGAAGCCTATCATTGCACCATAATACGCTAAATTTGCCGAGTCGTCCACGGGGCGCCGCGCCATCCCGGGCGCGCTTTGGCAAACGCGCGCATGACTCGCTCTTGGATGTTGATTTTCATCAAAAAATGTAATATAATATATCGTATGAAGTACCACATTTTCATCGGTTCCACGCTGGACGACTTGAAAAACGAGCGGAAGGAACTTCCCAGGATCGTAATGGAGTTGGGGCATGTTCCTGTAATGGCGGACTTCCTCGACGGCGAGGCGCGAAACGCGCAGAAGCTGCTTCAAAAGACAATCGAGGAATGCGATTACTTCATCGCGCTCGTCGCGCACAAATACTCGGACGCGGGCGGGGCGGTCTCGCCGCTTATCGACGAATGGAAGATCGCAGTCAAAAAGGGCATCCCGGTCCTTGCGCTCGTAATCGACGACAAGGCGCGCTGGAAGCCGGCGAAGATGGAAAAGGACGAGGCGCACGTCGGCAAGCTCAACGATTTCAAGGCGAAGCTGCGCGGCGGCGCCTGCGAGACCTGGATCAACACGCCGGACCTCTGCCACAAGGCGCAGACGATCCTCGCGCTGGAGCTGAGCCTGGGCGCGCGCCCGGGCTGGGTTAGGGCGGACAGGATCATCGAGCCGGCGGTCGCGAACGAGATCTCGCGGCTGAGCGCGGAGAACGACGACCTGCGCCGGCAGGTGCTGCGCGACGACAGCGCCACTTTCGCCAAGCTCAAGGACGAGCAGGATCGCGCCCTGAGCGTGCTTGCGCTGAACAAGGTGACGCTCAGCTTTTACTACGCCCACGGCGACAACTGGGAAAACACGCGGCAGCTGCGTTACATCCGCATCTTCAAGATCCTGGTGCCGGAGCTGGTTCTGGGGAAGACCACGTCGGAGATATCGCGCTTCCTTGGCACGGTGCTGAATCCCGACCTGGAAAAGACCGTTCGCAAGGACTATCCCACGCCTTCGAACTCGATCAAGAAGATCATGACGGACTTCTCGGTGCTCAAGCTGGTGAAGTGCACCCACGGCGAGGAGAGGCACGCGGACAACGAGGTCTGGGACATCACCGAGTTCGGCAGGGAGCTTTATTCGGCGTACCGGATGCGCCAGCTCGAAAAGGTCGTGGCGCGCAAGCACGACGGCGCGGAGCCTGAAGGCGCCGAGGGTTCCGAAGATTGAAGGGATACGTTTCGCTCCACAACCACACGGTTTTCTGCGACGGCGCGGACGACGTGGAGGCGATGTGCCGCGCCGCGCACGACGCGGGGCTGGACGCGGTGGGCTTCAGCGCGCACGCTCCTGTGGGGCGCGCCGGGCTGCGCACGCGCTGGCATCTTCCGGACGAGCGCCTCGAGGAGTACCTGGACGAGGTGGGCGCCGCCCGCCGCCGCTGGGAGGGCAGGCTCGCCGTCTACCGAGGGCTGGAGGTTGACTACATCCGCGGCTTGAGATCCGCGCGGGACGGCGACGTCGCCGGGCTTATCGCCGACGGGGTCTTGGACTACGCCATCGGCGCGGTGCATTACGCCCTGCCGCTGGAAGGCGATCCGCTTACGTTCGTTACGGTTGACGGGCCGCTCGAGGAGCTGCAGGCGAGGATGCGCGCGGCTTTCGGCGGCGACGGCGAGGCGGTCGCGGGCGCCTACTGGGACGCGGTTCTCGAGATGGTGGCGCTGGGCGGCTTCGACGTGGTTGGGCATCTGGATCTGGTGAAGAAGCACAACGGCAAGGCGCGCTGGTTCGACGAGGAGGGCGCCGCGCACCTCGCGCGCGCCGAGGAAGCCGCCCGCGCGATCGCCGCCGCGGGTCTCGTGGTGGAGGCGAACACCGGCGGGATGAACCGCGGTTACCTGAGCGAGCCTTTCCCCTCGCTCTCGATCCTGCGCATCCTGCGCCGCCGCGGCGTGCCCGTGGTGATCAGCGCCGACGCGCACCGCGCCGCCCACATCGCCGGGCATTACGCGCAGGCGCGTGAATTCCTGCGCGAAGCCGGCTACGCGAGCCATGTCGTTTTCGAGGGCAGGAGATGCGGGAAGGCGATCTGGCGCGAGCGCGACTTGTAGTTCCGGGGCGGCGATTGCCGCGCGCCACACGCGCCGGCATCCATTTCCGCAAAGGCATTTTCGCGTAAGCCCCTGCGATCAAACCGCAGCGAATCACCACGCGCATTCATATACTTCCATGATGGATAACCGATCCTCCGTGTCAAAGCATAGACACATATTTGCGCGTATGGCGGTTACACATGCGCGCGCAATCCACAGGAGGAACGACAATGGACACGAATTTAAAGGGCAAGGCTTGCAAGGTTATGTGCTGTAATAGCCAAGACTGTGATCGCGAGGGCGAAAGAAAAGGACTGTCATGATAAATATTAACTTTTGGTGTGCTCTATTATGTATCTGACAGGTGTGTCTTCGAATTGTCCTTGAGCAGCAGATCAAGTCTTGGCTATCACACTCCTTCCCAAATATCCGCTCGGTGAGCCCGTGCCGTTCCTCGCCATATTCTATCGCCGCCGTTCGGTTTTTGCGTCCAGGTGTCACAGAGACGTTGTCGTTTGACTCCAGAAGCCACCGAAGCTTGTCGCTGCCATTTCCGCGATCCCCAAGCACATGGCAGTCGTGCGCCTCCTACGCAAGCTCGGGTGCAGCCTTCGCGTCGTTTCGGTTCCCCCTGCTGAGAAATCCGCGCGCAAGATGCCCATCGCCCGCCCCCGTGGCGGTGGGCTTTCATCGTCGCGCTGTCGATGATCGCCTCGTCGAACCCAAGTCCCGCACGTTCCCGCGGTTGCGCCTGTCGCAGATCGCGCGCCATTCGCCGTACTCGCTCGGCAAGTTCCGCCAGTTCGCAGTATGTGCAGCATCCCGAGGAAGGGCCTCGTGGCGCGCCACCTTTGGCGGGCGTTTCCTATGCGGCTGGCCTCTACGACGGACGCTACAAGCCTGCTGAACTGTTCCACGTCTATCGGATAAAGTCGTTTGTCCCTTTCCATATCCCCAAACGCAATGCACGTCAGTCTGGACGCAGGTATCTCAAAAAGGCCCTAACGCTATTCTCCACAGTGATAATAGTATCGACAATAGTTTGTGGCACATTCAAAACTTGATGTGAAACGCTGTCGCCTGTTACAACCCATCGCGCGAAATGCTCGCAATTGTTAGTCAGAAGGCAATAATTTCCGTCGCCAAGCCTTGAACGAGCACGCGCGATAATCGCGTCGGGCGGAAATTCGGTTTCAATGCCGCCATCGATTCTCAAGGCCCTTCCGTTAAGAAACCTGTCCAACGTGGTTTCGTGAATGATCGCATTGGCAAACGATATTTCCTGTCCAGATAGTGCCGCAAAATGGATGACCTTTCCGTTGCCAACATAAACACCGTAATGACGAAAGGTCGGAATCTCAATGAAAAAATTTTCCACGTACAAAAGGCTTCCAATTCTCGGTATGTTAAAAGCGTAACCAAGCTCTGTGTTAGTTGGAGCAATTTCGTTGTTACCATTAGACGATTGCTGTGACAACTGAGGGGGGTTAGTCGCCCAGTGCATCCCCAGCCTTAGCAAATCACCTATGCGTCCATCGATCGGGGCGGAATCAAGAATGCGCTCCCCTATGCGAATGGCTTGCTGAAGACCTCCGCGGTCTGCAGTCGCGACATCCGCGCCCAGAGTAGTATGAACGTTCAATGTCAGTACCAATCCCAACAATATTTTCCAAATTTTCATTTTCGAACTCCTTTCCTAATATAAATTTATTTCTGCAATTAGCGCCAAGCCCGTGGTCTGGATCAAGCAAAACCGACTATTACTCCTGGCATTATGTGCCAATCACCCCCGTCGCCAAGCAACATCGGAAATCGACGAACAGGCTGAGGTGCAAGGGGATTGCGCTCCCGCCAAATTGGAAACCGACTTTAGAAAACAGCAACAGTTCCAAATCCGCGCCGCCCAGTACATATTCCGCTTCCCACCTGCCAAGTTGGGTGGGCGATCTGGCCCATCGCCAGTTTTGGCATTCCTCACTATAGGGCATGTGTCCCAGTTCATAAAAAACAATATGCCCAAGAGAAAGTTACGATTTAAGATACCACTATATGAAAATCAATATGGTTCTGACTCTCACGTTGGAAACCGTCTAATCTCGCCATTTCCCGCTGCTGATCAAAGCCCCTCTTGTCGCCTAACTGGTCATGGGGTAATCGTAATGTCCGACGCTTGCAATATCATAACCACGCCATAGAAATACGAGTACATTTGCACGCACGATTAGCTGGAGCAAATTTTCCATTATTTCTGTAATGCCTAAAGCAACTGAACATTGCTTCAGGGAAGTGCGTGGATTTGACTGCTTGCAAGCGCGTCGAATTGAAACGTGCGACAATTCAAGCCGATTTTCACTAATACATTTGAAGGCATTGCGTGCTTTGCGTTGTTATCAGCAATACTAAAATAAAATCAGCGAGTGACGAAATTCAAGCAGAGAACAGCACATTCGCATGAGGCAGCAATTCAATATGGAAGCACAGGAATTATGCGTAATATAATTCACAAGACTGCAAAAAAAGCCTATTAATGTCAAAAAAACTGTTGTCGTATCGCAAGCGAGCGGATATAATCAGCCAAGAAAAACAACACAAGGAGTACAACATGATTACATTTATTTTGGCAATTGTCGCGCTGGTGTTGGGGTACGTAATTTACGGAGCCATCGTGGATCGGATATTCAAGCCAAGCGCAACTTTCAAGACTCCGGCAATGAGAAAGGACGCCGACGGTGTTGACTACGTTCCCATGAAATGGGGAAAGGTTATGCTAATACAATTCATAAGCATTGCTGGCACTGGCCCGATCTTCGGCGCAATCGCGGGCGCACTCTGGGGGCCAGTGGCGTACTTATGGATTATCTTCGGCTGCATCTTCGCCGGCGCAGTGCACGACTACTTCGCAGGAATGTTGTCAGTGCGCAACAACGGCTCTTCGGTCTCGGAGGTCGTGGGCAAGTACCTTGGGAAAACACCGCGCAATATCATGCGAGTGTTTTCTATCGTGCTGCTGGTTCTTGTCGGAACGGTGTTCACCACCACGCCTTCGATGATTTTCGACAACATGATTGCGCCTGGCCCCAGAACACACTGGTACTTCATTGCGCTTGCGGTAATCATTGTGTATTACATTATTGCAACGGTAACGCCTATTCACAAAATTATCGGGCGTATTTACCCTGCATTCGGAATACTGCTTACATTTACCGGCGTTGCGATATTCGTTATGCTCTTTGCGGGCGGTCATATGACTGGTGCCCCGGAACTTGAGCTGCGCAATTTCCACCCCAATCGAAACGTGTCAATGCTTGCAATGGTGTTTCCATTCCTGTTCATAACGATAGCGTGTGGCGCAATATCCGGCTTCCACGCAACGCAGGCTCCGCTGATGGCGCGCTGCATCAGGAACGAAAAGGAAGGAAGAAAGGTCTTTTACGGCTCAATGATTTTGGAAGGTTTCATAGCGATGATTTGGGCCGCGGCTGCGATGAACTTTTTTGACGGCGGCATTCTCGGGCTTCAAGGCGCCTTGCCTGCGCCAAACGTCGTAACCGAAGTTTCGCGCGGTCTGCTAGGTCCCGTAATTGGAACTGTCGTGATACTCGGCGTCATTTTCTTCCCTATTACTTCCGGCGACACTGCTTTCAGGGCAGCGCGTCTTATCCTTGCCGATTCATTCAAGTTTTCGCAGCAGCCGATCAAGAATCGCTTCGTGCTGGCACTTCCGATTTTCGCCATAGGCATAGCGCTCTGCTTCATCGATTTTGGCATTATCTGGCGCTACTTCGCGTGGTCAAACCAGACGCTTGCCACCATCGTGCTGTGGACTGCCGCTGCCTATCTTGCAAAAACAGGGAAGAATTACTGGATCGCGCTTGTTCCAGCAACCTTCATGACAGTGGTCGTCACAAGCTACATCATCATTGCGCCCGAAGGTTTCAGAGTGCCAAACTACGCAATAGGATTAACCGCGGGTTTGGTTACCGCCGCCGCGCTTTTTGTTACCTTCATTTACTTTGTTGCAATCAAGCAGCGCGGAACTCTAATCGAGGAAGAAAGGCAGTTGCTCGATGAGGGCAGCAGGGCGGATTAGTGCATATTCGAGTTTTTGAACAAGCAGGCTAACAGGAATTGTGCCTGAGTTATCCTGCAATTTAATAAGCCCCTGCGCTAAGTTTTAACGCAGGGGCTTATTTTTGATACTCAAGTATTATATAATACAAGCCGATAATACAGAGAGAGAAATATGGAAATACAGAAATTAAATGAAGCCCTTGATAGTGAAAGCAAAGATACTTATACCACGGATGAGATGATTGGTCTCATTTTGAGAGGTGCTTATACAGGGAAAATCAATTACGAAACTACTGAGGGTCTTTTTATGCGGAAGTGCAAATTTACTGAGAAAAGAGCAAAAGGTACTATACGGCAGCTTATCATAGATAAGGAGGTTGAATATCAAAACTGGATGGCAGGAATATTGGGCCAACCGCAAAACTTTAAAAGATTTGAACTTTCTGATAAAGGCTGGGACGATTAACTACATTTTCGATGCATTTCTTATCAGAATATTCTAGGTCCTTTTGAGGCGGGCCCTCGCCTTTTTCTTGCGCAAAAGGCAGTCGATGGTGGCGTCAGCATCTTTCGTTTTTTCTTTACAAGGTTAGCTCCATAAGTTATGCTCTGGCAACTTGGAATGCCAGTATTGCCTGCCATCACATGGTTTGATTTTCCGCTAGGGGGTGATTTTACCTAGGGCAGCTTGCACCCTTTACACGCGCCCCGAAAATCCATATAATAAGCCCGCAGGCGTGCCTTCCAGAAGTGGTGGCGCCCTGATGGGGGGATGGCATGAATACAAGAATGGCGTTGCTGGAGGAAATGAACAGGCTTAGGCACGATATTCTCGCTATGGCCACGCGGGTCGAGGAAGACTTGGGCAAGGCGCTCAGCGCCCTGCGCTCGGGCGACGAAGAGCTGGCGCGCGAGGTGAAGGCCGGGGACGCGGTGGTCAACGCGCTTCAGCTCAAGATAGAGGACGAGGCGGCGATCGTGCTGGCAACCCAGCAGCCGGTCGCGCGCGACCTGCGGGAGCTGGTGACGATTTTCAAGCTGACGGGCAACCTCGAGAGGGCCGGGGACCACGCGGTGCATCTGGCCAAAACCGCGCTGAAGCTTTCGGGTGAGCCGCCGTTCCGCGCGATGGAGCGGCTGGAGCGCATGGCGGAGATCGGGCAGGAGATGATCCGCGCGGCGGTGTCGGCATTTCTCGCGCAGGACGCGGAGGCGGCTAGAGGTGTCGCCGCGCTCGACGACGGCATCGACGCGGAGCACAAGGAGCTTATAGAGGAAGTCCTCCTGCTAATGAAGGAACACCCCAAGCTGGTCAAGAAAGCGTACCGATTGATACGAACGTCGAACCATCTCGAAAGGCTCGGCGACCACATCACCAACATCTGCGAGGGGATCATCTACATGGTCGAGGGGCGACACGAGGAGCTCAATGAATGACGAGGGCAGCGCCTCTGGCAAGCCCCCGCTCGAGACGCCGGCGACGGTGCTGGTCATCGAGGACGACCCCGAGATCCGCGAGCTTCTCTCGTTCGCGACCGAGCGCGAGAACTGGAGCCTCGTCATGGCTGGAAGCGCCGAGGAGGGACTTGAGTTCCTCGCGCGCGGTCGCGTTGACTGCATCCTGCTTGACGCGACCCTTCCTGGCATCGACGGGTTCAGGGCGATAAAGAAGATCAGGGAAAGCGAGAACGGTCGCTTGGCACCGATAATCATGGCGACCGCAAGGGGCGAGGAGTCCGACATAGTCACCGCGCTGGAGCTTGGCGCGGACGACTACGCGGTCAAGCCCTACAGCCCCAAGGTGCTCGTCGCCCGCGTCCGCGCGGCTTTGCGCCGGGCGGAGGAGGTGCGTTCGGGCGCCGGGGAGAAAGACGCGGTGCTTCGACTGGGAGACCTGAGCCTGGATCCAGAGCGCCACGAGGCTTTCCGCGGCGGGCAAGCGCTGGATCTTTCGCCCACCGAATTCGCGCTTCTCCAACACTTTCTTTCCAACCCTGACATCGTGTTCACGCGCGACAGGCTGATAGCCGCGACGAAGGGGCCGGACTACCCCGCGACCGACAGATCCGTGGACGTGCAGGTGCTGGGCCTGCGCAGGAAGCTCGCCGAGTCCGGCACGATGATCGAGACGGTGAGGGGCATCGGCTACCGGCTCAGGTCGCCGTCGTGACGGGCCGCCGCGCGGAGGAAACCGCCGCCCTTGCCTGCACCGCCCTTTCCGCCGCGCTCTCCGTCGCTGCCGCCGTTTTTTCCTGCGGCTGGGCCACGGCGGTGCTTGCGTCCTGCGCCGCCGCTTGCGCCGCCGCGGCGTTCCTGCTCGCGCTGCGCCTGCGTCAGCGACTGTCCGGCGCGCTGGAAAGGCTTTGGGACACCGTGGGCGCGCGCGGGCAAGGCGAGGCGACGCTGCCTGGCCTTGAGAAAGCGCTGCACGGGATGGCGGACTCCCTCGCCCGAGGAGCCGAGGAGGGGCGGCAGCGCCTTGCCGCGCTGGACGGCATGTCGCAGGCCGTCTTCGCGACGGATCGGCGCCTCGCCTTGCGCATGGCGAACCGCAGCGCGCGCTCCCTTTTCGCGCTGGAAGACTGGCGCGGCTACTCCCTGCTGAACGCCACCCGCTCCACCGAGATCGAGATGGCAGCCCGCGCGGCGCTCGCGGAGGGGCGCCCGCTTGCCGCCGAGTTCAGCCCGCGACGTGGGAAAGAGCGGCGGCGCTTCCTGGTCTCCGTGTCGCCAATGCCAGCGGAGGGAGGCGCGCAGGAGGCCGAGGGCGTCGTCATCGTCATCGAGGACGTCACCCGACTTTCCAGACTGGAACAGGTGCGCAAAGACTTCGTCGCCAACGTCTCCCACGAGCTTCGCACCCCCATACAGCTCATCAAGGGCTTCTCCGAAACCCTGCTGGAGGAAACCGCGGCGGGCGACGGCGACTCGGAGGAGCGCGCGCGCCTGCGCCGCTTCGCCGAGATCATACGCAGGAACGCCGCGAACATGGAAAACCTCACCAACGACCTGCTCGTCATAGCCAGCCTGGAAAACAGGGACGGCGACCCGAGCTTCTTCCGCGGCGAGAGGCAGGCGCAGCCTGTCGCCGCAATCATCGTCGAGGCGATACAGTCAGTGGAGGCGCAGGCGGAGAAAAAAGGCGTGAGTATCGAGGCGGAATGCCCCCCGGATCTTGTCGCGGCGATTCACGGCCCGCTGGTCATGCAGGCTCTGATAAACCTGCTGGACAACGCGATAAAATACTCGCCCGCAAAGTCCCGCGTGAAGACGCGCGCTCTCGAAAAGGACGGGAGCGCGGTGATAGAAGTGAGCGACAAAGGCATAGGAATCCCCGCTGAGCATATAGGGCGGGTTTTCGAGAGATTCTACCGCGTGAACCGCGCCCGCAGCCGCGAGGCCGGCGGCACCGGCCTTGGCCTCTCCATCGTGCGCCATATCGCCTTGCTGCACGGCGGCTCCGCGGAAGTCGAAAGCCACGCCGGCGAAGGCTCGACGTTCAGGATCGTCCTTCCGCTGGAATAGCGCGCGGGGAAACGCCCCCGCGCGTCAATAGACTTTTTGCGAAACTACATAAATTTCGCAAAAGCTCTACTCGAGAATCCCCACAAGCTCTATCGTGAAGATAAGCGTCGCGAACGGCGGAATAATGTTCCCGACGCCTCCGGGCCCGTAAGCCAGCGCCGAGGGAATGTAGAAGCGGTATATGCTTCCCACGTTC
>Ga0209755_10005494_pt1 | contig 14389 bp, 10 predicted proteins | sample TergutCo191P1_FD_187301 | JGI IMG/M metagenome (GOLD analysis project Ga0209755, IMG submission 187301) | Cornitermes sp. P1 segment gut microbial communities from Petit-Saut dam, French Guiana - Co191P1 (SPAdes) (version 2) | ecosystem: Host-associated > Arthropoda: Insects > Digestive system... | reverse complement strand
AAAGCTATCCTTCTCTGACTTATACTCAACAATATTGTGGTTTCTGAACATTCTGCCTATGTTTTTCTCAATCTTAACATCTTTCACCTTTTTTATAACCAATGTGTCCATACGGAGGGCTTCTTTGCTTAGTTGATATTCTTTTAGAAACTCTAGCGCGTCTTCATACTCATAGAGTTCGAGTTTTAGCGCTTCATGATGCGCGTCGTGCCAGTAGATTTTGTCTTGCTCGTTCAAATACCCCGCCGCCTTTCGTTGATAGTATACTACAGATATAGGATGGTCTTCAATTAATTTTATTAGTAGTGTCGCCGAGAACAACAAAAAACCAGTTGGTTAGTACCACCAACCAACTGACCTTCGCATCCTAACTAACTACTCCATATCCATAATAATAATATCCAACATACTCATAAAATCCCCCATAGTAAGCGCTTCAGCCGGTCTTGCATTCCCCTCAATAAAGCCCAATTCCGCCGCCTTCAGCAGCGCCAGCTGATTAGCCGAGCTGCTTGCGCTCGCTAAGTCCGCCGGTCTTGGTGTGCTTCCTGTCTGCACTGTCTGGCCTACTCTCCGCTCGTACAGCGTTACCAGCGCCGCTACGCCTGCCTCGCGTGTCACCACGGGCTGCGCTACGAACATCCTTGCCCTTGCCAGTGACATTGCATCGGTCTGGGTCATTTGCGCGTTCATGTTTACGCTGTCGCGGCCCATTGCTATGGCTGCTACCATGTTGTTGAACGCCAGTCCGCTTACTTGCTCGTATGGGTTGAAGCTTTGCATATCGTTTATTGCGATGCTCGAGTTTACGCGCGTGAATGCGTCGCGTGACGGGTGCATCGGCATGGTTTGTGCCGGGGCTGCTTGGCCTATTGCGGCGAAGCTGCCTGCGCGGCGGGTGCTTAGTGACAGCTCACCTGTTGTCGGCGAGTGGTTCGAGGCTACACGCTGCCATCCGCCTGTCAGCGGCGTTGCTGTGAACATGCCTACGTTTTGCTCTAGCATCGCGGCTTGGCTTTGGGGCGTGAATGCCAACTGTATGGGCTGCGCGAACTGGTCGAAGTTGATTGTCCGCTGCGGGGTCGAGACTTCTGCGCTTATGCGGCGCGGGTCTGAGACGTAGCTATTGCCGAAGGCAAGCGCAGGCGTGTTCTCGTCCGCTGAGTTTATTATTAGTCTTGTCGTCGTTTCCGGGCCCAGGTTTGTCAGGCTGCGCGCCTCTGCCGTGGCTAGGCTGCCCGGGGTGAAGGTCACGCGTGCGTTCCCGTGCGTCACTTCAAGGGAAATCTGCCGCTCGTGGAATGCGCGCATGATTGAGAACGGCATCTCGACAACGGCGTTTTGCACAGGGCGCGTGTTGTACGTGGATAAATCCAAGCGGTAGGTGAATACCCGCTGCTGCACCAGACGCGAAATGAAGCGTTGGTCAACGTTATGGTCGCGTGCGCCTGTTTCGTCGATTTGGTTGCTGCGGAAGCGGAAGGTAAGGGTGCTGCTTCCGCGGTCATAGGACAGCTCCCAGTCGCGGTCGGGCAGAGGGAACAAGTCCGGGTTCACGAAACCATCATATTCGTCGTCGGTTTGGCCGGAGAAGAACGAACGGTAGTGATATTCGAGCGACTCACGGCGCAGCATTTGCCCGGTTACATTCGGACTGTTGTGCGGCGGGTCTAAGCTCGGTATTATAATCTGGATGTAGTCGTCAAAGTCCGGCGAGGACGACAGCTGCATCCTGTAGCTGTACGAACGCACGATTCCGCGCGGCCCGTCGCCGCGGGTTACGGTCAGCACCGTCCACACGCGAATGTGGTAACGGCGGTTCGGTATCAGCTCCATGAATTTTGCCATATAGGTCGATAGCAAACTGGGGCTGTCAAGCCATGTCGCGTCGTAGGATGTTACGCCCGGGTCGGTATCGTAGCCGTCTTGAGCGGCATCCGGCGGGTGCTGGTTGTTTATGTCCGCGAAAATGCGGTTCCACTCCACGATTAACTGGTCCGGCTCGCCTGTCCGGTGTTCGGTGGAATTTTCTGTGTTGTAGGCAGATAGGCTCATTGAACTGGCTATGCGTAAGCCCGATGGTTCTTGTGGCGGGGCTATGCCTAGGGTGCGCTCGCTTACGGGGTTTGACCAGTTTGAGTAGTTAAAACCAGCAACACCCTGCGCCCTTGCCTGAATACGGAAATGATACAGCGTCTCAGGAAAAAGACCGTCCACAACCATGTAAAGCCGCCCGTTCCGATAGACAATACCGTATGATTCAAGGTTAGAGTTAAAATCAATTATGATTTCCCCGCCCGCGTTGTTTTCAAAATCTACCATTAACTCAGTAAAACGCAGCTGATAGGCAAGTTCAAACGAGCCGTTCCAGCTTAGGGTAATCGACGTATCTGTAGTACCCGCAGTAATGCCCTCGATTGGATGGCGTTCTACCCGCAGAACCGGCACCGGGGGTTGAATATCCAATATATCACGGTCATCGGTGGTGGTTCCCGTGGTATAGCTCGGATGGTACGAGTGATATTGGTTGCTTTCATTTTCATTTTCCGGCCAGAAGAAGATTACGTATGAAGTATTTTGTGACAGGCTGCCTATCCGCGCGCTGTAGCGGATATCGCTGCCGTCGCGTGAGCTGCCCATGCCTATAGGACGCCACATCCCCGGCGTAGGCGGCCCGTCGTTTGCACCCCTAATGCTGCGCAAATACATCGCATAAGGGTCAACCGCACCCGGGAACGCCGCTGCCATTTCGTCATACTGCACCACATGTACCAAGTGGTTAGAAATATTGGAAGGCTCTGTATTAACCAAACGTACAGGTACATTCGGGCCGAACATTCTTTGGATATACTCGTTGGCAAGGGTCAGGTTAGCGGTTTCAAGCGGTCTGAAATCATCTTCATCCCACAGTCTACGGCGCCGTGCGGGAGATTCATTTTCCGCTGCTCTGCCGAACACTACCTCGCCGTTTTCCCTTGTCGCGACAACGTCATACCAAATATTGGTTTCGATATCAAAAACCTCGAACCATTCCGTATTCCACTCTATGGTAATCGAATCATCGTCAATCAGCTGAATGCCTTCGTCGTCCAATTTTACTCGAACAGGCACCATATGAGGGATAAGGTGCATATAGTCGGTAGGTGGTATAAATGCTGCGCCGTAGGAAGGGTCAGATTCGTGGTCGCCGGTTATCCCGCCTGTAAGTATGGGTCTGCGCGCCACTATTCTTATGTAGTAAACTTTGTTGCCTACCATATCTGCTTCCATTACATCGTCACTTCTGACGTATCTGGAAAAGTTATCGCTGTAAAACCAGTCAAAAAGCTGCGGCGGGCCGTCTACGACCGGAATACGCTCCGGCGCCATATCCCTACCCAAAACCCTGCCGACATGCGGCAAGGACGGATTATCAAGAAACTCAATAGAGTCGGTAATGTATATATAAAAAACCAGGTTGTCGTCAATAATATATTCCCTGCCGCTATCGTCCATCGCGGAAACAAAGTTCGGCCCAACAGGCGTAAACCCGGCGTCTCTATAAGCCTCGTCACCGCCGAAAATAGGCCTGGTAAACGCCCTCCACTGTATGTCAAGCGAAGGCGGGTTATTCACGCCAATAGAGCGGATAGTAGGCGCATACGGCGCAAAGTCGTCAATTTCCGGGTCGTAATCAACGTAGTTAGTCCACATCCAGAATACTGTATAGTCAGGAGGCGACGGCACAGGCGGTTCGATTCGAAACGCGACAGCAAACCAGACAGGCAAGTCTTCAATCATTGCCAAAGGTACGAGGTGGGACGTAACCGAGCCTGCCTCAACACCCATTATTGTGTGGATTAGCTGCGCGTTTCCTCTGTCAAGCCCTATATCTTGAAAATTCGGCGGAGGAGGCGATTTCAGCATCCATATCTGAGTCTCAAGCACAGTACCTGTGACGGGTGTGCTCCAGTTAAGGCGCAGGTTTTGACCTACCCGTGTCACACTAAGGTGAGGCGGAAGGGAGAAACCAGTACCTATAAATTCCCGTCCCGAGAAAGCGAAGTTGCGAACAACACCGTTAATGTTAATCGTTGCGGGTGCAAAGTTGTTTGTAGTACCCGGCTCTTGACGGACTGCCGCCGCACCTACCATAGGCACAACGCGCACATCATAAACCGCACCTACTTGCAAACCCGCGTGTACAAATTCGAAAGACCATGTGCGGTTAGCATCCGTCCTAACAAGCCCCGGAGACTCGGGCGTTACGGTCGTACCCGGTGTCCAGCCCGGCATGGTTCCGACATCCGGCACTTGCCTGAAATAAATTCTGTAGGCATCAAAAACTTGGTTGCCGTCAAACAAGGGATTATCCCAAGTTATCAGCATACCGCCCATTTCGCCCCTTGTAAGGTCTACACTTATGTCTGTAAGGAACAGGTTTTCTTCCATATCCGCCGGTGACGGCGCTACTGTATCAATCCTCACTGACGGAGGGTCGGTGTTTAGCTGAATTGTATGCGTATGCCAAGGTACTACCCTAAATGAGTAGATGCTGCCCGACCTAAGCGCTCCTGAGAACTCGTACGTATGATTGACCCGCGCTAAAGCACCCGCACCTACACTGGTTGGGTCTACGGTTTGTCTGGGGTCACGCCTTACAAGCCCGTCGCCCGGTGTATGGATAAAAGGCTCGGGAACGGTGGCGTTCCGCCATTCGATATCAAAATACAATGGGTCATGAATACCGCCCGGCCCGGCGCCGCCGGGACCCGACATGGGGGTGCGGTTAACCAAAGCTGCACCCCATACCCAGTTCAACTCAAACCTGTACATGCCCCTGGTTTGGTCTATGGGCAGCAAGGGACGGAATATACCGCCCGGCCTTGGCGTGTGTACAGGATTCTGCGGGTTAGCCAGTACCTCCACCGGCGGGATAATGCCTATGGCGATGATTAGGGTTAGAGCCACGGCCAGTAGTTTTTTTATGAGATGTTTCATTGGGGTATGCACCCTTCCTTTCCAAAATCTTAATTCTACAACCCAACCAACCGGTCAAGCACCGCAAGCACCTCAAGCAGCGTCCCAACGCTCATCTGCGCACCCGGCTGGAAGCCCTGCGGACTCACCAACCCAAGCTGCACAGCTGCGGCCACCGCCGTGCGGTTCCGTTCATCCAAGCCCGGCAGGTTGTTCACCGCGGCGAAGTTTGTTATCCTAATCGAATCCATCCTTGTGCCTGTCTGCGCTTCGTAGACCTGCATAATCAGCTGCAATGCGGCTTGATTAGTAATCGGATTGTTCGAGCCCGCCGCCGTTGCGGTTACGCCGTTTGCGCGCAGCCATGGTACGGCGTCTGCTCCGCGCGGAGCGCCCATCATTCTGGCTACGCTGCTCAGGAGCTGACCGCGTGTGGCTGCTTGATTCACGTTCATTTCGCCGCGTCCGAAGAAGTCGTCAAGACCGTGTCTTGCCACTACCCCTGTCGCTACAGGCCCGCCTGCCACTTGCTCTATGCCCTGAATCCGCACTTCGCGCCCTGTGAACACGAAGAATCCCGGTTGGCTGCTGAAAATGCCGCGGCTTCCGCCTATAGCTAGGGTCGAAATATTATTCCACAAGCTGCCCTCGTTCGACTGATACGCCGTGAGCGACGCAAGCTGCGGGTCGGCAATTGCGCTTATTGCCATGCCGCGGTCTAACCGCTGCACGCTTGCCGTTCTGTTTCTGTTGTTCAGCGTTACAAAATTATCGTTAACCTCACGCGCAAGCACCATTGTGGCTACGTTCTCCACAATATGCACCATGTAGCGCGAGACATCTTCCATCGGTGCCGCGTCGATTACCGCGTTCCGCACAAACTCGAGGGTCTGTGGGTCGGTAGCGAGTTCTTCCACGCGCCCTGCCAGTGACTCAAACAGCCGTGCCTCCCAACCGCCGCGTCCGCCAATTACCTGCGTGACCGCGACAAGGTCAACACCGACCTCCGCAGCGTGGCTGAATGTCTCCTCGCCTTGGATATATTCGGGATTGCTCCAGTTCACATTCAAGCGAACCATATAGTCATTCCACTCGCCGCGGCGAATGCTGATATTTGTCTCTATTACTTGGTCATTCTCATTCAAATCAACAGCGCGTGCGGGCAGCATCAACCGCATGTTGCCGTAAGGGTTGTTCAGGACGAAGGACAGCTCCGCATCCCACGCCCGGCGGAACGCCGCGTACGGAATGTAGTATGTCATTGTCCTTGCGTCTTCGACCGGCAGCAGAATATGCCCGCCGCTTGCCCTTGCCACGGTATCGTTGAACATTTCCGTGCGGTAGTATACCGCGAACACGCCCGGGTCTTGGCGGATTACCCAGTGAGGCTGACGCAGAAGCTCGTTCAGCCTGCGGCGCAGGTAATCTATCCAGTCGCGTATGAATCTGTCGCGCTCGTCCGCTTCCGGGTCGGTGTCTGTGTTCCATATGACTGTATTCGACCACATGGAATGGCTGATTGGCGCACCGAACTGGTACTCCACCATACGCACACGGATGGAGTAAGTTTCTCCGGCTGTCAGCCCGCGGATGTGGTAAAGGAACCAAGTCCAGTCGTCACCGCCTAAGACAGGCGTAGCGTGCTGCATCAGGAAAGGCACGCCCATATAAACAGGGTCAAGCCAGTCGCCGTCGTCCCTTCTTAGCTGATATTCAAACATAACGCCCGAGGCATCCGAAGCAGCGGTGCGCCCCAAGACATTGGCAAGCCCCGCATGAAGAATAGGCGCCTCAAAGCTGACCATGACCTCATGCATACGGTCAAACACACGCTCCGGCCCGGATTCGATTCTAAGGTTGATTGGCGCCCCTGCGATGTCCGTTGTCACGGTTTCGTGGTCCCAGATAGAGAATGTGGAAATCCCCTGCGGCGCAGACGGCCCTACCACAGTCCTTACAACACGCACGTAGTAAAAATACAGTGAGTTAGATACAAGGGTGCGGTCTTGCACCTCTATAGGGTCGCTGTACGGGTCGGCGGCCTCGTCGTCCGGATAGATTACGATAGAATCCGGCGCGCCTCCCCAACCTGTACCTGTCCATTCTTCCAGTCTTGTTGCGCTGTCAACGGTTCTCATTGCGATAATATCTTCGTGGCTTCCGCTTATCGCGTTCCAAATATCCGCAAAAGGCACTCTGTTATTCAGCTGAGCTTCCGACATTTGCTGGTCTCTTATACGGATAATCTCATATTCGATTGTTTGGGTATAGCGGAGCGGCGGGTACATTGGGTCGGTCATCGGCAGCGGATGGATTCTGTTCCAGTAAAGAATTGCCGAACTCATGGTAACGTCCCTTGTACGGAGGTCTATAGCCGGAGGGTCACGGTCAAAGCCGTCTGGTATTTCCGGGTCGTCCGGCATCAAAATTCCGTCCATGTTAGACAGAAGCGAGGCTTCAACTATGGTGATTGCCGGGTTTGTAACATTAGGGCTGCCCGGTCTGATTTGAACCCGCTCCGGCACATGATGCGTCACAATGAAATCAACGAACATAAAATAGCGCTGATTCTTGTCAAGCCCGTCTATGGTGTATTCAAGGCGGTAAGGCGCAAGTGATGTTCCGCTTGTCACGCTGCTCCATTGGCTTTCGGTAAGTTCCAAGCCTGTTATGGCCAGGGTTCTTCCGTCTCTAAGCGCGTCGCGCGGCTCTGTGAATCCGCTTGCGGTCATGTTCGGCGCTTCGTCATTTATGGTGCCGAGCCGTATGATATTGTTTTCGGTATAATTGCTTAAACTAAGCGCAGATACGGTACTGGTCGAAACCGGAGCCGCAACCACAACATCCGGCGAATAGCCCCGCCTGACTTCGTGATGCTCCTGCGCGTCGGTATCTATAAGATGCGCAAAGCGGTTCATCATAAAATTCTCATCCTGCGAGAGATATATGGTCATTTCGAAATCGAACGGACCGAAGGCGCCTTCGCCCTGAACAGTTGGGTCGTACGGAAACAGCCCGTACGCCTGTACCAAGTATCTTTGGAACTGCCTTGACGGAATCTCCCATGAGATATCAAAGGAAACTTGGTCAATAAGAACATCCTCGCCGTCTACTTCGACTGTATCGCCGCGTGCCGCGGTAAGCACAATCGGATTATCCGCAGTAAGATGCTGCGGAGGCGGAACCATAGGGTCATCGAAGTCGCTAAGCGTGAAGTTGCGCCAGTCAGACACGGGTATTTCGATAGGGTTCATATAGCCGGGGCGGTTTCCTATGTTTACAGCTCCCACATTCATAAAGTGGATGGCAGGGAACCTAAGACCCGCGGGGGGTCTTACCGGCCCGATAATCGGCCCAATCGGCGGAAACGCTCCTTCATCTATATGCAGCTCGTGATAGGTGTTGACCCTAAACTGTATTCTGGCAACGTAACCAAACAGGGAGGTGACACCGAACTCGGGGCTTTCGCCGGAAACGAATGTCTGGCCGTGCTGCACCAAGCTGATACCGCGCCATGTGTATGCGTCAAACGGATGGTCTATGGTATCGATTAGCTCGAATGTGATGCTTGGCGGTACGCCGATGGCGCCGCCGGTGACTATCGTAGCCCTTACTCTGGCAAAATGCCCCGGGGCTTCATCGTACGGATTTAATGTCCAGCTAAAGTCGTAGTCTATTATAAGTGCTTCCGGGCTTGCGGCGTTAGGATAGTTCATCCGTGCAAGGAGGTTATTGATATTTGCGACTTCGCCTATATCCCAGCTTACAGTGATTTCCGCAACACCAGTTTCGCGGGTTACGTCACCTTCACGCGGGGCGTGGGAGTCTAGGTGTACGTCAAAGTGCCGCGGTGCTTGCAGGGTGACATCGTTTACAGAGCCTCTGAACCATAATACTTGGGAAATAAGGGTTCTGCTGCCGGTAAGCGCGGTCGCCGCCGCTTGACCCGGAACCAGTCCTCTTTCAAGTTCCCTTATTTGGTCGGGGGAAAACTCATCGTGCGGCATGAAGAATATTTGGAAGTATCTGCCCAAAGAGCCGAGTGTGTTACCCCTGACGGGAATGGGCGGAATGCCCCCCGGCGCATTTGGGTTTACCATATGCGTTCTTGAAAGTATGGGAACAGGGTCGGGCAGGAAGTTTATGTTCGTTCCTTCGATTACAACGTATTCACCGGGGATGTTGAACGGTGTCCTAATTATTATATAGTATCTGCCGTCTATTATCTCAATCTCGTAATGGAGCAGGGTGTAGGTAGGCGGCAGATTGCTTGCTCTGGTAAACAGTACAGGGTCATCGGTCAGTCTTGCGGTGTTTTCCGGCTCCATACTAACCCATGCAGCACCGTCGTAGAACAGACTGGGCAGCCATGGCGGTGTTTCGCCTTCTATCAGAAGGTCGATTTGGATTCTAGCCGGGGCGGTGCCTGTAGCAGCGATATGCTCGGCATGAACCACGGTAAAACCCATACCGCTAAGCGGATAGATGAAGGCAGTAGAATCAGTAAAAGCCGGGTTAAAAATATCAAACAACCTAAAAGATATAGGATTCGGAACTCCCGCTCCGTCTAAAAAGAGTTCGGCATTACCGGAAAAACTGGGGAGGAGGGTATTGGAACCTACAGCCGTAGGTACATCAAACTCGATAACAAAACCGAGCGGCTCCTCCGGATTTGCCGGCCACCTTGGAAATTCGTTGGGGAAAGCATTATTTAGTACCATGTCCTCCACAATCGGAGGCGATGCAATCGCGCTTGGATAGCGGCTGTGGCGTATTACATTGGGTGGTGTTCGTAAGTTATACCTTCTCTGGGTAGGCACAGGAGAAATTGGCACATGGCTGCCCGCATTATATACCGACGCGTTAGCAAAAGGTCTTACAGCCAGTCCACTAAAGCCCATGTTTACATGTATGGTGCTTGGGTCGACACTTGGGAAGCGTACGAATGAACTAATAGGGCGGCGCACGTTGAAATATTCGCCGGGCGGCAGCGGATTTAGACGATGCAAGTTGAACTCATAGATGTTACCTTCTGTAAATTCGTCCATAGCAAAATAAAATTGTCCGCCAAGGTACATCATGTGTATCTCTCTGCCGTACACTCTGAAAGAGAAGCCATGACCTTCGGTAATGATGAGTTGCGGAGGGAAGTTATTATCTGGAGGCGGGCCGGGTGTGCCTACAACCATACCTGCGGTAGTAGTAGGGCGCGCAAAACCTGGAGCCAGATATGTATTGATACCAACCCAGTTGTTTTCCGCCGGCGCGGTATACATCTGGAAGCTTATCGGCGGCGTTAAAAGTGCATTCGTAAAATCAACATAGAAAACTACTTCAACGGCGTTATATCCGTAGAAGTCACCGCCGCGGACGAATACTCTGACATCCCAGCCTTCGTCGGTTACAAAAGTTAACTCGAAGTCGTCGACAGCTCTTACCGGGAAGTTGACGACCACTTGGTCATCGCTTGGCGTTGGAACGCCCGGCGTAGGCCCCACAATTCTTCTTGGCACCCATGATGCATCTCCGCCCGTTATCATGCCTCGGTCGCGGGCGATTTCCACCTCCATGTTTGGTGGGGCTAGTGGGTTTGCTGAGACGGTGATGGGTGTTGCCAGCGGCGTTAGTATGTTGAACAGCATTATCAGTGCCAGGTATATGCCTATGCGTTTTTTTGAGTTGGTCATGGATTTATTACCCCCTGAATTAGAATCTTTTTCCTAGTCCGGCTTTTACATGGAAGCCATTGCCGGATAATATCCGACGCACTTCTTTTGTGTAATCAGCCACTATACAGCTGCTTCCAACCGAGTAGTGCGTTCAGCCCTAAAGTGCAGGCTGATGGCGCCTGTATAATTACACGTAAATTCAAGCATCTCCGGCATAGCTATTTTTGCGCGTTCCATCAATGCTTCCAGTGAATTCGATTCTAAAACCAACCCGTACTTGTCGTCCGAGACGGCAGTCCACCTTTGGGATTCGTTGTCGAATGTACATGTGATTATACAGTCCATTTTGACCCCTTTCATAGTGCTTGGTTATCTCACACACCTCAAACAGCTTTCCTAACTACTTCGATTTTCCCATTGTACTTTATATTCATTCAAACTCAAATCGTTTGCCCCGCCGGGAAAATCCGGGTCGTCGAGCTGAACACCATCGTTTTCCCAACCGCAGACCGAGCATACGCCCAGGTCGAAATCGCTTTGGAATTTGTATTTTTTACAAACAGGACAGTCAATCACTTTGAATCCCTCGCTCTCCGAGTATCTCGCTCCTTGGTCTTGATGTAGTATGCTTTTCCGCCTTTGGGTTTGTACATTGATGCAACGCCTGTCGAGTATGCTCTAACCCAATCGTTGGCAGCTCTATCATATCTCACTATCGCTCCGTCGTCCGCTTTATAGCCCAAAATATCACCGCCGACAGCGGAACGAGCTAACTTGCCTGATTTTTCTACATATTGTTCCATCGACATTCCGGCATAACTTGCATTTTTTTGAATATGCTTCGTATGGCTATACTGCGTTGCCGGCGTCATATCCGGTATTGAAGGGTTTGCATCTTTTCCGCTCAATACTTCCATTGTAGTCTTCCTCTTGTCATACGTCTATTATATATCGGCAATTTTCTCGCATTATTATAGTGGCAAAAATGACCGTTTCATTACGGCAGCTCTATCACAGGATTAGCCGCGGAGCGCCGGTACAGTACTATTTTCTTGCCGATTACCTGTACGCATTCGGCGCGGGTTTGTCGAACGATTTCTTCTGCCAGTTCGCGGGCGGGGGTTTCGCAGTTGTTCAGTACCGAGACTTTAATTAACTCGCGGGCTTCGAGGGCTTCTTCTATGGCGGCGCATAGTTCTTTTGCCGCGCCTTGCTTGCCTATTTGCATGATTGCTGTTATTGGGTTGGCTTGTTTTCTTAGGTACGCCCGTTGTTTACTTGTTAACAATGATTTCCTCCTACGGATAGTAGTCAAATTCTAGCTCGTACATATGCACTGTGTCGCCTTCGGTTATGCCTAGCTCCTCCAGACGGGCTATTATGCCCTTGTTCCGCAGGAAGCGCTGAAAATAAGCGAAGCCTTTTTCGTCTATCATATTAGTGTAGCCAAGCAACCGCTCTATTCCCGGGCCTTCTACACGGAAGGCGCCGTCCTCGTCTATTTCTACCGTTATAGATTCCACAGTTTCTTCCGGCTCGATTATGAAATCTTCTTCTTCCTCGAAGATTATATCCTCCGGATAGTCAGCCAAGGTCTCTGAGACTGCCCGCATCAACTCGGTCAAGCCCCTATTGGTAGCGGCTGAAATTTCATATAACCTATAGCCCTTTTCCTCGGCCAAAGCCCGCAAAGGAGCCAGGGCGCTCTCTCGTTCTTCTTCAAGCAGCAGGTCAATTTTGTTTGCCGCAATGATTTGGGGACGGTCAAGCAGCTCCGGGTTATAAGCGAAAAGCTCACTGTTTATGGCCTCCACAGCCTCCTCGGGAGTCTTGTCGCTCTCCATACCAGAAACATCCACCACATGAACCAAAACCTTAGTGCGCTCTATATGCCGCAAAAAGTCATGACCCAAGCCCACGCCCTCACTGGCCCCTTCAATCAACCCGGGAATATCCGCCAACACAAAATCCGCGCCCCAATCCGTCCGCACCACCCCAAGGTTAGGTGAAAGCGTAGTAAACTGATAACCCGCGATTTTCGGCTTAGCATTAGTTACCATGGAAAGCAGCGTAGACTTCCCCGCATTAGGAAAGCCGATAATCCCCGCGTCAGCAAGCAGCTTCAGCTCAAGAGTAAGCTCAAGCACCCTGCCCGGCTTACCGTCCTCCGCAAACTTAGGCGCCTGACGGGTAGGGGTAGCAAAGTGCTGGTTCCCGCGCCCGCCGCGCCCGCCTTTAGCAAGCACACGGCGCTCGCCGGGCTTCATGTCGGCTATCACGCGGTTGGTTTTCGCGTCACGAATCAAGGTGCCGGCAGGGACACAAATCTCACAGTCCTTACCCCGCGCACCCGATTTGTTGTTACCGCCGCCGTTCACGCCCGGCTCAGCCTTGAAATGCCGCCGAAATCGGAAATCGACAAGCGTATTAGTGCCGGTATCGGCGTAAAACACGACATCGCCGCCGTGCCCGCCGTCGCCGCCGTCCGGCCCGCCGTTCGGCACATACTTCATACGCAGGAAATTAATCTTGCCATGCCCGCCCGAGCCTGATTCTGCTTTAATTTTTACATGGTCAACAAACATACGTTCTTCCTTTAATAAAAAAACCTTAGGCTCATCCTAAGGCTTTTGTTTTTTTACTATGCGTTCACTACTACCGGATATACGGATAATTTCTTTTTGTCGCGGCCTTTGCGTTCGTAGCGGACTGTGCCGTCTATGAGGGCGAAAAGGTTGTCGTTTGAGCCGCGGCCTACGTTGTTGCCGGGTAGGATTTTTGTGCCGTGCTGGGTGTATAGGATGTTGCCGGCTCTTACGAACTGGCCGTCTGCGCGTTTTGCGCCTAGGCGTTTTGCGTTGGAGTCGCGTCCGTTTTTAGTGGAGCCTACGCCTTTTTTGTGGGCGAAGAAGTTTAAGTTTATTTTAATCATTATAATCATCCTTTATCTCTATTTCACTTGGGTAGCTGTCTCTTGTTGAGCGAAGCCCAAAAGCCATGACTTCTAGAATTAGGTCGGCTTCCTTGTTTGGTTGACCTTCTAGCTCTACTTGCAGATAGCCGCCTTTTGGGTCGTATTCGCAGGTGAACTGCTGGTCGGTTAGGGCTTCAAGGCAGTTTGCGGTGTTTAGTGTAAGGAGCGATACCGCGGGACAGACTATATCCGCGCTGCCGTGGTCTTTTACTGTGAAGCGGCGGATTCTGCCTTCGGTGCTGCGCTCGATTTTTACTTTAATCACTAGCCCTTGATTGAGTCTACTTTTAGCTTTGTGAACGGCTGGCGATGGCCTTTTTTGCGGTGGTAGTTCTTTTTGGATTTGAACTTGTAGACTACTACCTTTTTGCCTTTGCCATCGCCCAGTACGGACGCTGATACGCTTGCGCCTTTTACGTACGGTGCGCCGAAGGATGTCTTTTCGCCGTCTACTACTGATAGCACCCGGTCGAATGTGTGGGTGGTTCCTTCTTCTGCGGTCAGCTTTTCTACGAAGATTACGTCGCCTTCGCGGACTTTGTACTGCTTGCCGCCTGTTTCGATGATTGCGTACATTTGTTGCACCTCCATGGAAGTTCTCGCCGGGCTTGGCAGCCTGTTTTTGGTTGAAAGGCGTTTTTTGACCAACTCCGTGCGGATATAGATACAGTGGATGATATCATAGGTTTGGTTGGGTGTAAAGTGTTTTGTGGATGTAGACGGCCGATTCGGTATCGTCCCACTCCACAACCGCGCCCAAAATTTCTGATACATAGCGGACGGGGAC
>Ga0209755_10005493_pt1 | contig 14393 bp, 7 predicted proteins | sample TergutCo191P1_FD_187301 | JGI IMG/M metagenome (GOLD analysis project Ga0209755, IMG submission 187301) | Cornitermes sp. P1 segment gut microbial communities from Petit-Saut dam, French Guiana - Co191P1 (SPAdes) (version 2) | ecosystem: Host-associated > Arthropoda: Insects > Digestive system >... | reverse complement strand
CTGCACGTTTAATCTGGTTGTATCACCATCTTCTGTAATATGTGTCTTGTTGCTTTTGTTTTCTTGTGTTCTCATGTTCTTACTAGGTGTAATAGTGCTGTTTTCCAGAGATGCCATAATGGTTTCCACTGAGTAAGTGATTGTTGCTGCTGCTGCTGATGATGATGATGATGTTGTTGTTGTTGTTGTTGGAACTTCATGAGTTGATGTTTTGGTTGAATTGTGTTTGGGGTCAGCATTCACAGTTGGATGTGCTGTGTCCACCAACTTTTTCATGTTGGGTTGTGTGAGAAAATGGGAGTAATGATTGTATGTTGATTTACTTCCCGTTTGTGTAGGTTTGATGCTTTTTTCATAGTCTTCATATTTTTTCTTCAAGTAGGCCTTCCTGTCTATCTTGACATGTTGCTTCTTGTTGCATCTCAATTCCTTGTGTAACACTTGGAACACACTCCAGGTCTTGAATTTTTCGGGTGAGGTGCAATGTGGTGCCACTCTCTTGTCATGCACATAGCGATCAGCAGCCTGAATTTGGTTGCACATGCTACCTTTGTCATAGTGAAATTGGCAAAAGTTATGCTGACTTTTCTGTTTGATTTTGTTGATGACAGCTGGTTTCCAATCCTTCATAGCACATGTGCAGTGCCATGGGTTGCCATCAAGACGCACCATCTTGGCTGGAATGTTTGACAGAAGTCCAGGAGGAAGTCTCTTCAGCTTATTGTTGTGTAGGAGCAGTTCTCGAAGTGAGAACTGCTGATCGAATAGTCCTGGTGGCAAGGACTCGAGAAGATTATGTGATAGGTCCAAGTAAAGCAAACCATAAAGTCCATAGAAAGCATCCATGGAAATTGATTGGATATTGCAGTGATGCAGCATGAGGTTTTCAAGCTTGGGTACTTCAAGGAAGGCATCAAATGACAAAATTTCAATGGTTCCAGTTATCTTCAGCTCTTTCAACTTTGGCATTCCTGTCAGTATTTCTCTTTCCAATATGGAAATGCCAACATTAATGATGTTCAGCTCTTTGAGATTTATAAGACCAGAAAAAGAATTCGGTTGGAGGCTAAGTGCTGATTCTTTGCTCCCAATATGCAAGATTGAAGTGGCGTTCATGATTTCAAATGTACTGGCAAATATAGACTCTATAGGATTATGCCTGAAATCAGCTGTGCGTAGCTTGGGAAAGGGCGGAAGGGATAATTCAGAGAGATGTGAAAAATTGTTATGTGTGACATCTAGCTTCTCTAGCTCAAATAAGCCAGCCAAGCTGGTGCTCTGTAGACTCAGTAGCTGGTTGTGTGCTAGTGACAATGTATGCAGATTTGGAGCACCCAAGAAAGCAAAGTCTGGGATGAACAAAAGATGATTTCTTTCCAGCAAGAGATAACGCAAGTTATATAGGCCATCGAACATCTCCCAGTTTATTTCACGCAGTCCACATCCAGACACTCTTACAAACTCTAGATTGGTGAGACCAGTGAAAGTTGATAGACTTGCCCTTGTTTGTTGTTCAATATACACTTTGTAAGGAAGGATGTCTCCATCCCCATCCATAGGTGGGAGGAATACAAGACGATGTGTGCTAGCTCCATGTTGACCTTTGTGTTTTACCTTCTGTGGAGTTGGTTGAATGTGAGTATTGACTGAAATATCATTTGAAATTGGTTCCAGTGGAATAGCTGCTGGAGAAGCATGGTTTCCCTGTCCTGGATAGCCTGCTAACTTAATGTGCTGTAAATTGAGGTACCTGAGTGACGAGAGTGCCTGGAGAGCATTGTTTTGCAACACCAGCTTGCTTCCTTCTGACTCTGCTGAAGTTCTAGGCAGCTTGTTTTCTGAATAGTTACTAGGGTCATGGTGAAAGCCATGGATTTCTAGAACTTGAAGTTGCTGGAAGTGGGACGTGTGTTCAGCTTCTAAAGTTATCTCCCCTGAGTCGCGGGCCTGCAGGATTGTCAGGGCCTGGAAACACATTGAGTTCTGTACCATGAGTTACAAGTAAAGTGTGTTCAGAGAAATAAAACACTGGCAATTTGAAGTAACGAAAAAGAATTGGAGGTATACAGCTGTATATTCACATACATATTTGACATGCATTTTTGTATTATTGTATGTCACTGACATCTGTTTAGAAGAACTGAGCACAGATTGTAAATTGTAATTTGTGCTGTAATGTTTCATGCAGTTACCTGAAGATCTGCTGAGAGCATTCTAAGAAGTGAGAGAGGGTCAGTGCCCAACTGGAACACACACATTGCCATCTTCAGGACTTTTTTCCCATTTTCTGAAGTGTGTTTGTCATCTTCATGCATAACCTGGTTTAGAAAGAAATGTGATATATGAGTGATTTGATTGTTACCTCGGTACATCTCAGTCGGCTTTGGTTTAGTTGAATAAGTAAAACCAATGGCAGTCTCAACAGAACTGTCTTTATTAGACAAAGTGGGTGTTTATTAGAGCAACTTGTTTGGACCTTAAATTAGGTCATCTTCAGGCTGTTAAACTTGGAAACCCCCTTTTAGTATATAATTATATAATTAATGGTTGCCCTTTCAAGAAGTAGAATAAAATAAAATAATGTAGGATCAGGAAATGTAAAATAAGATATAAATGTCAATTTTCCATTGTAAGACTTATTTTTACGAGGGTAAATCAAAAAGTAAAGGCAATTTTTGAATTACGTGGTAACCAGGACAGAGGGGAGCTGGTGCATTGCACAGTATTGACGATGCCTGTTGAAGAGTTCAGCCATGTGCAGTACAGCACTCTGCCTTCAGTCAAGTGGCAGCAACGAGGGTGGAAACATGGACGCTCCTTTGCAAGATCGCACCATTGAAGAACAACATGGCGTAGTGCAGTTTCCTTGGGCAGAAGGAGTGAAATCTGTGGAAATTCACTGTCGTATGTTGGCTCAGTATGGACAGAGCACCATGAGTCAACAGAAGGTTTATGAGTGGGTGGAAAGGTTTAAATCAGGTCGAACACGTGTTACTGATGAATGTCGTTCAGGTCGGCCATCAACATTGCGCACACAAGACCACAAGAGCAGCCGGAAAGCTTCTTCTCTGCAGGAATACAGAAACTAGTTGAATGATATAACAAATGCATTGTGTTGCAAGGGGACTGTGTAGAAAAATGATATGTAAACTTGCTGACAGTTACTTCTATTAAAGCTGTTAAATGTGTTTTGCCTTTACTTTTTAATTCTGCCTCGTATTTTGATTCCAGGAACAAAATAATAAGTCCTCCCAGTTGAAAATTCTACTTATTATAGGTAGAAGATAAGGAATTATCACACAGGAAACTGAAATATAAAAATTATGAATTCTAAGCGAATACTCGGCTTACTGTCAATGTTTTATCAACCTTGGTTAAAAAGAAAGGAATAAAAATTATAAATAATTGACGTAATACCTCCAATTGTTATGTTGTATCCTATTTTATATTATTTAGTTTTACATATTTTGTTTTACTGTACTTGAAAGAGCAGTGATTAATTATGTAATTGTATATTATATACCTCATTGTGTTTTTTAAAGATTAAGAGCCTGAATATGGACTAATTAAGTGTTTTAAACCATTGGTAGTTACTAGGAGGAAGTTAGTGTGCATTCTGTAGCCATCAGGATTAGATTTCTGGCAGAAGTAAGAGACGTATATCTTTTCCAAAGCATCAAACTGGCTCTGGAACCCACCCAGGTCCTCTTTCCTTGTGGGTAAAGCAGCTGGGGTACAAAACTGACTTTTCACCTGCATCTAGTACTGAGGTTAAGGAAATGGAACTAGACCTTTCCCTAAAATGCCTTCATGTCATGCAAAGGGATAATTTTACTCTTGACTTTTACTTTTTCCATTACCATCATTTCCTTGTGCTTTGTTTAGAAATTGCAGATTGCTGAACTGGTGTATAAATGATGATACTTCATGCGTTTTTGGCCAAAAAACATAACAGTTAATGCTTGTGAGAAGCACTGTATGGGTTCATTGTATGTTACATCACCAAAACTGCTGAGCTTTGGTTTGTTGTTGGGAATTTGCATTGAAAGTTAAGTAAATTTAGTTTTGGTCTGCTTTGGTCTGTTATGACCCTACCATACATGGAAGTTACATCATACTTACTGGTCTTATAAAAAATTGTTCATTATAAGAATTGGTATATGATGCAGTATAGAATTCATTAAGAGGGTTTTATTAAACTTTTCTTTTTTTTTTCTGTTCATCTGCCACATTTGCTATACATTCTTTTGTAACAGTACAGTTTTTCTGTATTATTTGCAGTTCATTCTCCATCATCCATCACATTTGGTCATGTATCTGTCGTACACATTAAGCATAAACTAACTTTCTATATGAAAATGTTAATTGAACAATTCTTCATTGTTTATTCATTTATGTGCATTATTTCTCTACATTAATTGAATTGAAATTAGTTTTATGTGAAAGTATGAAGCATCTGTGCAAGTGGATTCTTTGTGCATCACATTTTTACTTTTCATGGGATTTTTCAAGAATGTAACACCACAAACATAAGAAAATATCTGTACATTATTTTAAATAATGAAATATGCAAGTAGGATGTCCATTAATGAGGATATAATTAAGTTTACATGATCAGCTATTGGTAAGAAATTGCTTACATCATTATTGAAGTGTGGTGGTACTTCTGGTTTGTCACTGTTTGAAAATGTTCCGTCTTGCAGAAATTGATAACAAGGTAGTTCTGAGAAGTGACTCTCATGGCAGGTGCAAGCTGGGGGACATTGATGACCCCATTGTTCCTCTCTGCAAATGACCTGCAACAAGGTGACCAGTAATAAAGAGTCCCTTATTTCCTTGTTTGCTTCAATAGGGAGTTTCTTAATTATCATCATTATTATCACCACCACCACCACATATTTGCAACATGCTGTGGAGTAAACTGCATATATTATATTCATATTTAATCTGTTGTCCACTACCAAGTCTATTTTCCTTGATACTGATGACGATAGGTGTATGACTTGAATTTGATAGAAGATATGTAGGTACATGGGGAAAATGCTGGAAAATTTTCCTAAGGCTTGGGGTCCACAGTAAATGTAATACGGAATTGTTGGATGTTGAACCAGGGCTTGCTTTATAGGCAGTATCTGTGGTAAATGTGTGCCTTGCTGTGCATTGTCACACATAAGAACTATGGGGAAGAGGTGGTAACTTCTTCCAGCAAAATCTTTAAAGTAGCAACTTATTAAGAAAAATTTTATTCTGAGAGGCTGTTTCTTGAGATAGAAGGGGCTAAAAGGGTTAAAAACGGTATTTTCTGCTGTTAATTGGCATTTCAATGGACTTCATACCACAAAGGTTTGTGTGGGAAAATATTGTATTTGTTGGTTTTATGTACATATTCATTCCACCTTAACCACCTAAATTTGATAACTAATTGATACATATTAAGTGGAAATTTATGATAATTTGAAATATCCACCTTCATGTACACCTGAGTTAGAGGTAACTTTAAAGAATAGACACCTCCAAAAATACTTCCTGTCAGGGTGGCTGGTCATGAAATACTATTGGTTCCATTTGTATACCTGGATATTAACTGCTTATTTTTTTTGTGTTATTTGTTTACATGTAGTCTTTAAAATATAAAATAGATAGCATAAAACCAGTACTGTTTAAAAAAGTAGAAATCAAAATAGTATTTCCTGTTAGAGTAAATTACATATCCTCTTTACTAATTCACTGTCTGATCTTGTATCAAGAAATATTGCAAAGGAGTATTTAGGAGATCTCATTCAATTATCAGGCCAGAGGACAGTTTTTAGGCACTTTTGAAGTAGGAAAAGAAGTTAATTTTATGTCATGTCTATCCATCTGTGATGTAGAATTGGCATCTAAACTGGTTTCTAATTCAGCACTGGGAAATTTTACTTAACCTTATGAGGCATTTCCAATTTCAGCCATAATGATCGACAATGAACTATAGTTTATCTAAGATCGTACATTCAATTTTCCATGTGTTCTGTAAACTTCCACAGTTTTTGTTGAAATTTGTTATGGATGACTTCAATGAAAAATTGTTAAGCAGTTTTGTTTTTTCAGCCATATTGAACTATAATAATGCTTACGTTATATAAGTCCATGAATGAACTTTCCTGTGTATCCCATAAAGTGTTAACAGATTAAATAGAAATTAGATATGGAAGACAAGCAACAAAACTTGTCAGAGAATACTGGTTTTCAGCCAGATTGATTAATAGTGAAGTGTGGTTTATGTCAGGTAATCAAAGGAGTTTTTTGATATATTCCATAAGCCATTTGCAGAGTTCTGTGGAGTGTTATACTGGTAGTTCTGCGTAATGTGTACCAAATTTCATCATATTCTTGTTTGAGTCATTTTGAGTAAAAATACGATATCAACATATATGTGATTATTAACCATTATGTTGCTTTGAGCATTTAAATGTTATACCTGACCATATTCAAAAAGGGTAAAATACATGTTTTATCATACTGTACTCATAAAAATAAATGTGTTTGTCACATAACATGATGAAAGAAAGATATCCAATAATACGTCAACGTACTGTACATGTCCAACACTACAAAACAAAGGCAGCGAGCAAGCTTTACTCACTGTAGGTATGACATAAAAAAAAATTAAGCATCAGATAATACCACAAAATAAGACATCAGTTTTTTATAATATTACCAATTTAGTTCTATTATTTTATGTATTTATGTTACAACACAAAAGAAAAAATTAGTTTTGATTATAGAATATCCAAGAAAGTAAATTTTCAGTTATGTGAAACTGATTACTGTTCAGAATAAAATCCATCATTCCATATGCACAGTTCTGTGTCTCAAAAGAGGCTTTGTTGCCTTTCTGATAGTTTTATCATTTCCATTTATGTGGATGGTGGATTCCATGATTTGCTGTAATCGTTCTCCTGTCTGCAGTTTTTACCATTAGACAATGTCTTTCATGTGGCTTCACAAGAAGTGGTGAATGGACATGAGATCTGTATCTCATAACTGTGTGAACTAACATAAGTAACTCCGTAACATAGCTAAAAATTGAAGTCTTTTGTTTGTGGTTTTATCTGATATATAATTGCCTTTTGGTGTCGTATACAGTAGGTAAGGGTTAATAGCTTCCTTTGTTTTCTTATGTTCTTGGATGTGCAGTAGGTTAAGAATTAATAGATATTTTTCTTTTGTGGTGTTATCTGTTACATAAGTTTATCTATATGTGTACAGTATAATAAAACATGTCTATTCTACCATTTTTGGTTACTACTGTGTGTGTAGGCCTTCATTAAAATGCTCATAGCGAAATAATGGTTGATTATCAGACAAATGTTGTTACAGCATTTTTTTCAAAATGTCTTGTAATATACCATCGTGAATTTTGGTATGCTTTGTTCAGAACATTCTGTATAAGAGGCTTTCACCAAAGCTGTTGGGTGATTCTGATTTGCAGATATTATTATTAGTAAAGCCTAGTTTATGTTCACCATAAATTGGCCTTTCCATGTATCTGATAAACCAGTTCATAATTTTTTTTTTTTTTTAATTTCGTATGTTAGGCTACCACTGATGATTGACAAAGGAATTCCATGTTAAGGGCATAAGTATACTTTTCTGTGTAGCCCTTAAACCTTACACAGGTTTTGTTGAAATTTATTTTGGAAGGTTGTCACTAAGTTGTCAGGTAATTCTGATTTTTAGCCATATTGACCTACAGTACATTCTTCTTTAATGAAGCCCATAAATGGTTAAAGAGGCTGCAAGTAAGAATATTGGACTTTAAAGAATATTATTGGTAATTTTGTATGTACTGCATTATGGAGTGCACCCTTTCCATTCTTGTTTGTGGTTTTGGAAGTATGACCTCATTCTGTACAAGCAAATACTGTAATGGTACCACAAAATCATTATGGCTACATCCTGCCACATTTCTCCCTATTAATCATTCACCATTAAGCCCTTCGACAGTATACAGCCTCAGGAATTCAGAAAGAAAATCCACTATCTTTTGAACAACTGCAGGAACACTCACCAGAAATGGAAGGTGCAGTATGAGCACCAGAAACACAGTCATTGTGCTATCACGCATTTCTTGATGTCTCATGGTGATCTGTGGGCTTCAACTGAACACTGGCCCTAGCAGAAAATTTGACAAACAAGCAGGAAGGGCCAGGAGGGTGGGGTGGGGGAGGGAAGTCTGGGAGATATTTTATCACTTCCTGGGAGCTACAACCCACTCTTTCCCATAGCATCTTGCAGTGCTTACTTATCGAGGTTGCTGGCTGCTATGAGGAGATTGTCTGTATAATGTCAATGTGCTTGTTAAAAACACAACTGAAAGATCATTTGGAAGTACACCAGTATAAATACAGTATACTTGACAGAAATCAGAATTTTATTTATTATATGCCTGTATCACTAACCCTACTTTTTAAAAGTAATTTAAAGTAAAGTTAAAATGGTAAATTTGTTCCAGCATTTAATTCGGCATCAATGCATGAAGATGTGTGGGGAGTGGAGGTATAACTCCAAGCATTCGTAACCTCAGTTCTAGGTGGGGTGAGTGCTCAGCTTCACAATCTGGTCACCTTACCCTTGGTGTTTACAGAATATAGGCTGGGTGGGCCCCAGAGCTGGTTTTTGCTCAGTGAAGAAGAGAAAAATCTTTTGTCCCTTCCAGGATTGGATACCCAAGTCTTTGTTCATCCATTCTATAGCCTGATCAGTATATTGTCTGAACTGTCTCAATTCCTTATAACAACAGTGCGTGTTCTTGTGTATATTTATGTATTAACATGCATTATTAAATATTGTGATGTAAAGTATTTATTATGATCCTTAGCAGTTCATAAAATTATCTCAACCCCAATACTAACACTAAATGAATCTGAGGAGGAGGGGTAGTGGTGGTGGCTGTCTGTCTGTGAGAAATCCATTATGTGGATATTTATGTACCTGAAAACAGGCCATAACTTGTTAATGTTCACCTGCTTGTGTATACAGAATCCCTTCTCATGTTATTCTTGTAGATCTGTCTATAAATGTTGGGAGTAAGTCTGTAGAGGATATACTGGATGTCTTTTCAAAGAATTTGGCATGCAAATCCTGTCAATAGCCGGAATGCATAAGTGCATAGATATGCCATATTTGTAACCCATTTTTCATTGTTTGAACCCCAGAATGTAATGTATGTGTGTGTGTGTGTGTATGTATGTAACATATTGCTGATAGATTTTGAGATGTGTGATTGATTGCATAATTTTGACAGTAGTGACAGTCTGTGATATATGGTTATTTGATATTCTGGCATTATTTGTAATGATGTAAAGGGATGGACAAGGCATTCTTGAAGTTGTTAGTCATCTCTATTTGTTGAGCATCAATTGTTTATGCTGCTCACCTAGCAAAGATGATTAACAACTTTAAGAATGTCATACATAAACTACTTAAAACTAATGCATCAATTTGGTTCAAAAGATCTGTTAAAAAAAAGCAACACCTATATGCAGACATATTTCTATAAAGGTAACAACCAACAAAATAAAAATAAATGGTCTTTGTGGATGGAGACGGTTTTGTACAAATATAAAGAATGTTGCTTAGTAGGTTGTTTAGTTATAAATTTGATCATTACTACAGTCATGTGTAGTAAGAGAAATTACAAAGAAGGAAGAATATTTATATATATCTTCTACTAGTTTTTAGGTGCATTTGCAAAATTGTGAAAAGTGACTATTGGCTGCATCATATCTATCTGTCCTTCTGTTCCATGGAACAACTTGGCTCCCACTGGACAGACTTACGTGAAATTTGATATTTGAGTATCATTCAAACGTCTGTTGAGAAAATCCAAGTTTCATTAAAATATGATAAGAGTTATGTATGCTTAACATGAAGATGAATGTACATTGATGGTAGTATCTTGCTAAATTCTTCTTATAATGAGAAATGTGTCAGACAAAAGTTGTAGATAATATTGAAACACATTTTTTGTTCAATAACTTTTTTTTTTAAATAATGCCATTTATGAGATAATGTGGAAAAATGTTTTAGAGCTGGACAGGCCATGCCCATTGAATGCTGGATACCTAAGGATGCCAACACATACTCAGAAGATGTAATACGTGTTTCTTTTCCACTGCAACAAAGGTTACACAAATGTACCTCAGTGTTACATTACATGTACATTGTCATGTTTAAATATGTGAATATGTTCTGTAGACAGGTGTTGAACAGAATTATGAAATAACACTTGTTTTTATTTTATTTTGCCTACCACAGTGAAACAAAAATTATACGCAATTCATACAATGATGTTACAAGCATGATCAATTCTGACAGTTTTTATTACTTTGTTACAAAATATTTTTATAATGTTTGTTTTGTACAGTATAAAAATTAACAAACCAACTGATTCCATAGAGCAGAGTCCTTGAAAATCTAATAGTTTCTCATCTGGTCAAGCAACTCCCATAATTTATTTCTTTCCTCAGCCACATAAGTCCAGTTTGCGCCCTGCTCCTATTTGTTGAAGATCCATATTAATATTATCCCATCTATCCAAGTGGGTTTTTTCCCTCAGTTTTCCCCGCCAAAAACCTATATGCAGCTTTCCTGTCACCCATATGTGCCGTATGCTCTGCCTGTCTGATTCTTCTTGATTTTGTCACACAGATAGTATTAGGTGAGGAGCACGCATCATCAAGCTCCTCATTACCATATAAAAATTAAAATTTTAAATTGAAATTTGGGTTGGAAATACGGATTGAACGTGTGTGTCAGAAAAACTGTTTGTAATAATAATTTGATTTTGATGTACCACCTTATGCATGCATTTACCCATCTTTGTCCATCTAGATCTTAAACTTTGGGACACTTGTAAACATTGCTTTGAAGGTTTAACAGTTGCATTATATTTGGATAATTTTTAGTATGTTTTTAATTTTATTTTACTTCACTTTGAAAATGCTTTTAGTTATGATACATATTGTTTTGGTTGCTGTCTTAATTTTGCAGTGATTTACATATATTTTTGGTGGTGGAAGTAGCAACAAGGAATGCTGCTAACAGTACAGAAGAGCAATTTGTAGACTGTGTCTTTGTTATCATAACATCAGTCTGGGAACCACTTTTAACTAAATTTAGTCATTAAAACTCAAGGGAAACAAGAATAGTTTCTGTGAACTGTCATTTTTGTCAGTTAATAATCAAGTAATATTGATTTTATTACATTTTTTAGATGTTCCAGCAAGTGGGATGTATTTCATGACATATGAATTAATTCAGAGACTAATGAAACAAACATCAGAGACTGGTCAGATAGGAATCGTGAGCACCATATTTGCAGGAGGAAGTGCTGGTATTGCTAACTGGCTGGTTGCAATGCCTGCAGATGTGCTCAAGAGTAGACTGCAAACAGGTGTGTATGTGTGAGTGTGTTGTTGTTGATCTAGACAGTGAATTATTATTTTGTAATTGCTGTTTAAATTGTTTGTTTTAGCTCCAGAGGGCACATTTCCTAATGGAATCCGTGATGTCTTCAAAGTCTTAATGAAAGAAGAAGGACCTATGGCTCTGTACAAAGGAGTAGTTCCTGTGATGCTGCGAGCCTTCCCTGCTAATGCAGCTTGTTTTATAGGCTTTGAGTTGTGCATGAAGTTCCTTAACTTTTTGGCACCAAATTATTGACCTTGATGGAAGCCTTATAAATATAAATGCTCATTGCCTTCCTTAGTATCATTGGAATTACGTATTCTTTTAGTTAGTTGCAGTAGCTGTTCCATTGCATGTGGATCATGACAGCCACAGAGGGATCCACTATTAAGATTTCGGGCTCTCACTGTGGTGTTGTTGAAGATTCAAGACTTTTGGGATATTCTGAAGGATTGTAGTACCTCCATCTTGAGGGTCAAGCATATTACCTTCACATTAAGATATAAGCTTGACACCGTGGATGAAGGCACTGTTATCGTTCAGCATGTTGGTAACTGCTGGCATGGCATAACATCCTAGAAGATGTGAGTATTTTGATTTGCAGTAAACAATTAAGAAATTGAATTTGTGTTGTGAACAGTGTTCTTTGATTTTACAAATTACTCCATTACTTCTTAATTCATGCATTATACTGAGAAATTAGAATTTCATCACAATTTTTTATTTCATATGTATAAATATGTTATATATTTCAGATATATAGTTTTATATAATGAAAGTTGTATCATACAAGTTTAACACCTGGAGATGCAGGAAAAAAAATATCTGTGTACATTTATTATACATTTATATAATGTCTGAGTTTTTATTTAATGAGGTTTTATATCCATTATCAGTTTTCAGACATTAAGTGACATTAGGACAGTTTCCTTGTTCTAGAAATGTAAACACATGCTAATTTTTTTTATTGCTTAATTCTTGCTTGCTATGCACAGGTCTGTCATGGAATTGTTTTGTGAATCCCTACACAAAATACATACAACTGCAAGATATATATTGTATACTCAGGTGAACTTAGGAACACTTTGTTACCTCACTGGTTGAGGTCTTCCATATGAAACGAGTGACATGCCTTGCTTAGTATGTGGACAGGAGAAGAGTCTCACCCGTGTTGTTAATCTTTCACAAGCCCAAAATTTGTATTTTATGCTGTTAACACAGCTTGGTATTCTAGTAAGAGGCTTCTAAATTGTTCAGAATGTATGTGTTTTGATCATCTTACAGCAACCATGTAAAGTAGGCTGACGTTTTCTCTTTGTATAAGAGAGGGAATTTTTCATATTTCATGTTAACATGTGGAAAACTTAGGGTGAAACAATATAAACATGTATGTATGGTATGTATGTATATATGTATGTATTTTTGTTTGTGTGTTTGTTTGTTGACTGAGGTTTGTTTTAATTTACACTTCTAGGAGATACCATGATATGCCCTTGAAATTCATCAGCACTGCTTCTGCCCAGTCCTTTTTGATTCATCATGTATAATACAGTGTCATAAGCTGTAGCAAGTGTAGAATGTAAAACTGTGGAAAGGAATTTGTGATTGCGTAGTACAAAAGATTGTATGCTTGATATTAGATACTAGAGCAGTTCTTATTTTTAATAATCCTTTAGCCTTTTTTTCATAGTAACTAAATATTTTAGTTCAGGGTTATTTGCAGAAATGTCAAACCAACATCTGTTATTTTGCATCCTGTTTTCCAGTATTCATTATTATTTAGAGCCTTCTTCTAAATACTGTGAGAAGGCAACATTTTTCACTCCAAAGTTGTATGGTACAGGCATAATTGCATTTTAAACTTATTAAACTCTATTTGTATTATGAAATAATTGCCAGGATATACAGATGCCAAATTCACAGCCACGCCTAAATACTTTCATGATGTGTGTAGCTTGTTAGTTTGAAGATGTTCAAAGATATGATATTTAGTCTTGGTGTTTTGTTATTCTGTAACTTGGCATAACCAAAATGAATATTGCACCTTGTGGAAATTTCTCAGGAAATCAATCTCTGCATGAAGCTTGAATTAAATTATGAATAGTCTTGAAGATGTCTGACTTGTGATATATTTTTTAAATGAAAGTATATGAAAATAAAAATGAAACATATTTTATGAACATCTTTTTATAAATGTATAAATTTGATTTTTGGCCTGCTGTGCTTTTCAAACCACTTTGAAATGGCATAGTAACAGACATATCATAGATAAAGCACACAGTATGGATTTAACAATGTTCTGAACTAAACCCTTTAGTTTGTAAAACAATCTTCATTTCTGAAGGCTTAAGCTGAATTATGCCAGGCTGCTGGCATTTCTTTCTCAAATAACTGACAAGATAAATTCCCAACAAACAGAACTTCAAGGTGTTCATATTGTGTTCATCACGCTAAAGCCAGGGGTGTGCTTGTAATAGTTTGTTGCATGTTTTATTCAGACACAAAAGAAATACAAGGCCTTAAGGTTGAGTGTATGTTTGTAAGTAAGTTCAGGATTTAAGTACAGCTGTCTGTTCTCTTATACTTCAGTATGAAATCTGTCAATAAATCATACACAGAGTTAAATTCTGAGAATAAGGTTTAGAATAGTTAACTAATTACTGTATTTGTTGTATTGAATTAATGATGCTGTTTGAACTGCAGGACTGCTATTTCCCCTCAGCTTACAGTATTTATGTCCATAATCACACATGTTTCTTCAGCAGTAGAGTTAAGACTTGGTGGCAAAGTGTACAAGATATGACAAACATGAGGCACAGTGACAGTTCTAAAGTTATAGCTGGTTAGCAGTAACTGTTACAAGGTAGGAGTAGTATGTAACAATGTACTGTGTATGTATATATATATATATATGTATATGTATAGTTTATATACTTATATTA
>Ga0209755_10005492_pt1 | contig 14393 bp, 11 predicted proteins | sample TergutCo191P1_FD_187301 | JGI IMG/M metagenome (GOLD analysis project Ga0209755, IMG submission 187301) | Cornitermes sp. P1 segment gut microbial communities from Petit-Saut dam, French Guiana - Co191P1 (SPAdes) (version 2) | ecosystem: Host-associated > Arthropoda: Insects > Digestive system... | reverse complement strand
CCATTCGTTCGCGTTCGCAAGCTCCGCAAAAAACACGATGGCTATTATGTCCGCCATCGGGTGCTTTACCTTGGCCTGTTGTCGGGGATCCTCCGCCGTCACAAGCCATTCCAATATCTCGCTCATCCCCTCTCCTTGGGGGTGATTCTAGCATGTTATGCCGGGGACCGTTCATGCGTTTGTCGTGAATTATGCGCCGCGGCCGCTTGACCTTTTTACCCCAATCCCCCATAATGAACCGTAGCAAAGCGGCTTGGGCCGCCGTACCTAACACCACACTTTAAGGAGAGCCGAAGTGCCCTGCGGAAGAAAGCGAAAGCTGCGGAAAATAGCCACCCACAAACGCAAAAAGAAACTGCGTAAAAACAGACACAAGAACAAAAAATAAATCACGAAGCCGGGATATTTTGCCAATGCGGAACGTTGCCTCCCTATTATCCCAGATTGCGGACCCTGCCGACATAAAATGGCTGGGCCCGCGCGAGCTTGAAAGGCTTGCCGGCGAGATTCGCGAGGCGATTGTTTCCAGGGTGGCGCACAACGGCGGACACCTTGCCTCCAACCTTGGGGTCGTGGAGCTGAGCATAGCCCTGCACCGGGTTTTCGACTCGCCGGACGACAAAATCGTCTGGGACGTGGGGCACCAGTGCTACGCCCACAAGCTGCTCACCGGACGCTATCCGTCCTTCCGGGGGCTCAGAAAGGCCGGCGGCCTCTCCGGGTTTCCCAAAAGGGAGGAAAGCCCCCACGACGCGTTCAACACCGGACACGCCTCCACGTCGATTTCCGCCGCGCTGGGGATGCTCGCGGCGCAAAGGCTCCGGGGCGGCGGGGGCAGGGCGATCGCGGTAATCGGGGACGGCGCCCTTACCGGCGGCCTTGCGTACGAGGCGCTTTCCCACGCCGGACACCTGGGGCTTCCCCTGGTCGTCATACTCAACGACAACAAAATGTCAATCAGCCCCAACGTGGGCGGACTTTCCAAATACCTCAGCCGGCTTTCGATGAAGGCCAGGTACCAGAGCTTCCGGCGCTACTTCGACTCCATGGCGAAAAAAATACCGTTTGTCGGGGAAGTGTTTTTCGACTACGTGGTGCGCCTGAAGCGGGCCGTAAAGGCGGTGTTCTACACCGACAACTTTTTCGTGGACCTGGGGTTCGAGTACGTCGGGCCCATTGACGGGCACGACATACGCCTGCTTTCGAAGGTGCTGGAGGACGTGCGCCGGCTCGGGCGGCCGGTCGTGGTTCACGTCGTCACGCGCAAGGGCAAGGGCTACCGGTTCGCGGAAAACGACCCCGGGAACTACCACGGCGTGGGGACGTTTTCGGTAACGGACGGGATAGACGCGCTTCCGGCGGAAACCGGCGCCGGCGGCACCGCCCCGGCGCGTCCGGCGTTTACCGACGCGTTCGCGTCAGCGGTGCTCGCCGCCGTGGGCAGAAACAGCAAAGTGGTGACGCTCACCGCCGCAATGGAAAAGGGCACCGGGCTTTCGCTTGTCAGGGGCGCGTATCCCGGACGCTTTTTCGACGTGGGCATCGCCGAGTCCCACGCCGTTACGTTCGCCGCCGGGCTTGCCGCGCAGGGACAGAGGCCGGTGGTGGCGATATACTCGACCTTCATCCAGCGTTCCGTCGATCAGGTGATTCACGACGTGGCGCTGCAAAACCTTCCGGTGGTTTTCGTCCTGGATCGCGGCGGCTTCGTGGACGGCGACGGCGAGACCCACCAGGGGCTCTTCGACATAGCCCTGTTCCGCCCCGTTCCCGGCATGACGGTTCTGGCCCCGGCCGGCGAGAACGAGCTTCGCCTGATGCTGGACTACGCGCTCTGCCTCGACGGCCCCGCCATGATTCGCTACCCCAAGGCGCCGTGCCCCCCGGAGCTTCCCCAGATGTCGCTTCCCCTGGAACACGGCAGGGGCGCGTGGCTTCTGCGGAAACCGGAAAGCCGCGTCTGCCTGGCCTTTACCGGAAGCCTGTACCCCCAGGCGTTCGAGGCCGCGCGCCTGCTGTGCGACCGGGGCATTGAAACCGACCTGTACAACCTGCGCTTCCTGAAACCGGTGGACGAAGATTTCCTGGAGGGAGTGCTGAACGCCTACGACCTGGTGGTTTTCGCGGAGGAGGGGATTCGTTCCGGCGGCTTCGGCGAGTACGCCACGGCCCTTGCGCGGGATCGCGGCTGCGCGGCGCGGACCCTGGTTCTGGCGGCCGGGGACGGTTTCGCCGCCCGGGGAAAGGCCCTGGGGACAAGGGCCGAGCTTCTGGCGAATACCGGACTCGACGGCCCCGGCATGGCGGCCGCGGCCGTCGCGGCGTTTTCGCGCTGCGGTTCCCTAAAGGGCGCGGAACCGACGGCCCCGGTTTCCTCCGCGCGTTTAACCGCCGCCCGCTAACCGCCAGGGCACGGGGAACGTTTTCGGGCTTTGCCTGTTTTGGAATTGGGGATGAAGGCGAGCCTGCGTATTCCAAAGGGCCGAAGGCTCTCTGGACTCCCATCAGTCGCTGTCGTACAATTCACCATGCTCAAGCTCATCCCCCGCACAGAATCTACTATGCATAATGCGTATTCTGTCTACTTCGCCGCGTCTCGGAAAACCCGGGATTCGAACGGCGAACCGGGTTTTTGCCGTTCCGGGGAACCGGCGTGACCAGCGTCAGGCTGAAAACCGGCGCGGACGACGCCGGGCGCAGGCTGGACCGGATTTTGCGAAAGGCGTTGCCGGACTGTTCGCTGTCGTTTATACACCGGCTTTTGCGGCAGGGAAAAATCCGGGTGGACGGCGGGACGGTGAAACCGGAAACCAGGGTTCCGGCGGATGCCGTGATTGAGATAGCGACATCGGAAAAGACGCGGCTCCGGCCCGGTTCTTCGCCCATGGGGAACAGGCTGGAACCGGGGGGGCTCCGCGTCCCGGCGGCGTTGCCGGAAATACTGGCCCGGGGTTCCGGCGTGGTTTTTTTCAACAAACCAGCGGGGCTCGCCAGCCACGGGCCGGGGAGCCTGGACGCAATCGTTAAGGCGCGTTACGCGGAAAGGCCCTCGGGGTCGCTTTCGTTCAGGCCTGGGCCGCTGCACCGGCTGGACAGGCCAACCAGCGGGGTTGTCGCGTTTTCGGAAAGCCTTGCCGGGGCGAAACTGTTTACGGAACTGCTTAGGGAACGGCGCGTGACGAAAACCTATCTGGCCATTCTCGAGGGGCGGCTGGCGAGCGCGGAACCGCTGTGGCGGGACGAACTTGCGCGCGACGAAACCGCGCGGAAAACCTTTGTGGCCGGCTCGGCGGATTCCGGAAAATTCGCCGAAACCGGGGTACGGGCGCTCGCCTGCAACGGTTCACACACTTTGGTGGAGGCAAACATCGTCACAGGAAGGACGCACCAGATTCGCTCCCAGGCGGCGGCCCGTGGGAACCCGCTGGCGGGGGACGTGAAGTACGGCGGTCGCCCGGAGCCGGACGGTTTTTTCCTGCACGCGTGGAAGCTGGAGTTCCACGCGGAGGTCGCCTGTCTGCCCCGGATCGTCGTCGCCCCTCCCCCGCCCGGGTTTGCGGAACGGGCGCGCTCGCTTTTCGGCGACCGCGACGGCCGGAGCCTGGCGAAAATCTTTTCCTAATGCCGCGGGCCGAAGCCGCCGATACTGTCGTATGAGGTGTGCAATGCGGTGGTTTTTTATATCGATTTTTACGCTGACGGCGATGCTTCCGGCGTGTTCAAGTACGCCGGGCGGCAACGGCAGGGGCGGCGACAACATGTGGGATATGCTGGCCCGGGGCGACGAGCGCGCCATGGAGTTTTTCCTGGGCGAGTTCGACGTCCACGCCAGGGATCCGGAGGGAAGGACACCCCTGCACTTCGCGGCCATTCTGGACGATCACGCCCTGGCGGTGTTTTTCATTGCGCTGGGGGCGGAGCTTGACGCCAGGGACGATTCCGGCCGGACGCCTTTGGGGATTACGGCGGAAAGGCGGCACGTCAACGCCGCAAGGGTTATCGCCGCGGCCGGGGCCGACATCCACAAACAGGGCGGAACCGGAATCAGTCCGGCCGCCGCGGCCATAGGTATTGGCAACGACGGTTTTCTCCGGGCGATATTGACGGCCGGCACGCTTGCCTCCGCGGACGGCTACGGCAGGACGATACTGCATCTGGCCAGCGCCGTCGGAAACCCGCAGGCGGTAAGGACGATTCTGGCCGAGCTGGATTCGGTGGACGGCATGAACAGGATTCTTGTGGCCGCCGGAAACAGGAACACGCCCCTGGACGCGCGGGATTCCGCCGGGCGCAATCCGCTGGACATTGCCCTTGAGCGCACCGACTCGCGCGATCACATGGAAATCGCCGAGCGGCTTATTCTGGCCGGTTCCGTATCGACCGGGCTAGTGTATCATTACTTTGCGCCGGCGGCCCGGAACGCGAACTTCGATCTGCGAAGGGCGGACGGGCTCGCGCCCCTGCATTTTGCCGCCTCGCGGGGTTACGTCGGGCTTATCGAGTTTCTTATCGGCCGGGGGGCCAACGTCAACATTCAGAATCCGTCCGGCGCGACGCCTCTGCACGAGGCGGTAAGGTCCGGAAACGTCGCCGCCATATCGACAATTCTGCGCGGCGGTGCCGACATCAACGCGCCGGACGCGAACGGGAACACCGCGCTGCACCTCGCGGTGCCGCCTGCGAGCCACTCGGCGGTAATAAGGCTGCTTCTGGACGGCGGGATAAACCCGAACCGGCGGGACGTGCACGGCGATTCACCGCTGCACGTTCTGGTTACGCTGAACCGGGGGCCGGACGTGGTGCGGACGCTGCTTGCCGGCGGCGTGGACGTTTCGGTTCGCAACATAAGGGGGCAGACCCCGCTGCACGTCGCCGTGCGGGAAAACCGGATTCCGCTGATACCGCTGCTTCTGGAGGCCGGTTCGGAGATTTTCGCGGCGGACAACGCCGGCGTTACGCCGTTTCACGTCGCGCTTCAGCAGCGCGGCCCCATTCTGGACGCGCTGATTACTTCAGAGACGGCGCGCCAGACGGACAGCGCCGGAAACACCATGCTTCACATTGCGATCCAGAGCAGGATCGACACGTTCACGATAGGGATGATTCTGGATCGCAACGCCAGCGTCAACACCCGCAACCGCGACGGGGACACTCCCCTGCACATAGCGGCCAGGATGAACCAGCGCGAAACCGGCGCGTACATTCTGGCCAGGGGCGCGGACGTTTTTTCGGCGAACTCCGCCGGGGACAGTCCGCTGCGTCTGGCGCTGACCCACCGCTCCGGGGTTCTGCAGTGGATGTTCAATCCGGTAACCGTGGAATCCAGGGACGGAATGGGAAACACGATGCTGCACTACGTCGCGCTCTGGAGAATGGACCGGCACATTCCGTTTATGATACAGCAGGGCATTTCCACCGAAGCGGCAAACGCCACCGGCGAAACGCCGCTGTTCTGGGCGGTTCACCACGACGGCGCGTCCACGGTGCGGGCGCTGCTTGCCGCAGGGGCGAATCTCCACGCCAGGGACAGTCTGGGGAATTCGGCGCTGCATTCCGCCGTGCGGTGGAACGCGGTAACCGCCACCAACACGCTTCTTGACGCCGGCATCGACGTAAACGTTCACTCCCTGAACGGGACCACCCCGCTGCACGATTCGGTGCGTCTGGGCAACGTGAACATCGCCGGCATTCTTATCAACCGCGGCGCGAATCTGGAGGTTCGCGACTCCGGCGGCAACACGCCCTTCATGGAGTCGGTGCGCGCGGGGCACACGGAGGCGGCGAACCTGCTTGCCGGAAGAGGCGCGGATCCCATGACCAGAAACGCCAACGGGGACACTCCCCTGCACTTCTCGGTGGTTTTGATGGACCACGGCATGATTGACACGCTTCTGCGGATGGGGGTTTCCATCCACGCGCGGAACACGCGGAACAGAACGCCTTTCCAGACCGCGCTGACGGATTCGCCGGGGACGGTGGCCGCGCTGCTGGCCGGAAACCGTATAAACAGTACCGACGACTTCGGCAATTCGCCCCTCCACGTTGCCGTTCAGGAAGGGGTTTCGGTTTCCACGCTCCGGATTATCGTGGAGAAGGGTTCAAGGCTTAGCTCCGTGGATTCCAACGGGCGCATTCCGCTTCGTCTGGCGGTGGACTTAAGCGCGTGGGACCTGGCCAGGATTCTGGCGGACGCCGGTTCGGACCCGTTCACGGCGGCCGTGGACGAAATAACCCCGGGGGAAATCGCGATCGCCAACGGCAGAACCGGAATCGAGTCGGTTTTTTCCGGCGGGGCGATAAACGCCAGGGACCCGTCCGGCAACACCGTTCTGCACCACGCCGCCAGAATGGGCAGGCCGGAGGCGATAAGCCTGCTGCTGGGGCTGGGGGCCGACGCGAACGTGAGGAACATATCCGAGGAAAGCCCCGCGGACATAGCCCTGCGCTGGAACAACCACGAAAACGCTGCGCTGCTGAACTAGAGCGGCGCGAACGGTCTTCTTTCCGGACGCAAAAAAACGCCGGGCAAATCCCGAGGGATTTGTCTGGCGTTTCGTTTTCCGGGGAAACCAAACGGGTTAACGTCCCGCCAGTTTCTTTTTGCTTTCCGCTTTTAGGCGCTTGGTGTCCGCCGCCAGTTTGCTGTTCCAGATGTCGAGTTTCTTTTTGATGGTTTCCGCCTCGGTTCTGCCGCCGGTCAGGATGTACAGCCGCCTAAGCGCCGAAAGGTAGGAAAGGCTCCTGTTGAAGTCCTCGGTGCTCTTGCTGGAAAGCTCGTACTTTTCGCGGTAGCGTTCCGCCGCCAGGCCAAGGTGCTTTTTGACCAGGCGCATGTGGTAGAGCGTCGGTTCGTAGTGCGGCGAACGGGGATCGCTGTTTGCCGCCGCCTTTTCCAGATCGAGCAGGTTTTTCGCCACGGTGGCGAAACGCCCCTTCAGTTCCACGAAGGCCCATTTCCACTTTGTGTTGTCGGGATAGGCCTTTGCCACAAGGTCGATCGTGAATCCCAGTTTTTTCATCAAAAAATACCGGTCGGCCGGACTCACGGACTCGATTGCCTCCAGCTTTTCCTTGTAGTCGGAAAACGGCACGTCAACGTAGGCCGTTACCACCTCCTCCAGGTAAATTATGCTTTTGTACAGCGCCTTTCTCGCGTTGGTCAGCGAGTCCTCGTCCTTCGCCTTCTGCATCGCCGTGGACACGCCGTTCATGACAACGTAGTTGGAAACAAGGTTCAGCATTTCCTCCGCCAAAATCAGTTTTTTGGTCGGCGATTCCGGATCGCCCGGTTTGATCGACAGGAGAATGTCCTTCTCCTCCTTGAGAATCGCCTTGATGTTGGCTCCGTACGCCTCCGCCTGCGCGTGATACCTTGCCGCCGACTCCCCGGTGTTTTTCGTCATACTAACCTCCTCTTCCGTACTTGGAAATCAAATCGTCGGCGTGGGCGAGCGCCACCTCCCCGGTGTCCCCCGCCAGCATTCTTGCGATTTCCGTCCTTCGCTCGCGCTCGTTCAGGGTGCTTACTCCGGTAAAGGTTCTGCCCCCCTCGGTGCGTTTTTCCACTTTCAGGTGGTTACCCGCGCGCACCGCTATACTGGCAAGATGCGTTACGCAAAAAATCTGCCTGGTCTTCCCGATTTTTTCGAGATACTCGCCGACGGCAAGCGCGATTCCGCCGCCAATGCCGGCGTCGATTTCGTCGAAAATCATCGTTTCTATACTATCGGCATGATCGCCCGATTCGACAAGCTCTCCGGTCGGAGCCCCAGAATGAAGCGCGGATTTTATGGCCAGCATGACGCGGGAAAGCTCCCCGCCGGACGCGACGCGGGAAAGATCCTTGAGCGGCTCGCCGGAGTTCGCCGATATAAGAAACTCCACCTCGTCCGTACCCCAGGGGCCGTAAACCGCGGCGCCGTCGCGGGTTTTTGCCGTTACCTCCGGGGAAAACCGGGCGTTGGCCATTCCCAGGTTTTTGAGTATGCCGGTGATTCTGCCGCCCAGGGCTGCCGCTGCGGCCTTGCGTTTTTGGCGCAGGGCCGCAGCCCTGGAAGCTATTTCCCTTTCCAGCGCCGCTATTTCGGTTTTCAGCTTTTCGCGGTTTTCCTCGCCGCAGCCAAGCGCCTCTATTTCCGCCTGGGCCGCGTCGCGGTAGGCCAGAATCGGGTCCGCCGGAGCCTGCGCTTCCCGCCCTGCGGTTTGCGCCGTTCCCGGAACCCCGGCCCCGTATTTTTTCCCGAGTCTGTACAGCAGGGCCAGCCGCTCGTCAACCGCCCTTTGGCGTTCCGGATCGTAGCTCAACCCGTCTCGGTAGGACCGGAATTCGTTTGCGATGTCCTCCGCCTCGAAGTACAGGTCCTCAAGGCGCTTGCCTATGTCCGCCAGCGACGAGTCTATCGAGACCGCGCCGTCGATGGAGCTTCGCGCGCGGCGGGCCAGACTCAAAAACGATTCCTCCCCGTCGTACAGGGAATCCGCCGCGCCGTTTACGTGCCCGGCCAGTTTCTCGAAATCGCCGAGGAGCTGGGCCTCGTTTTCCAGTTCGCGCAGTTCCCCGGAACGCGGGGCGGCGGCGTTTATTTCGTCCACGGCGTAGCGCAAAAGTTCCAGCCTGGCCTCGCGGTCGCGCTCGGAGTGCAGCGCCGCTTCCAGCGTCCTGCGCTTTTCGGTAAGCTCCGCGAAAAGCCCCCCGTAGACCTCCGTCTCCGCCTCGATACCGGCGAAACGGTCCAGATACCGGCGGTGGTTTTCCCTGCGAAGCAGAGAACCCTGGTCGTGCTGACCGTGCAGGTCAAAAAGCAGCGACATGAAGGCGGAAAGATCCGCCCTGGTTACCGGCGTGTTCTGTATGAAAATGGAACTCCTGCCGGTGGTCTTGACGTTCCGGCGGACGATTACGGTGTCCTCCTCGCAGTCGATGTCCCGGCTTTTCAGCCATTCCACGGCCTCCGCGTTTTTACCGCCAATCGAAACAAGGGCGGAAACGCTGGCCTCGTCGCTGCCGGAACGGATAAAATCCGCCTCCGCCTTTCCCCCCATAAGAAACCCCAGCGAGCCGACGATTATGGATTTACCGGCGCCGGTCTCGCCGGAAAGCACGTTGAAACCGGGGCGAAAGGACATGGAAACGGTGTCGATGAGCGCGTAGTTTCTGATGCTAAGTTCCTCAAGCATCCGCGCCTCCTGCCGGCCCCTCGGGGGCAGCTTCCTTCCGATGCCAGGCCAGCTTTTCCCTCAAAGCCGAATAGTAGGCGGAACTCCCCGCCGTTACAAGAAGGGCGCAGTGCGGAAAGTGCCGAACGGCTACCGTGTCCCCGAATTCAAGCCCGAAAGTGTCCTGCCCGTCAATCGTCAACAGCACCCCGCTTTTCTGTTCCCTGGCGACGGTTACGTAAAGCGTCTGCCGCGACGGAAGCACCAGCGGGCGGTTCGAAAGGCTGAAAGGACAGATGGGGCTGAGCACGCGGGCTTCCATCTCCGGATCCGTGATGGGGCCGCCGGCCGCCATGGAATACGCGGTGGAACCCGTGGGCGTGGCGATTACCAGCCCGTCGGCGCGGTAACAGCCAAGGTCGGCAAGCTCGCCCGGCGCGACCTCCGCCGCAACCCCCAGCCGTATCAGCTTGGCGATTCCCAGCGACGAAACGACCGCGTCGTTCAGACAGACGTTCCGGTAAACCGAACGCCCTTCCCTTTCCACGGAAACCTCGAACATGCACCTTCGCGACAGCGGCGCGGTTCCGGCAAGCCAGCGACGGTAAACCGCCAACCATTCGTGCGTTTCCACGCTGGCCAGAAACCCCAGCGTGCCAAGCTGAACCGGAAATATGGGCGTGGACGTGCCGGCCAGCATTCTGGCGGCGTACAGCACCGTACCGTCGCCGCCCAGGCTAAAGGCCACGTCCCATTCGCCGTCCGGAAAGGAACCCGGACGACCGTCAAAGGAAAAAAGCGTTACCCGTGTGCCCCGGCTTTCAAGTTCATCTCGAATTCCGGACGCGGCGACGTTCGCGTTTTCCTTGTGCAGGTTGACAAAGAGAATCGCCTTCCTTACCACCGGTCCGTTCACCGCCATGCGCGTCTCTCTTTCAAGGAAGGGTCGTTATCAGTTTTGCGACGCGTTCCGTTTCCGCGGAACGGAGCCTGGGATACAGCGGAAACAGCACGGTCCTTAACGACAGCGAATAACTCGTCGGACACAAAGCCGAATCCACCGTTCCGGTTCCCGCAAGGCTTTTGGCGAAGGCGTTTTCCACGATGATTTCCTTCTTGCGGGCGTAGGCCGTAACGTCCTTCATGCTGGTTTCCAGCACCAGGGGAAACGCGTAGTTGTTGTACTCAAAGCCGTCCAGCGAAACAAAGTGCTTGTGCTTGGTACGCAGACTGGCCTGGGTGTAGACGCCGGCGATTTCCCTGCGCCGCTCCAGACTGCGTTCCGTTTCCCTGAACTGAACGTTCGCCAGCGCCGAGTTGATGTCCGGAAGACAATACTCCGGAGGAAGGTTGGAATAACCGCGCAGCACGGAAGCGTCCCGCCTGCTCATGGCGAAAAGAAGCGCCCCGCCGCCGGACGTAAGCATGTCCCGTTCCTCCAGTCCCAGAACGGTAAAAGTGCCGTGGGCCGTTTCCCTGGAAGGCTTGGGCGCTTCGGCAGTCACCGCCGGCGTTTTGTCCGCGGGTTGACCGTCGTCCCGTTTTTTGTCGGCAACCTCCCTACCCTGCCCCGCCGCCTGGGAACGGTAGCTCTGGGAAACGTCCTCTACAACCGGAATTCCCAAGGCGGCAATGGCCGCGGTATCAGGAAGAAACCCCAGAGTGTGGTGCAGAAGTATGCAGCGCGGCTGAACGTCCGCCTGTCTCGCGGATATAGCCTTCTCGACCGTTTCCGGGCTAATGCACGGAAACGAAAAAGAGGGAACGTCGCAGTACATCGGCGTCAGACGCAGATCGGCAAGCACCTGGGCGTAGTAGTGCGGCGAAAGCGCCGAAAGCAGCACGCCGTCCCCGTCGTTAAGCCCAAGGGCCTTCAGCGCAAGGTGCAGGGCCGTCGCCGGACTGCGAAGCGCAAGGGCAAAGTCGAACCGCAAATGTTCCTTCGCGGTCTGTATCAGAACACGGGAATACTCACCGGGACCTACCCTGTCTTCCACCATCGCCGTAAGAACGGCATCCATTTCCTTTCGCCTTATGGTGGGCGAGTGGACTTCTATCTTCATGAGTCATACCTAGGACATGCAACCTGCCGTGCCGTAAGCCCGTAATGCAGCATACGTCATTCCCGGACAGATTGTCAGTGTCTCAACTCGGAAATTTTCTGGAGTTCCCTTGGGTTGAAGAGATTGCGGATATCCAGAATAATAAGATAGCCCTTTTCGTGCCGCACCACGCCATGTATATACTCGGCACCTATTCCCGTAATCATCTGCGGCGGCGGCTGTATTTCTTCCTTTTCCACGGTAATAACCCTGGATATGCGGTCGATGATAATCCCCAGCCTCATCCCGTCAATGTTGATGATGACAAAACTGGCAAGCAGCTCCTCGTCCTCGTCGGAACTTACCAACTTCTTGAGATGGAAACGCTTGTGCAGGTTTATAATGGGAATTATCTCGCTGCGCAGGTTAAATATCCCTTCCACATAAGCAGGAGCATTGGGAATGGCCCGAATCGCCTGAACCCGAACAATTTCCTTGACATCCATTATATCGATACCGTACAACTCTTCGCCGAGGTGAAAAGTTACTAACTGGTTAGCGTCGGCCATAAATCCCCCTAAAAACTGTAAAGTGTGTCCTACAACTAAGTATACTGGCAAGGGAGCAATTATTCAAGAGCGAAAACCCGCGGTAAGCAGAAATCTTCCCCGGCTTTCCGCCAAAACCGGCTCCCCGCGGTTTTGACTCCCCGTTCCGTGAACAACCGCGGCGGTTTTTGCCTACTGCGGTTCCCATATCCAAACCTGCCTGAAACCCGCGCTGGCCAAACTGCGTATTGCGCCGTTCATCTGGGAAGAGTGAACGTTCCTGACCAGCACGGCCGTCAAATCACCGCGCGATTCCTCGGTCCAAGTCAAGCCGGCGGCTTCAACCCTTTGTTTGGCATCGTAAAGAGTGCCGTCATGCCGAAAGGCCCCAACCTGTATGCTGTAAACCCTGTTGCTGTCCGCGTTCGGCTGTCTAGGCAAAACCGTAATCGAAGGCACGTACCCGATATGCGCCGGCGGAGCTGGAGCGGGTGTCGGCGGCATCGGCGCCGGTTCACAGACCGTGTCCTTCGGTCTGCGGTTCTGCCGCCTGGGCCGTTCGTAACGTTCCTGCGGCGGGTCGTCCGGAACTATTATGTAGTTGTGTATCGTGATGTTCACCGGCTGCGGTTCGGCAACCGGTGCCGGAACCGGCGGAGGCAAAGGCGCGGGCGCCGGAGGAGGCTGCATGGCCAGATATGCGGCCCTTGCGTCAAGCTCCCTCTCCCGCGCGGCCAGGCTGTCCGCCTGACCGGCCAAACTCGTCGCCTGGGCGGCAAGAACCTCCGCCTGGGCCGCCAGGCCCTCCGCCTGCGCGGCAAGCTCGGTTACCAGGCCCTCCGCAACTTCAAACAGGCTCAGTTCGGACACCTGAGCCGCAACGGGGGAAAGACCCGTAAATACCAGGATTCCCAGCAGGGACAACAATACCCGTTTCATCCGTTTTCTCCTTAACCTTTTAGTAATCCGTCCCCACCTGAACGGCCAACGCCTCCGCCAGCGCGTTCAGGGCGGCCGCCTGAGCGGTCAAAGCCCCCGCCAAATTTCTCAGGGCCGCAGCCTGAACCGTCAGGGCTTCCTCACGCTCTACCCGGGCCGCCTCCCGCGCAACGTCGGCGGCGCCGCGCGTCGCAACAAGATCGCTAATGTCAATATCGACAACCGGCAGAGGCCGCGGCACTTCGACGGGCTCCGGCGGCGGAGGTACGTAAACCGGCTCCGGAGGAGGCAATGGCGGAGGTATGTAAACCGGCTCCGGGGGAGGCAGCGGCGGTGGAGGCTCAGGTTCCGCCGCGGCAATCACCGGGGGAACCGGAAGCGGAGTGCGGTTTGTTACAAAAACGGTTTCGCCGCCGGCAACGTTAAGGGCCAAAGCGGCACCCGGAGACAGATCTATGACCCAACCCGACGGCAGCGGTGCCGCTCCAGGCGGTCTTATTATCGTAACTTCTATTTCGTCACCGGTGGCGAGATTGGTTACCGTCGCCCTTGAACCTATGGGAAGACTGGGGTGAAAGGCCATCATCCCTCCGGCCTGCAATTCCTGTCTTACATATCCGGTTTGCTCCACCGCCTGGGCCCAGCAAAAGCCGGCCGTTACCAGGATTCCAAGCAAAGCCAATAGAACCCGTTTCATGTATATACTCCCTCCATGGAATACAGTCCCCCCGCTCCCGGAACCTATACTTTAATTATGGACATTTTTCCCCAAAAAGCAACGGTTCCCGGAAAAAACTTGCCTCAGCGCTTACCCTCTTCCGCCCAAGCCGTCAGAACTTTCGCCAAAGCGTTCAGGGCCGCCGCCTGATTGGTCAGCGCCCCCTCCAAAACGTTCAGGGCGGTCGCCACGGCAGGAGCGTCCCCCGGCCGATTGTTGCGGACACCCTCCAGCGCAAGCCCGGAGGCCTCCCGCGCCGCGACAACCTCGTCAAGATCTAGAACCGGCCGAAAAGCGGACCGCATCGGCGCGGAAAACGGCACCGGGGGCATGGGTTCCGGGACGACAACCGCCGCCGGAGGCAATTCCGCCGCCACGCGCACCGGAGGCTGCTGGGAAACCGGGACGTTAAACGCCGCGTCGACGGTCGTTACCGTTACGGTTTCGCCCCCGGTAACGTTTAGGGCCAAAGCCGCGGCGGGCGAAACGTCGACAACCCAGCCCTCCGGCAAGGGATTCCCGGAAGGTGGCTCAATTATCGTAACTTCCACGGCATCGCCCGTAACGGAATGCGTTACCCTGGCTCTGGAACCAACGGGAAGCCGGGGATGAGAGGCGGTCAGACCAGGGGCCTGCAACTCCAGCCTTACCATACCGGTTTGGGGTTCCGTTTGGGCCCAGCCAAAACCGGCGGCTGCCAGGAGCCCCAGCAAGGCCAGGGACACCCGCCCAACACGTTTCCCAAAGCCCGATATTTCGTCAAATCCCAAAACCACACTTCAATTATGGCGTTTTTTCCACCCTACGGGCCAACCGCACAGACGGAAATATGAAAGCGACTCCGCGCGTGCGTAAAAAAAACCCGGCGGCATCCTACTCTCCCGCCCCTTTTCGGGGCAGTACCATCGGCGCAGGGGGTCTTGACTTCCGTGTTCGGGATGGGAACGGGTATGGCACCCCCGCCATAGCCACCGGGCAATAAAAGCTCGG
>Ga0209755_10005491_pt1 | contig 14403 bp, 7 predicted proteins | sample TergutCo191P1_FD_187301 | JGI IMG/M metagenome (GOLD analysis project Ga0209755, IMG submission 187301) | Cornitermes sp. P1 segment gut microbial communities from Petit-Saut dam, French Guiana - Co191P1 (SPAdes) (version 2) | ecosystem: Host-associated > Arthropoda: Insects > Digestive system >... | reverse complement strand
TTGTTCTTTTCACAGCTTGGAATGAAGGACATGTTCCAGGAAAACTCTGCAGACTTCTCTGGCATCACTGGCTCCCGTGACCTTTATGTCAGCCATGTTCTACAAAAAGCCTTTGTGGAAGTAACTGAACTTGGGACAGAGGCCGGAGCTTCTTCTGGTGAGTCACTATCAAAACACTGTCAGTTTGTAGTGCAATTGAAAGTGTATGATTACATTGAACCAGTTGATATACCCCCTCTTCCAACTGACTATACATGCAAAAACTGTATATATGTAATCTCTGTACCAAACAACCCAACTTTTGACACACAACTTTCGAACTTCTCCTTTATAGTAACATTCTGAGGAATATCACCAACTTTAAAGGCACCCACAAATAAGTCCCAATTATTGCTTACACACTCCATGCTTTTTTTGTTGGATAAAACTGGACTTTTGTTCACTTTTCTGAACACTAAATGCTAAAGCCCTAATTAAGTGCCCCCCTGCGTGCACACAAAGTTCTGACCAAAAACTTACATTCAAAACTATCACGGACAATGAATAATTCCATGACCTGCAAAATATGGTGACACCCAAAGTAAATAAAAAATCTACACTCCTCAATTATTTTTGTTAACTATCAAGAATACATCCATGTAATATTGTACACAAAGAAAACACATTCTGCGCTCTTGTGGGAAATACACTGACCGTCAACCCCTATAGAGAGGTCTCCAAGCTGATGTGTCAGTACAGAGACTGAAATATCTCCCACATACTTGCAGGCAATAGTGAACAAATGAGCAACTATGGAACAAACAAAGCAAATTCATTAATGTAAATAGTGTGTTCCCCATCAGGCCTGCCAAATTTCAGGATATTATATGAGTCATTCTGAGTAAAAAATGCCATATCAATATATGCCTGCTTACTGACTGTTATGCTGCTACAAGCAAGCACATGTAGTGTGCATACACAGTTGCAACCAAGCATTTTATAATTTATACATTTTATTATAATGTGTATATAGAAAAAAAGTTATGTCACATAACACCACAAAAGAAAGATGTCCATTTAGTCGTAACTTAGTGTACATCCTACATCCTACAACACCACAAAATAAAGGTTGCAATCAAGTCCCTTATCCCTCTTAGGCCCAAATATTCTCCTCTACACCCTATTCTCACCCAGCACCCTCATCCTAGGTTCCTCCCTGAATGTAAGGGACCAATTTTCACACCCATACAAAACAACAGGCAAAATTATGGTTCTGTATTTCTTAATCTTTCAATTTTTGGATAGCAAACTGGGTAACATACATTATCATACAGTATTTTGAAACATCAAAGTGCTCATAGTAAGGCAAGGGTTGATGCTGATATGGCATTTCTTACTTAAAATGACTCGTATAACAAACTGACGTTTGGTGCACCTTGTGTGGAACATACTACATATGAAGAATTTGGCATAGACTACATGTAGTTATGTATGTGACAAGTGAGACAAGAACTGAGGGATTTCTAAATCATCAGTCAGCTTCCTGTGCATTTGGCCTGTTCCGTATCTAACTTACTCTTCATTGACTCTACAATGGGAGGACTTTTGTGAAGAGCTGATAGTAACTAAGTCAAAAAGTTATTTGCTTTTATGACAGCTGCAAGCTACTTCCACATCATATCTGCCTACACCAACTCACATAGAAATTATAATGAACTGTACTGTGCAGTTCATTGCTGTTGACTGATAATGCAAGATACCTTAATATTCCTGCACATCAAGTTGTGTCTAAAATTAACCACCACCTCCACAGCCACCACCACCACCACCACCATGACTCCTCCTCCTACTATTACTACTACTAGTACTACTATTACTGTTACTACTACTGTTATATTTCAGCTGTCACTGCTGATGCCCGTTCATGGAGACCACCTCCCCTGCAATTTGTGATGGACCACCCCTTTTTGTTCATAATCTGGCAAAAGAGAGTGAACACAACTCTGTTCATGGGAAGATTCTTAGGGCCAGAATAGAGACAGATGGTAACACTGTGTATTATAGCATTAATGTGAAACATTGAACTTTTTTCATATTGCACCTATAAATTGTGTTTATATTGTAATTAGTGTAGTGCCATTGAAGTTTAAATAGGGAGTCAAGGATGGCACAGTAACAGATATTCCCTATTTCAGAAATATAATGGACTCCATTTCCCATACACATGATTCATTTTACCAACCCCTTTTCATTACCACAAAAGAAATGTCATGGAAAATGCACAAGGAGTTCTTACTTTTTAATAAAACATAATTATGCTTCATGTACGGATACACCATCAGTCACAACTATTGATGGTCTGTAACCCTACACTAGCACATTTACATCATAGTGGGATATCCCTCTTACAGACAAAATAATTGCAAAAGAAAGGGGCCCAATATTTATGTCTATAAAGTTGATTGGTGACTCTATGAATAAAACACCACTTAATTAAATTCTAGTATACAGCTATGTGTATAAAAGTTTGGCCAAAGAACAGTAAAAAGTACAATATGCAACCTCAATATATAACAAAAATTGCTGAGCCTTGAAGTAACACAAAGTGCAGACACTTGCATTCAAGGTTTTGTCACTGGGCTGGTCTTCCATGATTATACTGCACAGATCATATCACGTCATTTCTGAATTCAAATGAGCATTGCGTGTAACCACAACAGGCTCTTCCACATTATATTATTTAAAAACTATAAGGAAATACATAATGACAAACAAATGTGCAAATATAAGTAAACAATTCTGAAGTTGCAGAAGTTAACAGTCAGCATGCTGGTTAAAAGATAACCAACAGCAGATACATATGAGATATTATCAAACCAAAATCTGAGGAATTCAAGAATAAGAAGATACTGTAATGTGAGGTTTGAGGTTCTCACAGCAGTATTGCTGAAGATTAAGTCTTCTTGGATGTGACACTGGGTGAACAGTTCCCCATGTTTTGAAAAGGGGTGGCACCTTCATCATGAGAGTTAAGCAGTCATCTTGGGATGCTTGACTCTTGAACGACAGCAAACCATTCACCCAGTGATGCAGAACCCTTCCCAGAAGACTTGAATCTTCAAAATGCTGTAAAAGGGCATCACCAGAGTTGAAATACAGCAAATTTGATATTATTCCTTCTGTGCCCTGTGCTTCAATTATTTATACATGCCAACATATGCACACAATACAAGTTATCCACAAACATGAGCCCTCCTGCATGTTTCAGTAATAAATCACCATTCTTAGAACGGTGATTTATCACTGAATTTTATTGTGTGTATCTGTCAGTAAGTATAAATGACCGAAACACAACAGATGAATGTGGCATAACAAAGTTTAGTGCAGAACAAGTTCTGTTGAAATTAACATGTACATGGCCAAAAGGGAAAGAGGAGAAATGTAGCAAGGAATGGAGAGGGGTAGTGGAAGTAGGGGGAGGTTAGAAGGGAGAGGGGACCAAGAAGAAACAGACACTAAGCAGAAACACAAAAATAAACAATGAATAAAAAGGCAGGGAAGCTGAGGTGAAAATACATATCTACATAGTCAACATATATAATATTTTATTTCACATTTAAACTTAATTTGAGATGCATTCAGTACCACAGTAATACAAGACACCCAATCCTGGGCAACGCTTAAAAGTATTGTTTGCTGCTTCTACCCGCATTTGGAGATGTGAATTGCATTCCAACTAATGGACCTAGACAACCACTGTGGAGAAATCTACAGCAAAAGTTGAGAAGCACGCACAAAAGGGTCTTGCTGTTGGCATGACTGAACAATACACAACATAAAAAGAGGGTTACAAAATGTAACTGTAGGTGAGTAAGACAAGAAAGGCACTCCAGTCATACTTTCTCTGTGCAAGAACATGAAATCTTCATGGCTCTTATATGAACACTTAGTAATTCACTTGAAAAAGCAAGTTTATAGTTGTAATAAGTCACTGAAATTTATTTGGGGGTCTTACACACAGGCAAAAGTATGACTCATATCATTTGTCTAGTGATAACAGTGATACCAATACAGAAATATTAACTGCTGTCATGAGCCAGTGTAACTTGGGGTACAGCACATTCATTTTCACAGGATGGAATTATTCTTTCTTTCTGGTCCTTGCTTCAAGCAACAGACATTGTGGACACTTAGGAATGCAACACTCAGACAACTGTATATGTGCATAGAACCTGTTCTGTCTGTCACTTTGCAGCATCAATATATCTTTTGAGAATACATATATCCCAGTTTCAGTCATTCATTTGTATATGAATAAACATTCATTTTGATGATTCTTGCTTTATATTTTGGAACAGATAGTAGTTCAGGTTGTTTGCAGTTCTTCACAAGTCACCTATACTGATGGTTTGTATGAATGTTGTCACAGGAGGTTGTTCCATCATGTCATAAAAATACCAATATGACAGCCTTCAAGTAAGCCAAAGGTAGCCAGACATAAAATTATTTGCAGTTATAGATCTGACATAACACACACAACTTCAAGTAACGGATGTGTAGAAATTAAAGTAACATAATGACACTAACAGTCAGTTTGGTAGGAATAACTGATGAACTACTCTGGCAGGTTGATATTTCAAACACATTCTTGCACATATTTGTGGGTAATACAAGTTTACTGGAATAATCATTGACCTTCTACGCCTTGTAACCATTTGCCAGTCATGTTTCTCGATGTTTATTTAATGTCACCACCAGTGACTGTTTTATCTAGTTAATGTACATAAAGCAGTTCATATTTCCATTACCAGTGTTATCTCTTCTCTACCCCCAATTTTTGTGTGTGTGTATGCCTTGGTACAGTATGTGTACTGCATCACAGCCTACACCATTTGCAGAATTAACAAATGTAAAGGTTTCTTCAATAATAAGTATGATTCCTATACATAAAACTTGCACTTCACTGTCCCCAGCCGAGCAAATCAAAGAGACACGTCATTTTATGGTTAAGCCCACATCTCTTCCAAAATAATTGGTTTAATGCTTAAACCTTTAGTATCTACTTCTGCAGTTTTAAAATTTAGAACTAATCTCCTTCAACACTGCTCTCCAAAAACTGTGCGCCTCCAGAAAAAATAAGTTCTTTTTTCAAAGTCACTAATAGAACTTTGAATTTTGGTATTTCTTTTATAACTGCATAAAAACTGATATTTACCTCATTACTCATAAAGTGGCCAAGTTGGATTTTTTAAAATCAAGTCACACTTTTTACCATGCCTTCAGTTCCTCTGCTATTGCTTGCCATGTTAGCTTATTTTCTAATTTCACTATTCATGCATTATGATTTTATGGTAGTTACAGGGACACATTCTGTTGTATTTCAATTAGGGGTGGTGAAAATAAATGCAAGTTTTGGAGCACTAAAATATGAACATGGTACAAGAGTATTACTGGCATAAGACTTTACTTCTATGATCAGTAACAAGATACGAGATTTTTGTGCCAGTCAGTATTAATATTGGGATAATATATGGTCCTACTGGTGGATATGAATGCTTCATAAGAATATCCTGCCTTTGTCTTCAGGGTCGAAGTCATATGGGCGAGGTGGTGGTCAAATTACAGGCAGGGTAACTTGTGTGGTTCACTTAGAAAACGGAACAAAGTGTCACCCTCCCATGTTCTGAGTTATCTGGCAATGTTACTGTGCCTAATACATGATCTGAACACATGTTCACCTTTCTTGCTTCAACCATGAAAATGGGTACCTGGTCATTATTCACCTGCAGGGCTATGTGGTGTCACAGCACAAAAGCCACAATATGAACAGTTCTTCAGCCCAGGACTTCAATCTTATGGGACTTGATGATGCACTGCTGGGTAAGGCTAAGAACTGCAACAAGTTATGACACAGAGGGTGGAGTCCTTATCAACACCACTCTGAGAACCTCAAAGCTCACTTCTAGAGTAATTCTCAATTTTAAACACTTCTGAGTGTAAACCTGCAAAATAAGCTGAAAGAACAGCAGTGATTCTTGCCAAAGTGACTTTACCTCATCACAATTATCATCACATAACCAAGAAAACCAGAAGACAAACAATTTCACTCCTCATCCTCTGTTACAATATTCTACTGATATCTGCTTCTCAGAAGTTCTGTCATCAATGGCAGAAACTGGGAGAACAACCATAAGTTCTCAATTGTAATACCAAATGGTTAGTTAGATAGTTAGTTAGTTACACAGTTGACTAGTTTTACAGTTCATGATGAATGAAATAAAGATTTAGATAGAAACTTGTGTAAACTACACAGTGGCAAAATGTTCTGTAGAAGTTGACAACATGCAAATCATGAAGTTAATGTACTGTCTTGATAAGAATGAAAAATTAAAGTATTTACTCCACAGTATATTACACCAGCCATCTGTAACTACCCCACCATGGCCAATGAAGAGGCAAAGATGTGAATCATCATCATCATAAATCTTAAATCTTAATGATCATCCTGCCCAAAACTTCTACAGTGACTCCAGCATGTGAACAATATTAAACATTACACATGACTGACTACCTACTACAAATTCAAGGACCCATATTTCTATAGTCCTTTTCAGTAGCTTCCTTTATTCATAAGAGACAATTTCTGAAATACTTTGTCTAAAGAAAAAGAAAAAAAAAAAACACACAACTTTGCACTAATGTAATATTACAATACTTTTTTTGTTTTGTTTCAATACAAGGCAGAAGACACAACAATATACAAATAATTCTTCCTCTGATCAGTGAACAGAATACAATAACCTAACAAAGGATGCCACACTTTCATGTGTGTATGTGTACATACATTTCCATGTTGCACAACACAGTGCACACACAGGGGTCAGTAATGGTACAACGCATTTTATTTTTATAATGAACACTTATTAACATATGTGTGTACACAGCCCGTATTTTATTTGGCAACTGTCATTTGTCACTTCTTGCTGCTACTCCACCATGTGTGTGAGTGGGCAACATTAATACAGCAAAATAGCCAGCAGGAAGTGGCAACTGATGGTTGTCAGATAAAACATCTGCATACCAATAGTGTTCAACTAACTAGCAATCTTCATGCTTTCTGAGTATCTTACAAACAAAAATCCAATAAAACCAAAAACATTAAAGCTGTGTGTATACAAATGGTATATAGCTATCAAGAAGGTAATATTCCGTAAAGAATTTGTATCAACGCTTCATTTAAACTTCAGTGTTAAAATACACGTATCCAAAAATAGCACTTTATGAACATACACATTTTGATTCACACACAGACTAACACTAACACTGTATGGGAACAGCAAATGTTACTAAGAGTGCACAATCAGCACACTAGAAATATATCTCAAAAGCTTCCAAATTTCCCACCACATATGCTCCCAAATATACAAAATAATACTCAGCCTTAAATCCAGAGACATGCATGCAGTGGAAATCAGTGGGCTATGTTGTGACTGCTGCTGACTGTGATGTATCCTGTATAAACGGACAACAGAATGCAGTGACAGGCTCTTGTAATATAGTGACAAATATTCAGGTTCCATAAAATACAGGGTCATTCTTGATTAGCTGAGGACCTGTTCACTGCTTGAGAACTCTCACTGCAAGGACTAGCATAACAGGAATTCTCTAGATCTGTATCTGAGAGACGTGTAGTCTGAATCTTGGCAGGGTCATCATCTATCCTGATTGGGGTCTTTCATGTTTTTTGTCAGTTCCTACAGGCAAATGATGGGACAACAACTCAATCAGACAAGATCATTTCCTTCCCCATGTTTTCCAGTTCATCATTCACGAAACATCCAAGCATCCATTAGTATAAAGTCTAACAGACAGAACTGCCAAACAATCCACAAAATGAACAAGGAAGTGGATAGTGTTGCATTGTAATAGTCTGTTATGAGTGTCATAGGGTCGTGTTTGGTGAGCTGCGTATTGACACTGAAAATGCATAAGGAAAGAAACGTTAAACTTTCTGTACACAGTGATGGACCTCACTAATATGGCTTCTGCAACCCTCTTGATGTAAAAATCAAATGTGTGTGTCCAGAATTTTATTACCATTCAGTGCAACAAGAACATTCACCCTATAGCATTCTTTTAGTGTGCCAGTTGGGAACATTAGAGTGACTTATCAGTAGCTGCTGCCATTGGAAAGAACAAGGAAAATTCTGAGAACGTGTAAGAGACAAACAATGTACAAGAACTTCACAAGAGTAACCAATACCATGTTACGTCATATCAGCATCAGCTTTGCAATAAATTACTAAAGTAGTTCTTTTAGACTTAATCAGAACCCTTTATGAAAAGCATTTTATCACCTCTTCTACATTTTTATGTATTTCATCTATTCCTCTCCGTACAGCAAATAACATCAGAATGTTGCAGTCAGATATGGAAAATATAGCTACTAAAGATATTGGAAAAGCATTTGCAGAAGCTAATAAGAACTTTAATTTTTTTGTGGAGAAATCACAATTGTTGGGGAACATCCTGCAATGTAATTATACAGCAAAATGGTTAAGGAATGGATGAAAGACACAGATTTATTGTCTTACAAGGATGTGAGGTACAAATACAGATAAGAACTTTAATTTGCTCCTTGGTAAGTATCATGTTTTGGAGTTTCCAGTCACACAATTTCTTTCTAATCCACAACTGAGTGCACATAAACTTTCTAATGTCCTCACGTTCTCCTAAACATTAAAACAACACTCGGCCACAGTGTCTCACTAATAATTATGTACGATTCAGAAGATGTACCGAATCTGAACTGTACCAAATACTCGGGGTATGCTGGACTCACAATATACAGCTTTCAATTTCCAGTGACTGCTGTCTCAGAATGCAACAACAAAAATAAACTGGCAAGCAATTTCCATATTTCCCTTAAATTTATGACGCTCAGAAATTGTGCAATTTAAGTGACTGTTAATAATTTTCTTCAGAAGGTTATGAAGTCATATCCAAATCATGAAGGCAGTTTCTCAATTCAAACAGGAAATCAAGGCCCTCAATTTATAAATTTACAATTATAACAGTACAAACAAACATTTTTAATTTTCCTTAAGGTATGTATGCAAAATCAATGTTCCTGAACCATTACTTCAAAACAAATTCAGTAGTCTTCATCATGCAATAACAAATGTAGTTAACAGATGTGGTGAAACTTTACAAGAAGAGTCCATCATACTTGCACTGCTGAAAACATCAACTGAAAACTATACATATTGTTAAGGAAGAGATAATTTGGGACCATATGCAGTGAATGTTTCGGAACAGAGACAACACACATCTCAAAGTGTTATCATAGTCTAGCATTCCTCTGAAATGTAATCACCTTCAACCCACGTTGACAGAGTGACAGATGCAAAGATAAACTGATAAACACAGAGTAAACGAGGACACTTTTTCCATTTAAGTTATAAAAGAAATTAACACACAATTAAATTACAGCAAATCTGACATACAGCTCAATGAGGATAGAAAAGCTCTTGTTCTGTTGAATTTTACACAGCTCCAAAGTAAAGGTTAACAAAATGCCTCTTCAGATTGAATGTGGGTTTGCCTTACAAATGTGGAAGTTTTCCGCTCTAATAGCAACACTAATGTGAATTTCCCCCATAATGTTTTTATGGAGGAAAGAAGATTAGTAGAACAGCAACAGATTCAGAACAACTCAGTTATGCACAGTGCAGCAATTCCATGAAAGTGTTGATTACTTGCAGTTTGTTACAGCAGCACAATGTAAACCTACGACTTAAGTCATAAGTGAATGGAACGCTCATAGAAGTTCAAGAGAAAACAACAACCTCATTTGAGCAACAGTTTTGCATTTTTCTAGTACATATGACTGAAAAATAATGACTTTTAATTTCTGGAAAATACATCATTATATACAACAAATCACAGGTTAACAACCTTTTATATACAAATAATTAGAAGATAGCAGTTTGACTGATAAATCCAAATATTTTAAAAATATATATGTATGCATATTTATATATTTACAAACTATGTTCAGGCATCTTGATGTTAATCATCTAACAAGGATAAATGTCAACAATTATAAATGCACATCCAGTTTGTAATATTTTTGGACTTTTAGGTACGATCAACAATGTTTAAAGCAATATCAATTCCACTCCATCTTTGTTTCCATTCCTTTGTTTGTCATATGGTATATGCACTATATAATCACTTAGTTCGATGCTTAAATAAATTTAACAACAAATAAATATTTTGTTAACAGTTAATTGTGACAACAAACTCTACCTACATTCTAATTTAAGCACATGTAAACCATGTTCATTAACATGGAAAGACAGGTACGGAGTGATATACATGTATGTATGCATGTATGTATGTATGTATGCAGGAAAGCAGTTCTGTGCAAACTGTACAATCCTTTCCAATTACAGTTTGTGATTTACATACAGCACAACAACAACAATAATTCATATTTCACACAACTGCTGTAAACATGGAAGCAGAAGAAGAAAGATTTTCTACTTGAGTTATTCAAATTTAATGTATTTTCAAAACATATAACACAAAGTTCTCAATTATGTTCAATAAGTAAGGTTCGCTTGGTCATAAAAATTAAATGGGTAGTCATTACAAACTTAAATATAGCACATTTATTGCATGGAAATATCATCACTTTTCAGCATAATCACCAAGCGTTACAATGTACATGTCCCACCTTGGAATGATTTTAAAAATTCTGACAGAGCAGAAATTTGTTTTGTGAAAGGTGATGACACATGGGCACACCATTTCACTATGCAAACAAAACACATGGGAATGTGAGTTTGGGCACTGACACAATCCTTCAGAGGTTGCTGATTTCACAACAGTGAGGAAGGAGAAATGGCTGCGTGTGAATGGTTCAAAATGCAGGAGCCGAATTTCAACTGTGAGAATTTTTAAACATGTGCCAAGGTGGGGAAAATGCATCAATGTGCTTGGGATTATGTGGAAATATAATGATACTTCAATGGAAAAGGTGAACTTCATGTAACATCGTAATGACTTCTGATTCAATTCCCATGATCTGGCGAACCTTACTGATCGAACACCCCTCACACAGTGTCTCTGAATTCAATGTCGTGAAAGTGGGAGTGAGACAGTGAAACTTTGTTGGAAAGGCTGTTAAAAAAAAAAAAAGTTCTTATATTTCTGTTACAATGTACTTACAAAATGTGTGACAAATTGTTGCTGTATAAATTACAAATATTCCTGAATTGTAATGATAAATTATGGCCTTGTTCAAGTGCAGAAATCCGCCAAAATAAAAAACCTTTATTATAAGTTTTCTGTGCAGGTCCCTTTTGAACACATCTTAAAATTTAAACTTTTTAAAGTGACACAACATTCTTAGTTGTCACACAAGTTCTTGCAGTGGTTAAGAACACAACTGTTGTTCTGCAGTCTGGTTGCTAACAACCAATGTAGGGATGAAAATACAGGCACACTGATGACCAAGTACCACTACACATTGTAATTATGCAGAATGCCAAAATATGAAAGTAAAAATCCAACTTATTGGCTTCTTATGTTCTATAGACATTCCCGCTTTGTACAGGTAACTCTCACAACCAAATTGCTACATCCACCTGTCTTTCCAGAGCTCTTTCTCCTTGGTTTCTGCCCAAATTGAACAGATGTTTCCACTTTGTACAGGTAACTCCCACAACCAAGTTGCTCCATCTTCCTGTCTTTCCAGAACTCTTTCTCCTCCATTTCTGTTCTTCTTCCATCTTTCCTAACAAGTGGTTCCCATTTTGAATGTGGTCTTCCTCTTGGGCATTTTCCTTGTAATTCTGTATTTACACCTTCCTTGTGATTAATCATATCTTCACTTATTTTTAGATGTCACTTCCATCTGTTACTTTTTAGGTTAATTCCAAGGCCTTTATCTTTAAATCAGCTCCAATTTCTTCCTTGGTTTCACATGTCCTGTTGTGTATGCACTGTAAGACACAAATAAAATGGATGTCAGTCTAACAAAACTCCTTTTATTCATGTAAGAAGAAGAAGAAGAAGATGATGATGATGATTATGAAGAAGCAGATTATTATGGAGGAGAGGGAGGAGAAGAAGGAGAAGGAGAAGAACAACAACAACTTGGCAACACGTTTCTGCTTATATTAGCTGAAATATGCACCCAAGTTTACTTTCATCTTAACATCTATAAAAAATGTTACATTAGACTGACAGCCATTTTATTTACCTCCAATTTATTTGTTTCTCATTCTATCCTCTCTTGATTGCCCTTTTATACTTCTTAAAATCTCATCTCTGTTGCCATCTGAGTACTGATGTCTGCACCTCATAACACAAGCTGCAGCACTGATACCTTACATCCTATGCGTAGTAACTCTATTCCTTCAAACAAAATGAAACATGCATCTTCATACATGTGACATATCCAGATAAGAAATTTACTACCTTTTGTAAAAATGTGTATGGCTGAGTTGTAGTTTTAAAATTAAAATGTTACATTTAAATATGAACATGAATTTTGAGTAGTAGTACACGTGTGACATTCTATGGAATCAGATTCTAATGTTGTATGACTCAGACACTTCTGTGATATACTGATACATAGTATCATTCTCTGCTGTAGTCAAGTCTACATTATACAATTCTATTACCATATTTCACTGTTGAAATAAAGCTAAAACAACATCATCTAATGACAATCATAATTTTTTTCTCAGACTGGGGAATATGAAGCACCTAGTATTCCAAGGATCAATTCTTAAGTCCATATATTTCAGAATACAATAAAAGCTGCAATATCTGGCACCTACATGACTCACATGCAGATATCAGAGCACTTAATGTAGTTAACAACCTCGGGTACAGACCTAACCCTTCAATCTGTCACTTGATATCCTGTCCTGCTTTCCCCACTGCACTTTCTATGCCCTTATCATCACTATTTACATTATTCATTACAACACTGTAGTTACGTCTATGTTTCACATCGGCAACACTGACACTCTCAAAACAATTTATTTTGCTGATCTTGCTCCACAATAATATACGGAGTTTTCTGGGGGGGAATTCATCGTACAATAAAAAATATTTACTCTACAAAAGAAAACTACTAGAATTATGGTTGATGCACAACCTAGAAATTCAAGCAGACTGCTTAAGAGGTTACAGATTTCACTGCTGCCATGTGAGTACACATTTTCATTGATGAACTTCACAGTTATGAGAATATTAAGGTAAACCAACAGAAAAGTTCAGGTCTAACTTACATTACAGCTATTTCACTAAGTTTAGTAACCAGCAAAAGTGCCCATGCATTTCTCATATTTTTTTTTAATAAAATTTACTGAGTATATAAAGTTGCTTATTTAGTAACACAATATTATGCACACAGTTATTATGCACACGATATTATGCACACAATATTATGCACATATATTATGCGCACACATTCTCAGTAACAATGCCCCCCCCTTCAGTACTGGAGATACAAACATTTTATGTTTATCATCCCGTTGTATTAATTTGCAACAAATAACAACTACCATCAAACACAACTAATGTATATTATATACTTTATTGTGACAAAATGTTCCAACCCAATTTGTCATCTTTAGGCCAGTACAACAAAACTCATTAACCCTTTAAACACCAAGTTAAATCCCATCTGCCCTTTGCTAGCATTATTCGGGGCTCACCATATTCTCCATGTTAGCAGGATAAGGGTTAAAGTACTGTGTATAACTGTGTCAGATGGTATTAATAATGGAGACCTCAATTTTACAGTCAAATCAATAAATGATGCAATGTCAGATTTTAATTTTCACACAAGACATCCCAGTTGTGTTCAACCACTTGCTGCTGAACAACCCAATGAGCTCTTTATATAGGCCAGATTTTGATTTATAATAGTCAAAACATGGATTAGCAGATTTAAAATGCTAAATTGTTAAAACAATCACATATTATCTATGGAGGATTCATAAGCTGTGAATCTATATCCAGTGTCATGGGTACTGCAGAGCCTCCAATGACACCAGATATAGATAAACAGTAAGAATACTATTAAGACACACTACATATACTAACCAACTAGTATGTCTGACTCTCATACCTGTGCTCATGTACACTCATTAAGAAATGCAGACACTCAAAACATAAAACTTAGAGGACCAAAAATAATCAAGACCCTAGTGTGTTCAGCTGTAGGCACAGCAAGTCATCAGGTTGGGCTAGATGCATGCACAGTATGGAGACCCTACTGCGTGCAGCTGTAGGCACAGAAAGTTATCAGCATGGGTTACAAGTATGTACTGTGTGTGGAGACCCTACTGCGTGCAGCTGTAGACACAGCAAGTTATCAGCATGGGTTACAAGTATGTA
>Ga0209755_10005490_pt1 | contig 14407 bp, 5 predicted proteins | sample TergutCo191P1_FD_187301 | JGI IMG/M metagenome (GOLD analysis project Ga0209755, IMG submission 187301) | Cornitermes sp. P1 segment gut microbial communities from Petit-Saut dam, French Guiana - Co191P1 (SPAdes) (version 2) | ecosystem: Host-associated > Arthropoda: Insects > Digestive system >... | reverse complement strand
TCAATGCTACAGCTGATGTTATTAGAAACTGGTCACAAGATTCCAAAGAAGTAAATAAAATGGAGGGTTAATTTTGGAATATTCATATAACTAGACATGTATAATCTGTTTGCTAAGACACAAAGCTAGCATAAATCTTGTATTTGAGTGAAGTAGTAGCAGTCCTACCTTATTTATACTGATATCATGTTTAAAAAAAGTCTTACAATTCCTACAGGTTGTTAAGTAAACAAGAATATCACTATTAATTACAGAATATTAGAATGGTTTTATTAGTCCTGAAGTACCAAACTGGCTTTATCATAGAAATATTTGTGTTTATCACATCAACTTTACAAATGAGAGATCTGGAATTCTTGCAGTAGTGAGTAACAAACTTAAAGCCTTCTGAGACATGACACCACACTGTCTGTTAGAAAGGCCACGTAACATTCCAAAAGAATGTAATCTTGAATTTAAAGGACATCTCCCATATGACATAATGCTGCAAGTGAGGAATGTAAATGAGGTTCTATAATACAAAGATAAATTTGAACAATGGTGAAAGTTCTTGTCTGTGGCATGAAAAACTGAAGAGTAGTTGTGTTTGGGCAAGTTTAAATTTTATGGAATTTTAAAAATCCTTCTTCATGAGAGTCAAACCTATATCTCATATGCATATGGCAAAATCACTCATATTTTATATTATGGAGATGGGACAGCAACACAGAGAAAGTAATTATGATTAGATGGCATAAGCACAGAACATATAGCACATCTACAAATCAGAAGCTCATAATAATAGTCTGCCACACACTCTGTAAATATGTCTCCTCTAAATAAAGACAGGAACTAAAACATACATAATCAGCCCTTCCTAAGCCATGTGACACATGCAAGTTAATAAACTACACACAGAATAACTTTCCGCTTATCACATTTTTAGTCAAAATCATAAAAAAAATACATAAAAAATAAAATTAAAGTGAGCTGTTTGAACAAAACATAAATATATATTCCCCTAAGTAAACTGTGCCAAGACAAACACATTCACAGTACCAACGATCAGAAGTCTTCTAACCAATTTTCTTTAGGCTTCATTCATGACGATGTGATACGCATTCACATCAAGAGGTTGTGAAAATTTTGAATGCCAATTTTTACATACAACAACACAAATCCATTACAAAGCTAAGCTGTGCATTCAATGTTATATAATCTCTAACAGTAACAGAAGCTTTGGCAGCCTTTCTTGCTTCATGTATTTGGCTTCAAATTATGGATGGGGGTTGCTGTCATCTAATATGTGATGTCATGCATCCTGGTAGAACTGTAGTTATGTTTCAGAGGATTCTGCTGCCTCCTTCATTTCAGCTGATAAAGGGAACATCAGGATCATCCAGTATATTGGCACACCCTAGCAGATTGCATGGTGTTAAAACCCGTAAGACAGCAGGCTTCATAGTGAGCACCCTGAGAACCTCAAATAGTATATGAGTTACAGTTACTTAGAAAACTAATGGTTACTATGAACAACGAGAATGCGCTGGCTATGTTGCAAGATCTGTTTAATGACATAGTAGTAATTTATTTTGATTTTACAGCTTTAAAATAAGTTATTGAATTAAATATACACATATACAACTCCTGCAGGCTCCAGTCTTAAAGCAATGTGTACAAACTGAAAAGTAATTCATGCATTTTAAACCTTTTTACCCATGCAAAATGAAGAAAGGTTATAAAGACTGCAGATACACTCATACACCAATTTTGTTGCAACAGTTAACAGGCTGGCTAAAGGTGACACAACCAACATCATCATGCCACATTTAACATCATGACATGGCACAACACAGCTACTTACTAGTATCTTTTCGTTCTGCAACTTTGGTCCTGTTGCCTCTGACCTTAGCTCCCTGCACCCCATTCACCGATTTGGCAGGTTTGGGTTTCGTGGCATGGTGGGATTTGCCTTCTTCAACTTTAAAGGGAACAGAGCTACTTTTCGGACGGGAAGGACCGGTAGTAGATAAGGAGGCTAGAAAAAGGTGAGAAGCATGTTGTTAAAACTCCCCAAATGTCCACGGCTGTCAGGAGCTAAGACCAGTACATGACTCCGATATAAGCGAGCTCACACCAATGCATCTCAGTTCTGGATATGAAAAACTTCACTAATGTCTATTGCAATTCTGGAGGTCCATGTGTTAAAGAATTTATCCCTGGTGAAGGATATTAACAGGAACCAAAGGTGTCACTAATATGACACAACCACCGTATGAACATAAAATTTAAATTTGTACCACTTTTCAATCAGTCCATTGACGGACAGACATTTGTTTCTGTATTTGACATTTACTCAAATCAGCAAATTAAATTTTATAGTACAGAAGATGTAAATTATTTCAAAACTTTAATCTTCACTTTATTATTTTTGTCATCATCAGCATATGACACTGATGATAGCAGCTGCTTTTGTAATTCCATAGGTGTGGCATTACTTTAGTATTCCTCCAACCATATCAGTAGAGCCTATTGCTGCAGAAATTCCGAATACAAGAAGTTTTGGTAGACATCAATATAAATACAAGAATTTAGAGAACAAAGCACACAAAGTGAGAATAAATCTCAGATTATGACACAAAATTAAATGATCTATAATTTTTAAATATATGGAGAATAACCAGACAAATAATTTCTTTCTCACCACGTTCATTTTCACAATCTTGCAAATATTTTTCACCAGGGGAATCTATTCTAATACAAGAAAAGCTTGGAAAAATAAAACCCACTACATTCAAGCAAAATTAGTTCTTAACCTGGCAAATAAAGGTAGTGAATAGCAGATCCAACGCAATTCAGTGGCACAAACCCTATCATGTAGCATATGGCAAGGATGTACAACAAAGAGTGTGCAGGTAAGTGAAAGTTACTTCCCATTAAATTATTGTTATGGTTGGTAAAATTCAGAAATTCAGTTTGAAAACACAGTGTAAATTCTGTTACTGTATGTTTAAATTTTCCCACTCAGCTGTAAAGTTTCTGAAATGTAAGCCAGAGCTACTGGTGTATTTGTTTAACATTACTGAACATTTTGCAGCTAACTGAATGCAGATGGAAATGACTAGCCATTGAAACAGAACAAAACAGTCATTTGTAGTCTGCTAATGCCCAAAAAAAAAAACCTCAAGAACCCATTGACATACAGACTGCAATATATTTAAGGTGGGTAAGAAAGTAGCATGCTACACAGGAAACACAACGCTCATGACACTGAAAATTCAGGCTGGAAGAAGTCTAAGATTTTGTTCACTCCAACCACATGTCCAGCTGAAAATCAATTTTCCGTTCCAATTTCAGTAAATAAATACCATTCTCTGAACTGCATCCTTGACGACTCTGCTTGCAAGTCCCAATGACACAAACAGTTGAATTCAGTTCCTATTGGAGTCACTAAAGCAAAATAAGAATATTTTACTGGTCCTTTTAGCTAAATTAAATTTAAGACCCTATCTCATAACTACAGTTATTCAGAAACAAAAGAAATGCTCCTCAAACTGCACAGAGAATGACAGGCACACAGTTACATCATACAATTCATATTCAAACAGTAACAGTTTACTCTGTTTTTATCCAACATGAAGCATATCACGCAATTTCACACATTATTGGTACATTAGATTTACTGTTATTAGCATTTATGGATTTTTTTTTTTTCGCATCCAATGCCACCACATGTCCTCATGGACTTCGTGGTCCTCCCTCCTGGGCATGGCAGGAGTGTAACTGACTTCTGAGGTTGGGACGCCCATGAGGCGCAGTTACATTGTTATGGAGATTTATAAATAATTCCATTTTGTACAATCCTGTGATACAACCCAGAAGGTCACAGGTTTGATTCCTGATGATGTCATTGGAATTTTTCATTGACTTCCTTCTGACCGCACTATGGCCCTGGGGTCAACTCAGCCTCTAACAAAAGTGAGTGCCTGGAATCCAGGTGGCCAGTGTATAGGGCTGACAACCTTACCACCTTCATGTGCCAAATGGAAACCTCTAGGCCTTTCCAGGCATGTACAGGGGTTGCTTTACCTTTGCTTTATATAATCTTATACTATTTAACTTTCATTAAACCCCAAAATCTCCTTTTCTTGAACTGTAAAATACCTTACTGAGATATCATAATTATAATAATATACAGGTAATGACAGATTTTTGTAATAGTTTCGACAATCAACATGTGTTTCCACAATGTGGTGCTTCAAATACAAATTCAGTTATATTATATCTGGTGTCAGCACTTTACCATAAAATTTAAGGTAAGATTTTCAAAAAATATTCATGACATGTAAAAAATACACAAGCAAATTTTGAGGCTACTGACATGCTGTAAGCATGTGAATAGTAACATTGTGGTTTACGTATTTTCAAGTAGGTCTCAAATTTGAGACTGCCTGGATATGTACTTCTCTTCCTTCAGTAAGCACAAGACAGGACAGTTAGTTAGTAGTTGCAGGCCACAATCTCAGGCATAAGCCATAAGAGGCGGTGGAAGGGATTAAAACATTACTCAACAAAAACTGTTGCTTGACACACAGAATTCTTCATCAAAAATTTCTTCCCTTACACAAAAGAACATGATTCAATGGTTGGATTTTTTAAAATATATTTTATGGTTGGTTACTTTTTACAGAAATACAATACACTAGTAAACGTTAATCACTAATATTAATTCTGTATGACTGATGCAGTGTAACACATTTCAGTCTACTGCTGATATTAAAAGTGATGCCGCAGTATTAACTTATTTTTTTTCAACAGTTAACATGAAAATGACTCCATAGGCCTCACTAAAAGTAAAAAAGAAATTACTGTAACTTAATCTTTATAATTTGTTATAAGCAGATTTAATAACACTACCAATTTTCCTGGTTAATGTTGGAATTGTTTATTAATTTATTTATTGATGAAAATCTGACAAGAGACCAGTGTTACCTCAAATTAAACTCCTTCAGTAGGTTTGGGTTCTCAAATATCATACATAATTCCACTTGATGCTTTTCTTAGTCCAGTGTTCCTGGATTTACTTAATGATCGGAGCTGGGATATTGTAGCCAGTATATTGGCTAGCCTATGGCCTGGACAACCAGGATATCACATTTCAGCTCCTGGCAAGATGAAAATTATTCTTTTCACCAAAGCACCAAGACCGGCTCTGGGACCCCATCCAATCTCCTACTCAATGGGTATTCAGGGGGCTCTTTCCTTGGGGGTGAAGCAGCTGGGGTGTGAGGCTGAACACTCACCTCCATCTAATGCCAAGACTTAAGAGTGAGCTGAGCTGTACATCTAAACCCCATATGGCTTGATGGTATTAATCAATGCAATTTTGCACATTAGCAAAGATTCAATACAATTTAATGTTTGTCTCCTCTTGGCCAAAAGAAGCAACAGGCCAGCATCAGGGGGGGGACAAAAGACAACATGTAAGCTGGTCTCTCACTATGTGGAAAAAACAAAACAGTAGGATGTAAAAGAAGATAACAAGAATGATTTACAATTCCTTTAGAATATCAACATCTACAGCAACACAGAATTTAAAATTCTCAGACCTCTGGTTTCTATTTCAAATAATTAAATATTTGGATCCTTAAATTTTGGTCGATACATTTTGTATTTCATGCCGCACAATAAATAATACAAGATCACTACATCGTGGCACACAAAGTATAGAAATCTGTCACATCTCTGACATAGAAAACTCTAAAATAACATTAATACTTTGACAAGATTCTAGCAAAACTGGATGCATGTGGTCCATTTGACACAATTTATCAGCATCACAGTTTTATGACAGCATAAATTATGGACCCTTCTGACTTTCAAAACAGACAAAATATGTTGTGGTCAAAATACTATTAGAATAACACCAAACCTGGTGAATTTCTTACATTTAATCACTGATGCACTTTGACCCATACCCTTAGAGCTCTTTTGTTTAACCCCACTGACGACATTAAGGTCTGAATCTGCAGTTTATTCAATGTGCAGGGTTTCTGCTGGGATAGATGATAGGCATGCACAAGACGGTTACCGGTTTCAGTGATAGGGCAGAAGCCCTCTCCCTTCTGTTCTATTATGATCTGGTTTCTAATACGGGCATTATATAAATAGTAGATCACCACAGTAAAAAAAATTTGGTGATTTCGGGCTTCCACAATGATATGCATGAGACCTGCACTCTTTTGGAGTTTTATGAAGTGTAGAATGGTAGTTTCTTACCACACTTTTGAGACAACCTAATGGTCCCATCTCCAAATGTCAAACAGTCTAAGAAGAATTCTGGGATCACTTTTCTATACGGAATGGTGTGGGTGGTAATTGGTTCTGAAAGAATGTGATGCCAGCCAATAGGGTTAGTGAAGCATGAGGGATGTGGAAGGGAGGAATGAAACTACCATTCTATGCTGTATTAAATCCCAAAAATCTGCAAATCTCAAAAAAATTTCAACTATTCTTGACTACAGTTCTACAATCTTATATTTAACACAGGGCAGGGATCATCTATTGCGGATCCAGGATACTGGTGCATGCCTGCAGGTACATGAAACATCCCAGTTCATCATGTCTGATGGGTGTACTAAAGTCTTTTACATGCTACCTCTTTTGAACAAGCCCCACCTCGCTTTAAAGAACTCCACAAGAACAGAAGGCAAATAGCCATCAAGCTTTCCTGTGAAATTAAAAAATTTTTGCTACCAGTGTCTCACATATAGCCTGTATGGGTTGTACCAAAAACACATGTGTGACAGAGAAGGGAAATGCTGTATCAATGGAACATTCATTTCAAGATGGGCGTAAACACATTTACATAGCAACTGTTGACAGGCTCATCCAACTGGTGACCTAAAAGTAATACTACACAACATACAACACCTGGTAAAACATCTCACACCTGCACAGCGCATTCTGGAAGCTAAGAACTTTCACAAGGAAAACCACATCGAATCTAAATCAGTGCCTCCCAAACTTCATTCTTCTCCGAATATGTAATTAACCAGCATGTAACCAAAAAGAATTATTTAATTCTGTATGCATAGCTGAAACAGTTTATCTCATAATCAAACACTCATTGAGGATTTTCTGTTATCCCCATTATGAATGGGTTTATGGTGCAAGTTTGGGATACACTATTCTAAGTAACTAAAAAATGAGGAATCAAGCTGTAAAATAAACAAACAAACAAAACTAATTAATGGCAATAAGAATGTCATCATATGGAAAATAGGAGAGAGAAACACATTTATAAACATTCTCAAGGTGGGATATCTGATTGAATAAAACACAGTCTATAATTCTTTACACTAAATTCACCAGCATTTCTGTTACCATCAGCATTATCACCAACTACTATTTTGCCACTATAATCATAATCATCATCATCACCAATATATTGATCACTTCATACAAGTTAATTTCAATTTCTTTCACCCAAAAGAAGAATGTAAGAAACAACATACAGAAACATTTCAAGATAAAATAACATGCAAACAATCATTGCAAACTAGCAGTGATATTTATGCTACCTATTCTCTGGTGTGAATGGAACAACTAGCATTACATCCACTCTTGTGAAACTGGTCTGCTTTAGAATGATACAAAACTGAGGAGTGGGATGTAGTTCACAGAACAAAACAAATCAAATTATACAACTGGCACGATTCCTATGACTATAGCTCATCTGGATTATCACAAAGCAAGTAGTGGTAATTTCTTACCGACGTTTCAGGACAAACTATCGGTCCCATCCTCAGGATTCAAGGATCCATAAGACTGAAATTATGCAAAGGAATACCTTCTCTACACAAACTCAATTTCAAAAATAATTACATTGAGTCTAATACTGGCCAAAATAAAATCTTCCTGAAAACATTTAATAGGAAGTTTCTGAATGAATGTTGTTTAAATGAATGTGGTGATATTCATTCTTTCAATCCTTGTAGAAGAATTTATTTAGAAATTTAAGAACAAAGGCAGTAAATCTTTACCAGTTCAGTTATTAACACATAAATACAGTCCCCAACTGAATGTACAAGCCATTCGTGCCACTGCTCTTAAATTCACATTAAAATATTAATTAAAATGTTTTAACATCACAGCTGCAGTATGATCACTGATTTTCATAACAACAAAACTGGAGATCCTGAAATGTGACTCTTGACATAAGCCAACCTCAGTTTTTCAAATGCAACATATGTGCTACAGAAAACGTTTAATATGCATTATAATGTTAACTATAGCACTCATTCAGCTTATTTACCATTTGGGCTTGTTTAGAGAGACAATTACTTACTCCCACTTAGTATCTATTTTAAGGTAGACCAGAATATATGAGTAAATGTTTGGGATATCACATTTTGTCCTTAAAATGCATACAGCAAGAGTACCCACTACATAGTCCAGTTAGTGGGCTAAACAAACTTCACATATAAACTTCAAATAAATGTGTATATAGTAACCAACATATCACATGACTCCCATAAAAAGAAAATACCAGAGCCTAAATTACACATTGTGATTATACTAACACAAGTAGGCAAAACTACATGATTTTGTTTGTTGTAAATCATTAAGCATATTTCATTGTAAATCATTAAGTATATGAACTATATTTGAGGTTCTCAAACATGTGTTGATGACGATTTAAGTCACATCATATCTCAAAAGACTTTAATGGGCTATGTGGCACTCTTGTCCCAAGTGAATGTACCATGCATCCTACCATGCACAATCATCTTAAAGAGAACAAAGAGTTATATAATTATGCTACAAATGTTTATTTCATATCTAAGTGTAGATGTTACCATAAACTACACAACATTTACACCAACTGATTGCAAAAATATTTATAAATAACTATTTGTTATTTCATAACACTTCTCCTATGTCTTTCGGATCATGATGACCATCTTCAGGAATAGCTTAGGTGCACAGGAATAAACTAAGCTCTCCCTGAAGGTGGCCACCATGGGACATAACATGTAAGAGAAATATTTTGAAATAACCATAGTTATTTATAAACATTTGTGAAATTATTTGGTATAAATATTGTATAGTTAATCATCTGCATGGAACATGGAAAATGTGTAACATTAAGTCTCCATAAAATTTGAATTTAAAGGCAAAAGCAGTAACTGCTGTAAAAAGCTGTTCAACTCTATCTAGCTAATTACTTCAGCAAAAAGGTTGTGTTATGTGCTTATGGTTTCTATTTTTAAATAGTAACAAAATGTGGGAAGTGTAACTAGTTCCTACCCTGTGTCACTCTATTAGCCTGACAGTTGAATATAAAGCTACTAATAATAAGGTGCACAGAGGGTGGTGCACACTGGGGGACTTCCAAGAAGGTTAATAAATCCATGAAACTGTAAACACAGAACATGCCAGTTGGGAATGTGCGCATTGCTTCATTGTAATAATCATCACAATAATCAATATTCCATCATCCTCTGTTGCTGGGCTGGTACAGAAAGAGTCTGATGAATGTTTTTTTGCATCAAATAGCAAATTTTACTGGTGAAGTCTAATTATAATACCATTCTAAGCTTTAAAACAGTGACTACAGTGAACAGAAATGTAAGACAAAAAGGATCGATAAAGTGTATTACTCTGATGATCAGATTAATTTTGTTTATTTTCACTGCTGTGTTTGATTTATATTAAGTTTTAATAATCAATTCAATCACCACTCATGCATACACAAATTTTAATGGCACATTTAGTCATACAATGTTATAGAGATTTGCCTTTCATTAAAAATGGTTTATGTGTTCTTTCAGATAATTAAAAATACGTACACCAATTTACCACTCTAAGGGTACAGCTTAGTATGTGATAGTAAAAATGATACAGTAAATTTATTATGAAGCATGGAAATGAGTTCAGAAAGCAAAACTTCACTGGTACCTTATAATGTTTAAGATATTGTTTTGAACAGCAAATCATAAATTCTCTGCCCTGCTAGTTCATTATGTGCATCCATGTTCCCCTTCCATTGCATCTATTGACAGCACATTAAGTACCATACTATTTTATTTGGTATTCTTCCTCATTTTAGTATATTATATTTATCATCATGTCCTGCTGGCTCTCTTTCACTATGAATGAATGAGTACTGTAATAAATATTTTGTTTCATTAATTTTGGAATTGAACCTTGACTGTAAGTACTAAACATTAACAAGTTATATCTCCCAGTGACATGAAACAAAGGAACTTTTCTACTACAGCACTTTTAGAACCATTCAGGCGTTTAGTCTTCCAAAGGCATTTTTTTAAAGTGTATTGTTTAATGACTTTGTCAGTTGCTGAGATTGTTTAGTGTCAATACCGTATAAAAATAAATATAGATAATATGGAACAAAATACAAAAACTGTAACACATGTCACAATTTGGTTCTCCACACTCAGTTTTGCAGAACTAGCACTTTAGTGGCTTTCGTGTCATGGGGGGAAAAAAAAAATGTATAGGAGATGTTACAGAACAGGTAAACAAATATGCTATGACATACATAAATTTTCAGCACTTTTAATCAAATACATTATCACATATGTAACCTTGAAATCATGACTTGATTGATGTGTGCTATGCCAACAACTTGGCACAATGAATGAAGTAAATGAATGAATCAACAGCGAGCATCAGTGGAATGATAACGATAGGAGAAGTATGAAGACCTGGGATCAAACCAGGGCCTCTGTGGTGTTGAACTGGTGAATAACTACCTGAGCCATGGTGTGGCCTTTCATTACATATTCCAATTAACTGAAAATTTTGCGGTCTTAGCATGAAACCAGTTACACAAAAAACATGCTACATTCACATCAAAATGTTCATGAGCAGCAACTATAAATGGCAGCAAAAGACCACAGTAATATGACTGGGGGAACCAAGCCTATAAATTCAAGACATATTATTCACCTTACTGGATGATTCTTGAATATAATTTTCTAAGGTTAGGTGGCACTACACAGTTCAGAAAAAGTTGCATTCAGTAATTCAATACTGACTACCAGTAAGGATAATTATTGTCATCATCATCATCAGCAGCAGCACATTATAATAACTCATTTCACAGAACGGCAACATCGTAAAACAAATGTGTTTACTGTATTTATTATGTGTCACCTCAATCTAACATGAGTCCCAGATACTGGATTTTTAATTCAGAGCATGTCATGATTTCTTTTCTGTACCAACATAGCACTGGAGGACTACACTACGCAAAAGCTGAGTACTTGTGTCCTGAAAATTCAGATGGTACGTGTATAACCCAGCACAGACAATGACTTCACTTTTAGCCTCAAACACAAACCAGTCAAAATACTGAATAAGACAGAAGTCATAAAAAGGTCACTTGAAAGTTCATGAAAAGAAATATTTTAAGCCACCACATGATGGAAGGAAAATATGTAATTTTGCAATTTGTTTATCTAGTTTTCTAATGGAAATTCCATAATGTCACTGATATTACCTGCAGACAGACCTAAAGCTGCTGTTACAATGGTAGGAACAGCAACAGGACTGGAATTACAATTTGTGTAAATAAGAAAAGAAATTTTTGCTTAACTTACAGAAAAACTGATCCAAATCCTGAAGTTCCACCTAAAAATACATTTAAAAATAAATCTGAAACAATCTGATGGCATAATAGACCTTCAAGGTGATTGCTTTATTGAGAGATAGCACATCCCAACAATCACCTTAGAAAGAAATTAAAAAGAAATTTGTCAAGTACCTTTATCCACAAATGGAGAAATATTAATTCTTCACCATGCACAAGGTGCATCCAGAATATTTCACTTGGGGTGGGGCAACCCTAAGGATATATATAATTTATATGTCATTTTAAAAATTATGTTCTAGATATAACTCTGAACATAAGTGTCTGAAACTACATTTACATATACACAAATATAACTACATGTTCCATGCCTGACTCACCTAATTTAAATTAATGTCTTATCTTCTTAGATTTTTTTATTTCATCTAATACACCCCAAGTTTTTTACTATAGTTTTTAAAATTCTAATGTACTAGTCATCAGATGATTTCAGTGGCTGATTTTGGCTAAGGGGTAAATCCCGTAAAATGTTTCAAATCATCATCTCCAGGAAGCCTGTGTTTTTAAATTTTGATTTGAGGAAGGGGCTGCAGCCTGCCACCATCCCCCCGCCAGGTGCGTCCCTGGTCCATGTGAGCAGTTCCGGCATCTATCACCTGTGGCCTGTTCAACAGGAGTTACTTCACTGTCTACTGTAGCTGCCCCAATTATTTAATGTTAATAATACTCATTATCATAGAAAGGGCAGCAATGATGACAGAAAACAAAAAAAAAAATTGTGTTACATCATAGTTCATGTACTTCCTTTTCCACTACATACATGCATTTCAGTCACTTTACAACATTGTAGCAATATGCATGTATGTAAAGCTATGTGTTCCAGTATGGCCATTCCATCAGCAGGTGTATGATCACTGTCACTATATTGACACTGGGGCATTTTATTATGGTCATGTTAAAACTATTCCCATGTTTAAAGATAAACATTTTTAAACATCAGAGTAAAAATGAATTCACAGTTAATTAAAACTGAAAATAGAACTCAACAGCTGGTTCAAACATAGTATGTATCAACAGCAGCCTATAAACAATGCTCAAATAAAATAAGTACACATTTAGGAGATGTCTATAAAAAATGAAAAATCACATCATCATCATCAAATTTATCGATATTATGATGATATGTGACCCTGATCCATCAGAGGGAGATTAACAAACAAAAGAACTGACACATCAGTTTGCATGTACTGAAAATGAAGTGGTCACAGCCTCTGAAACACTGTCTTAAAAATTTCATTCATTTCTGGTGGCAATCTTAAACATAATACAGTGTTTTATTTTGAATTTTTCATCTTCTTTACTCTCACACAGGTTTAACAAAGTTTTCTTGAAACATAGGTATAGTTTTAACAGAACATAATTTAACACCACTATCACAAGATAGAAACTCTACCTGCATACCCAGTGATGGTGTGGCTACATCAAAATGCATAGCATTACATATGTATATAATGATAAACAACAATGTAAAATAAATTAAATGTATAGTGTAAATTTATTGGCAGAAAGATATTCAAACAGAACTTCTATATACTTTCAATATCTTGTACAATTACTCAACAGGATTAAGATGTGATGTCTCCTACAAATAAATTATTGTATAAAAAGGGAAATGGGTGAAGACAGATCCAGAAGATGTTGTGAAAAATTACGTTGAATTATAAAAATAATTATGCTATTAAAATTTAATTTTATTTCACAATATTGTTTTTGTCTGTTTATGTGTCCTACTATCTACAAATGTTATTTAAGGTTTCATCGAAAACTGAAAATCACAAAAATCGGCCTCAAGTTAAAAGTCATTGCAATCATATAATGAAAATACAGTTTTGAATCTACAACCGAAGTTGGAGACCGGAAGTGCACGTATGCTGAAGGAGGCTGTTTCTGCCCTGCCATACCTACTAATGCAGATGGAATGAATCTGTCTGTTACTGAAACCAACAGAGTCTCATTCCAGTTTGTCTTGTCCAGAAGATGTTTGGTTTACTTGAGGCTCAAAGTGAATCACAATAGAGATAAAAAAGCAGGCAGGCGACTGATCATGGATGTCACGTACGTGCTCCAGAGAGGGGTCGGGGTTTGGACCGGGCGTTCGCTCGCTGCCGGTTCGAAGCTGGGGGTGGAGACTTCCCGCTAGCCGGGCCGCAAGCTGAAAAGATCACATGACAATTTCTCTGCCTAACATATTAGAAACACTGTAATTTTTCACAAGAGTTTCTGTAACTCTTGCATTTCATTTATTCTGCTCTGAGGCTAATGGCTCTGTTGATAGAAAAGTGTGTGTTTCTGTTTTCCTACTGTTTCACTTGTTGATGCTTATTCTTTAAAAAGGAGAGCAGTAAAATAAACAGCCCTCAGTATTACACACAACACAAGTGTGACAGACATTTCAAAATTCATTTGCCAGTTTTACTGGTGAGATGTATGAACATTTTATTCATTAGAAATGCATGAAGTACTGTTTTAGTCAACAATCCAGTCATTAGATGTAATGTTATTCATCGTCTTTGAGTAACTTTATTGTGGAAATATCAAAATAAACGTTAAAAATTAAATGATAACCTGTATATTTGATATGTTACATTTTTAGTCTCAGGTATGGAACCCTGGCTACTAACACATTTATCATTTTCAGAGTCTAAATGATTCATGCGACAAAGAACAAAACTGCTACCATAGGAAAAAATGTATGTTTCAACAATCTTATCAGCTGTGAAATACTAAAAACAAAACAAAAAAAAAAAA
>Ga0209755_10005489_pt1 | contig 14409 bp, 9 predicted proteins | sample TergutCo191P1_FD_187301 | JGI IMG/M metagenome (GOLD analysis project Ga0209755, IMG submission 187301) | Cornitermes sp. P1 segment gut microbial communities from Petit-Saut dam, French Guiana - Co191P1 (SPAdes) (version 2) | ecosystem: Host-associated > Arthropoda: Insects > Digestive system >... | reverse complement strand
TCAAAAAATATTTCACTTCCAAATTAAGTGCAAAAAGTTAATATTCATGTGGAACGTGATAAAAACAGATATGCTGTGTTCTTAGTTTTACTAGTGTTTTGTTCTGTGAAGATACTAGTTAAAAAAGCAGAAACTGAACAGAGACCATTTGTGGGATAGTGAAAATCAGTGTTTGATGGGAACAGACTGCATGGTCTGTGCAGATTATTATGTCTTTAACAATAATATTAATTGAATTTGCAACTCCCTCCTCAGTAACAAACTTACTGGTTATGAACTGGTGACCAGACTTTGATTTATGGGAGAACCTCTAAGAACTTTGTCTAAGCGGCCACATTTAAAATAGTTGAAGTGGCATGCATTTGACAACTCACTTCCATTACAGTTTGACATTTAGAATGCTTGAAAATTCACCTTTTTTGTCTGTGTGACATCATGGCATGATCAGCCATCCCACTGTACTACTACTACTACTACTACTACTACTACTACTGCTGCTGCTGCTGCTGCTATTACTACTGTTACTACTACTACTACTACTACTACCACTACTACCACCACCACTACTACCACCACCACTACTACTATCACCACTACTACTACTACTACTACTATTTCAAAGTCATTCATAAAATATGTGAGCAACATACCAGGAAAACATGAAATCAAGGAACTACAGAAAACAGCCATATTGGGCACTGCACACATACTTTGGAAAGTACTAATGTAAAAGTACAATAGATTCAACACTGAAACTAACGATATAAGCACCATGAATAGTGACAACTGTATTCCCTAGGAACATAGTTTGTCTCAGGAATATAAGTATAAATACCCTGCATAAAGGAGATGATGATGATGCTGATAATAATAATAATAATAATAATAATAATAATATACATTCATAAATAATATAATAAAAATTTTTTTTCCATACACCATTTGCAATTTAAATTACAAGCCTTTCATGGCAGCAGCTTTTCAGGCAACATTCTTCAAGATTTTGACATTGTATGTGTTTGTTGGTTCACTCTGTGTCTTGGAGAATACAGGCTGCTTCATCAGAAGTGTTTATGCTTCAGTTGAAATGCCTCTCTGGCCCCATTGCCTTCATCACAGAAGATGAAGTGTGGCTGTCTCCAAAACATTGCTGTCAGCCCTCAAACATTTACAGTGGCAGAATGCAGGCGGCTGTTGTGTGAGCAAATAAGAGTTACATGAGAAAACAAGAAAGTAATTGGTTATGATGCAAAATTTTAACTTTTGAAAAGTGTGTATTGCTGATTAACTTGACATTTGATTGTTGTTACCAGAAAAAAGTTGCAGATGTTAAAATTCTTTTGACAGTTTGTATGAAATGATTACTTTCACAAATTGGTAGCATATATGGATGGAGAAAGAAGTATGCTACTATAATAACAGTATGACAAGTGCTCTTTTTTCATCTTCATTTACTATTAAGAGAGACAAATGAAATTCCTGTGCAACATGCCTGAACTTTTATATGATTGTGTGTGGTGCAGCATTGCTATTGACACATTACAATAAATTTTAGTATGTTGTACCCTATCTTTACTTTTTGCATTTAATTTGTGAAGGATATGAAAAGAAGAGTTGTTATATTTAGCTTTACATGTCTGTGCCCTTTACCACTTACGTTTATCACTTGTCTACAATAGAAGAACTGTAGTTTGTAATGTTAATCATGTACAGATAGACACAGAAAATAACACATTGCCAGTGCTATTTTTCATAAATGTTGTGAGATTGCAAAACATACTGGCCCTGCATTCTCTTGTGAGCTGTAGATTGCGTTTAAATGAAAATGAATGCCCTTCATTACATGAGAGAATTCTTTAACAAGTTCTGTGTACTGATTGTGTATATATAACAGCATTATTGTGCTGATTGAAATGCATATTGATGGTAAAAAAAAAATGAGTTAATCAACATGGAAAGTGTAGAATTTTACTGTCACATTTCAAGCTGTCTTCTTTCTGTGATTTAGAAAAGAATATATGATTTTTTTTACACATCACTTACAGCCTGCAGATATTGTGTGATATGCACCACTCTAATGAATGTAAACATGTTAAGTGTTGTGTGTGAAATTGAGGGTGATCAGTGTGTGCTGAATATACAAGTGCCTGCATACAGCTTGTGTCTTTACATTACATTCAATTTTATAAAATATATGCAATCTTACATTTGGTGTACACACACACACATACATGTGCACATGCGTTCTTGCATGTGCAGTCATCAGCAGTCATTAACAGCCAAGATGTAAGATACCAATAGCAGAAAAAAGAAGAAAAATATAGAAAGTTGCATGTGCTAGAAATGTGTCTGACTTCAGTACTGAAACACCCAGACTGTACTCATTGACCATCATTGGCATGTACTTGTTAAACTAAACGTTGGCAGCTATAAATTACATCTGCAAGGTATTTAGTGTCACTCACACTCTTTTCCCTCTTTGCAGTGGATTAAACTGCTGAGCTTGTGTACATTTCCTTGGCTGTTCTTACAGAAATTAGATCTAGAAGTACTGTGCCTTAACTCTGTACATGGTTTCCATTGCATTGTTCCAAGTTACTACTCATAACTCTGATACTGATTGTCTGTTTTATGGACAGTTCTTGTTGTTGGTGGTGGTATTGTATGAAGGCTGATGATTGATAGAATTCTTACTGCATTATTTTAGGATTGTATGATTATTGTGTGGTGCTGACAGTGAAATATTTTGACTGTCACAGCCATATCTGTGTATTTATAATCATTTATAAGAATGATATTATAATATTTTGATTTAGACGGTAGTTTAGAAAGAATGACAGGATTGACAGTGATTATATAAGATATATAATTGAGGTTTAAATTCAGTATTCTGTCTTTGACACACTCTAGAAATTGATACCATCCCTCTGATTTAATATTATTCATTCTGTGCCTTGCAACTATAATTACCTGTATACACCAAGAAGTATGCACAATAAATATAAAATAAAAAATCGTTCATATACTTGAATACATGTTTCGGTTATAAATCACCATCTTCAGGGAGACATCAGTGCATGGGGATATAAATTTAAGTAATCCAATTTACATATACAGTGTTAATACATAATGGCAGCCATGAATATAAAAATATGGATACTGTAGATACTGTGGTGCTGACATATGCTTGAATGAAATTCACTCATGTGCCATTGTTTACATTGTATGCCTTTGCTGTGTTTAGAACTCCCTAAGACATCCAGTTGCCTAGAAGTGTTCAGAGTTTAAAAGCGTGTGCTTGGTGCCAGTGTTAACTATACAGGATGTCAGGGTTTTGTTAAAGTTCCTCAGTAACTGGAAGTTCTGACAACATCTCACTCCCCAAAATTATGCTGCATTTTCCATATTACACATCATTCCAAACAAATTTCATAAATTTTGAGGCCAATAGCTAGTTTTCTGGACAGCCCAATTTTTATGCATCAGGGTGCTGGCCACAACTTATTGGTAATAAACAGTCATATGTTTCTTTGAAACTTGTTACCATGTATTGACACTATGGAATTATCTACTCAGAACTCCTTTTAATTCATGGATACAAATTTTCTGATGAAAATAAAAATGATAGTTTTTAGACGTGATTCAGTTGAGATTAATACACAGAACATGCGAAACATGCATATGTTTGTTGTATAATCATTGTTAGTCTTGAATAGCCACGCAGTTTTTCTTGTGTTTTGATTATTTTCATAATCTATATTGATAATTTTAATAGATCTTACATAGAAATAGTAATTGTTTCTTTAGTTTTGAACACAGTAGACACATTTAAAACATTTTTGTGAGAAAAAATTGAGACATAGGAGTTTTCAGTCTTGTGTATTGTAACAGATAAGCCCAAGGTATAACAAATAACATTGCTTAATTTGCTTCACCACTCGTAATGCCCTCTGCAGTTCCACAGATGCAGTCTTCCTTCACTCTCTCATCAACATTCGCTATCCGCTATACACAACACACTACCTCGCTGTGAGGAGAAGACTGTCAAATTCTTGCCGTTTGCTGTTCTTATATAGTGCTTATCCCATTTCTCAAACCTTCTACACTATTCCAGGCAGCACTGGATTCCCTTAGAATGTTCTATCCTTTTCTTGTATGGAAAAGTTCTGGCAGCCTTGACATCAGAGGCTTCATGGGCCATCACGCTACTAGGCGCTGTTGCTCATGGTTACAGTATATGTGTACTTAAACTTGACATAAAAAACAGTTCTCATACTGTGAGCATAATTGAAACATTTCTGATCTGAAGGAAATATTAGATGACAAACAATGTGAATTATTTTCATATTATCTGAGATTTTTGTGCTGTAAATGACTTATTCTGTTTTAAAACCAAACAATTTCCATAATCCAGTAGCAGAAAATGTAGCAAAGTAAAGATCAGTTTTTTCTTACAGAAATTCTATGAATTAGATTATACAGCAGTTAATTTCTGTCCAGTTTTATTGGTTAAATTTAATGTACTTTTTTTATAGATTTATTCTTCACAGCATGAAGCAGTGACATCTGGTGGTAGTTTAGTTGTAGTGTGTCCGTGTGTCCCATTAGCATTTGACTTATTTACTAAGGAAATGTGGTCACTGCAGTGATTGGCTGGAGTTGGTATTACTTAGCAAGAAGTTGTTACAAGTAGTGTCATTGAAAGTGTTGTCCATTTCCTTTCAGAGGGTGGGGGAACAGCAGTGGCAAAATATGAGTACATCTGCAAATCAGAATATTACAGCCAATCATTTAGTATTTACTGATAATGGTTTTTTTATAACTTTAATAAAAAAGAGATATATACCTCGTGTGATAGTGTTTTAATACATTTTAACAGATTGGTTTTGTATGGAAATATGTCTGATCTCCTGTTTGTGGTTTCTTTATTAGTTTAAAATTAAAGCTGAATACTATATCTGAAATTGATTGAATGGCTGTAGTAACAAGTCTTTTGGCAGCATCACTGGCATGGCAGAATATCTTTAGTGAACGTTTAATGGACATCTGTGTGACTGCATAAGATACGTGGATATATTTGAGCTGTTGAGAAGAAGTGTGACCTGTATGTAATAAATAGCAATTGTTTGTCAGATATTAAAGGGGAATGGAGGGAAGAAATGAAGATATGAAAAGGATGAATTGGTCGAACTGGTAGAGGTAATTGTTCTAAAATGAGGGAGGGAGGGAGGGAGGGAGGGAGGAAGGAAGGATTGAATGAATGAATGATGGCAGGACAGAAAAATAAAAGGGATAGGAAAGTAATGATGGAGAAAAATGGAAGGTGAAGTAAAAATGGGAATGATAGAAAAGAAGAGGAAAACAATTTTTCTTGTAATCTGTCTGTGTAGCTGTGTGCCTTTCTAAATGTGCTACATATTCTTCCCCTTAGCCCTGAGAAATTCAGCTGTTCAGAACATTGTCTATTACTTTTATACTTGAGCAGAGAAAAAGCCATCATTAGACCCTGTCTGTCGAGTCTTGAATTTACAAGCTGGCTTTTTTTTATACTTAGGTTCTTCTCCTTCTCCTACTCCTTGTCCTCCTCCTCCTCCCTCCCCTTCTCCTTCTTCTTCTTCTTCTTCTTCTTCTTCTTCTTCTTCTTCTTCTTCTTTTGGTTCTACAGTCGGTCTCCCAAAGACATTATAACACTGTCGAGCCATCGCCTCGCAACAGCATATAATGTGCTGCACTGTTTCAGTCTCCATCCCACAAAATCTGCAGATTGGATCCTCATCAAACAGGACCATAGTATACAGGTGCCCCCTTACAGGAGCATGCCCTGTATAGATCACAGTTACCATTTTTAGTTGATGCCTACCTAACTTTAGTAGGTCGTCAGCTTTTTTCTTAATGCTTGAGTTAAAATAATATGCATCAGCATATACAATCATCCTGCATAGCTAGAAAGCTCTGAATAATCTTCCAGAGCTTGAACTTTCATGTTTTTCTGCTGTGGGTGCCATATTTTGCTTTGGAATACTGGAAACAAGCCAAAAGGTTTAATGATTTCTGAATTTATGCAAGTACCAGTATTCTTTTTAACTCTGCAGCTTTTTTCTTCTCTTCTTTACAAGAAGGACAAAGGCTTTTGAAGTATTTATTTTATTGTTGAAAGGTGTGCTCTGTGTCATAATTATAGAGTAGAAGGTAAAAGTTGTCCCTTTTGCATGCCATGAAGGCACAAGGGGGAGTGGGGTACAGCTCCTCTCATTATTACCCTCAGCACTAGGTGGGAATGGTCAGCTTCATGCCCTGGCCATTTTACTGCACAGCTGGTCTGGAAGCTTGGGAGAAGAGATGCATCTCTTGTCTGTTGCCTGGTATCGTACCATGATTCCTTGGTTACCCAGGCTGTATCCTAGCCTCTGTACTAACTGAGATATTGTAGCTTATCAGAGCTGTGTTCTTTGTAGTATTGTATCTTGTTAATTGATTGCAGATAAAGCTCCCTGTTGACAGATTTAATCAAAAGTACTTAAGTGTAAATTACATTCCACCAAGAATGTTCTGTCACATGTACACCATATAAATATACATTCCAAATTTCAAGTTACAGGTCTTAGTGCAGTAAGTATATGCATGTTGTGTGCCTATTTTTGTATCCTTAGCCATTTCGAAAGAGTGGAATTTTATTTGATCATCATTAAAATCATGTTGTAGAACAAAATGGAATATCCTGATGATAATTTACACTGTTTTCCATCTGTTCAAATATGAAGTAGTTCACAAAGTGAAAGGTGTGGATAATCAGACATGAGCTCCTCTTTATGAGTTAACTCTAAAGACTCTCTGCAGAAAGCACGTAAGGACACAACTCTTTTCATTTATAACACACTTCTGGCGAACTGTGATGAAAGGTCACATATGAGTCACACTATGCAACACTCCTGTGAAAACTGTTACTGTAGGTAAACTGGCTAACCATACAAGATTTGAAGTGTTCACATTGTTGTTGTTGTTGAGGATTCAGGTCATCGTGGATGTGATGCTATGTATTTTATGTAATGGTTCCCAGCATTTGAAAGAATCTTGGTGCCTGTATCTTCAAGGGCTAAGCAATTCAGGAAGAATGCTTTTTGGGTCGCTTGGCACTTGAAGATACAGCCATTACTCTCCTCAACAAGGTCTGGAACCACACTGCAAAACAGCGTCATATCCAAGAAGGTCTGAAGCCTCTTGGCAGACTACATTCAACTGTTGTTTGGCAGTATCAAGCCAGTGGCTTCAAGATTGAGGTTATAGAAATCACAGGCAATGTGAGTTGACCATCATGCAGCTCTGTCATCTGTAGATTCTGTTTGGACAGCAGGTACAAATGTCATGAACATGCTGTCACCATATGATGGCATCCTTTTTTGGATTCTGTTCTCATTATTTCCCTTCTGCAGACATATGTGTTAACTTCCTGATTCAGATATGCATACCTTGATACAGTTCTTGAATTGAGAGAAGTGGAAAGACAATTCTGTTATAGCAGTGATGCTGTATAGTTAGGAAATTGATAGTGTTTCTTAAGTTCTTAATTTCTGTGTGAGGAAAACCCATTCTGGAGGTGATCAGTGATTTGGCAGTTTATGCAGAGCATAGCCATAATTGGCTGTTGATCACACAGCTAGTCATACTCATGGTTTATTAAGAACAGGTTTATTTTAATATATATTTTAAAACTGATTAAACACACATTGATTTTAAGTAATTCAGTTGCTCAGAACTTAGGGTTGTTTAATTATGGACCTTAGTGGAACCTGCATTGGCTCTTATTTGTTGACAGCAATCTGTAGTACTTTATCCTGTATTGGATTGTGCAAGAATTTATAAGATAATTAGTGACTGAGTCACACACATTTACATGGTTGGCAATTGAAATAAGGGACTATTGTAGACTAGTGTAGCATGTAAGACAGATACATTGTATACTGCTTAATATTAAATATTGCAATTACAGGCAGCTAAATATTACATTTGATGGAGATCAGAAGATTGAATTAATGTGAACTGTATTGTGTGAATAGGACAGCATTTGTTTCAGTGTTTTTTTATGCATTAAATCAAGAATAGTGACTTTGAATTGCCTGTTGTTACATTTTGTACACTAAGCACGTGTGTGCATCTCTGTTTATGAATTCCAACATTATTCCATGAACTGATAAATTTGAGAATTTTCCAGTTTCTGTGATTGTGGTTTGACTGTAATCTGGGACACACGGATAGAGTTTATGTTTGGGGCTGTTTTTCAAGGTTTTCGGAAACATGAAGTTTGACCCTGATTCGGCACTCAATCGCCATAACAACTTTCAAACTTTCTTCGGCGCACTTTTGCTGCTTTTCCGGTGAGTTCGTTTAGCACAAGGCAGCAGTTGGCCCTGAGCAGTCTCAGAACTAACCTAACATGACACAACCTTATCACATGCCAACATTCAGACAGTTATTTTGTATAGACATGTACATTAATGCTACTGCCACATTTCTGTACTATTATCTTTGTAGTGTTATTGTCACCAACAGCAGTACGTGATGATAATATCTGTCAGTATTGGCCTATATGCAAGATGCACCATTACTTCCAGTGTAATGTGGGTTGTGATTTAATAGCCAGTTAGACATAGACAGTTAAACAGTAAGAACTTGGCCATATGGCCAATATTCTGTGTAATTCTGTATTGTAGGAAAGTTGGAGTGAAGCAAATGATACTAAGATGTACTGCACACTAACATAACTTATAACAGATACTGTCCTTTTCACTACATTCAGCTGAACACTGATCATGTAAACACAAACATATGCTAAGTAAGGAGTCACATGATAGGAACCATTTTGTTTATGATCAGTTTGGAACATGGACAGGTTAGTTCTGAGTCTGTTAGGCTCTTGTAGTTTTTTTCCGGTGTCTTTACTAACTGTGATTGGTCAGCATGCTAGCTAATGTTGGTAGCACTGGAAGCAGCCCCTCCTGTTCCTGACATAGGCAAGCATTTGTGTGGCTGGGTATCCTAGTGCTAGTTTGTTAAGCACTTGATGTATGTTGTGTTGTATTATAGGGTGTGTAAAATTTGTTCTTGTGAGTAATATTTGGAGTGTTCTAAAGCTATGAATAAGCATTTCTGGGTATTTAAATATAGGTTTAACCATCTTTTGTAACAGATAACATTATCGTTATAAGGTGAACACTCTAACCTGCTAGGCACATGCAAATTATAACTTAATTGTCAAGAATGACAGATAGCTCTCCCTTATTTTGCGCATGTAATACTGGATTCATAAAATAATGGGATGTGTTGTATTTATACGGCAAGATAAGTAGGCTTAGCAGTACCATTAGATCAGAGTGTATTGTTCTTTGTTTTATATTGATTAGTTATGAATCTGGTAAATTAAAGCAGTGGTATTTAGTAATTAAACTTAACAGCAGTATCTTACCAGTTTGCAAAGATTTGAATAAGATGTGCAGGGCATACTTAAGGGTCATGTTTGATTGCTTGCACTTCAACTGCATGTGTGTGGTTATGACAGGAACTGCTCTTTAAGAGTGAAATACTGAAATTACTGAGTCAATATTTCATGGGAATGAAATTTAACAACTGCCTTATGACCTTGAAATGTTAGTATTCATGCACCTGTTGCATTATTTGGACATACAACACCACATACAAATTAAGTGACTGATTTACTTTTGAATACCTAGAAATCCTTATCAGTAACTTTGAACACGACTAGAATTTGAGCACTGTATATAGAGTAATAGCATACTTAAATGTGTAGTAAGGCATAATTAGAACAGTATGGTAGTTTTGTTTGGTTGTGTGGCCACACTGTCTATTAACGTAAATTGACAACTCTTTCTCCTTGGCTGGCCTGCCTGGTATCAACATGGCCACATGACTAGGTGTTTGGTAACATTGCGCTGGATCCTGAAACTTCCATCACGCGACATAACAACTTCCGCAGCTTTGTACAGGGTCTGATGCTGCTCTTCAGGCAAGTGCTAACCACCTTAACCTGTGTTGCTCTGTGCATCACCTGCCTTCTCTACCCTGGAGCCATTTCAGTCAGTGCCAGTTTGGTTTGCAATTCTGCATTTTGTTGATTTAAATTGTCTTACTGTTTATTACCATTCTTAACTGACTGTGTACTAACAAAAAACCTGATTTGGCGGCACAGTAAAAGGCCAGAGCCATCATGGTCTGCCTGATCTTTTCCAGGTATTTACACTTTTTGAAATATAAATATGACTGAAAGGCCACATTGAATGTTGTTTTAATACAAGAAGCATCGCATATATGACAGCAATATTGATAACATAGATGTTGGTGGTTATAAGAACTAGGGAAATCAGTAGTACCAGTTACTGTCTTTGCAAGTGTTATTGAAATTATTATTTAGAAAAAATACCACAACAAACAGCTTTCACCTATGGCATAGTGCTCCTTTTTCTAAGAGTCAGATTCAATATACTGTTATGGAATTAGCCCATATAGTAACGTCTGCCTGCCTTGTCATGCTGTGTCGAGGGAAATGGCCACAATGACAGTGAAAGTTATATTTCACTAATGCATTCCGATGCTCTTATTGACTTTGTCCTTAATTAGGCATGACAGGTTTTGACAGTATATCAAAATATGCAGGTGGAAAGACAGAATGGATATTTTTATGTAATTAAATTTACAGTTATAGAGTGGACTCAGTAGTGCCTCCAAAGATTCTTATCTTTCTGAGTGTGTAGAAATTTTGGCTTTTTGAAGTCCTCATTCATTTCCAGGACATGCAGTGAGGCTTATTGTCTGTTATTAGATACAGAGTTAACCGTTTTTGACACACACAGTTGGTTTACTGGAATCTACAATTTTATTACAGCTGGTACTAGAAGTAAGACTGAGGATGTGCTTCATGTATGTCATTCCAAAGTCTAAAGTCTTTCAGAATTTTTGTTGTAGATGAAATGTTTGGACCTTCTCATTCTTTTCATTATGGGCTCTGCATTCATTCAAATCATGATTTGCAATATTGGATCATTTGCACAAACTATGTTTTGATGTCAGCTGGTCTGTAATAGTGGTACTAAGTGAGGTGACCCAGAGGATGCTGCGTGGAGACTGTTGCTGGCATGGCTTGTGTTGATCATATTTATCATACCCATTCATCTCCTTCCTGTCATCCATAATGTGTTTGAACAACACAGTGTTCTGCTGCTGCTGTATTTCAGGCAAGTTTGATGTTCTGAAAGCCACATGTGATCCTAAGAATGTGCAAACAAGTTCATGAGTGTAACACAGAAACAAACAACTGTCAATACTTATGCAATTGATACTTATTTATACTGAGTTAGAAAGAAGCTCTGCAAAGTCAATAATTGTCAGTGGATGGGCTTAGTTTAATTTATGCCACTGTACCAGGGCTGACCCTAGATTAGCTGCCAGAAACAGCATTCAGCACCTTGTTAGCAATCAACAAAACAGCCCACCATCTAAGTCAAGAAGCACACAAGCACAAGCTGAAGCATTGTGGAAGAAACAATTGCTGTGAATTTCATTTGGTATTTTACCTTGAATTTTGCCTTCCACTTGATAGCCTAGGTGTCTGCGTAGTTCACTAATACAGGTGGGCCACTCCTGTGCTCTGTAAATATATTTCCTTAGCTTATTTTTCCATTACTGTAAAAAATTACTATTCTACATCTTAAAACTTCAGATCCCCAACTTATCAGTGACTGACTGGTGTGTTGAACTTTGTTTTCTCCTCTCTCACCTTTTGTAGGATTCAATTGTATAATCAGCTTGTGATAAAGGAGGCTTGTCTAAACGTACAGATTGGTCTGACAGTGGAATGGAGTTTGATTTTATGAAGGTTTGATTGGGTTTAAAGCAGAGGTCCTTTCATTTCAACATACTACCACCACCATGTTTACTTTTCACTTATTTTGTTTAAACTTCAGATCCTGTCTGACATTGTAACAATGTATCTATAATATTACCCTGAATCCAGTATGGAATATGAAATGCTTGAAATAACCTGTTTATGTGGTGATATGTGGGTGTAAAGAAGCTTTCAGATTATTTGTTGTGTCTGGCTTTTTAGGATACATTGTGTATCAAACAAAATTGCACATTCTTTTGGAATCTGGTGATACACGTCACATTTCTTTTTAATTCACAACACAATGCACAGCTTTGTTGACGATCCAGTGCTGGTATTCACAGGCAAGTTGACCACAGTGAAGTCACGTTAAAGTATGTAGAACCAGTAACACAAGAACAAACGGTGTAGTGGTGTTACACATGCTTTAGTTGTTGTTGAGTGTTGTGTAATTGTATTTGTGTTTGTCCAGTGATGTTTCTATAGAAGTTAATATCAGGTTTTCAGATTTGCATTTAGTACAACTCTTTGTTTATCTTAATGATCGTAATTGCTAGAGATGTGCAGCAGTTTGTACATACCTGTGAATGTTAAAATGTTTCACTCAATAATTATAAAGGCTGCAAATAGTAACTTTCAGATAATGAACTTTCTCGAAATTTAAGTATGTAAGAATTGTCACAGGGCTTTATTCAGAATTGCTTTGGTCATTGTCAATAAAGTTTCATTTTTCTGTTGTGACATGCTAGCAGCTGATCCTTGCATCATGATAGTGTGTAAAATGGAGTCACTAAACAATGCTGTATTGTTATCTGCATCTCGGCTGAGAATCTGGTTAGATTAACAATAGTGTGTTAACGTAACTGCAACATTAATGGTACAGTGAAGAAGAGGTGACCCTCAAGCATTTGGTACAAAATATTTATAGAAGTTGAAATATGTGGTCCATGTAGTATATCTGTAAACACTTTGGTAGTGTGTATTGAATTCTTGTAATTCAGAAAAGGGACCAGGTTCAGTACTTGACCAAAACTGGCAATGTTTTATTATTTGTAACACAGTCTAGAATAGGGGAAGTACAGAACTGTATGCACTTATCCTAATTGTAGAATGTTTTCTGAAGGGTGAGTGAAAGTTGCAAAATGTAATGAAGGCAACTTTTGAATAAGGTTATAAAAGAAAGCCAATCAAACTTCTAAATGGAGTAACAATATTGTACGATAAGTGACAGTACAGAAATGAGAACTAATGTTACCCCACTCTAAGTTGCAGATGCTCAGATATCGGGGTACATGAATTGCCCATACATTTAGGAGCCACCTCAAAATTCTAAGTGCCAAAATTGTGACATGAAGCAAGTTCCACACTTACAGTTAAAAAATGTTGAGGATTACTGTACGAAATTTGGTTGCCAGTGCGACCTGGCACCCGGGATTGCTGCCTCCATTTCCAAAATTATGTATTGCATCTCGAATTTAATGAGTTTCAACAAAGATTACTGTGGGAAGAAAATAATTTTTTGGAATAATGAAATATATGTAAGTAGAAAATTGTCCCTGCACCTAGCTTGAAAATGTATAATGGAAATTGAGGTATTACTGCACTCATTTTTAGGCGCGTTCGCAAAATTGCGAAAAGCGGTTATTAGCTTCGTCATGTTCGTCCGTCCCTCCGCATGGAACAACTTGGTTCCCACTGGACGAATTTTCATAAAATTCATTATCGAGTATTTTTTTGAAAATCTGTTGAGAAAAGTCAAGTTCCATTAAAATCTGACAAGAATAGCGGGTACCCTACGTGAAGACTTATATACATTTATATTTCGCTGAATTCTTTCTAAAATGAAAAACATGCAAGACAAAAGCTGTAGAGAAGATCAGAACACATTTTATATTCAATAACTTTTTACAAAAGACGTGTCGTTTAAGAGATAATGTGGAAAAATATGGTACAGATATATGACCATAAAATCAGGCAAATGCACCTTGCATGCGGCGTAATTAAGGCTACAAAAACACACTCAGGATATCTAATCTGACTTTTCCACTGCAACAGTGGTTCCGCGAACGCTCCTTATTGTTACGTTTGTAAGTATTTGCCTGGCTTGTTAGCCTTGGTACCGAATGAAGGTGAGTAGTCGTCTTCAAACCCTGACACGCCCACTTGTTAACAAAATTATTTATTTATTTTCTTCTTGATCTTCAGTTTTTGTCACTTGGATGCATAATCATCTCTTTCTTCCAGAATTTCATTTTGTATAAGCATCATGCATTGGTTAAAGAATACTCATTTGTACCTTATATACATTAGCATCTAGTGTACGTGCACTCACGTCCTCGCGCACAGTTAACGTGGAAACACAATATGACCTTCCAGGAGTCTTCACCGTATAAGAACTGACCGCTTCAGTGTGGATAAGAAAAACCAACTAGATGTCACTTTTTGTATTATTTATTTCTCTTCTAATAGTTGCTCAACATGTTTCGGGCAACCATGTGCCCATCATCAGATGACGA
>Ga0209755_10005488_pt1 | contig 14409 bp, 9 predicted proteins | sample TergutCo191P1_FD_187301 | JGI IMG/M metagenome (GOLD analysis project Ga0209755, IMG submission 187301) | Cornitermes sp. P1 segment gut microbial communities from Petit-Saut dam, French Guiana - Co191P1 (SPAdes) (version 2) | ecosystem: Host-associated > Arthropoda: Insects > Digestive system >... | reverse complement strand
TGCACAGTGTCCCGCGACCCTCGCTGATGGGTGCGGAGGAGGAAAGCCCCAAGAGGGTTGCAAGTGAGGCGTATGTTTCGAGGCGGCTTCAAACGGCACGGTTGAGGCGCCACTAGTTTCAGCGCTGCACCACCCCGGCCCCCCCCGATGCAAGCAAATTGAGGGAAGCACCGGAGGGGGTCGGAAGTGATGCGAGGAGCCCCGCAGGGCCACCGGAGGGAGCCGTTTTTGAGGAACTTTTTGGGCGAGCAAAAAGTTCCCCGCCGGAGGCAAAACGCCCGGAGGGCGAAAAAGCCCGGGCCGCAGGCCCAGAGAAAACAACACCCGAAGGGCGAAGAGAAACATTTCAAAAAACGGCCCGGGCCGCAGGCCCAAAGAGAACAGCGCCCGGAGGGCGAAGAGAAACATTTCAAAAAATGGCCCGGGCCGCAGGCCCAAAGAGAACAACGCCCGGAGGGTGAAGAGAAACATTTCAAAAAATGGCCCGGGCCGCAGGCCCAGGAAAGAACAACGCCCGGAGGGCGAGAAAGCCCTAGCCCCGTTGAGGTGGGGCTTTTGCCTTGTCTTTTGCCCTCGAGTGTAGACAATAGTGCCCTCGGAGTTTATTTATACCTCAAGGAGCCCTCCCTTGCTTCGCTATGCCCTCCCCCTCGCCGCTACCTTCCTCCTCCTCGCCACCGCCTGCCCCCGCCCCTGCTCCACTCGCCCCTCTTACCCTGCCGTTGAAGTGGGCCAAATAGCCCCCCACTTTGAGGCTGCCAGCCTTGACGGCCAAACCCTACGCTTCCCCGAGGACGTGGCTGACAAAGTGGTGCTTGTACGCTTTTGGGCCGAAAAATGCCCCGTCTGCGAGTCGACAATGAAGGAGTTGGAAACCTTGTACCAACAACATATGGACAAAGGCTTTGTTATTCTCGCCGTTAACTCCGGCCAACCCCATAGCAAAGTTGAAGCCCTCGCGCAAAGGGCAACGCTGAGTTATACTGTGCTGGTGGACGAGCAAAGCCGGGCCGCAAAACAATATGGCGTTATGGGCTTGCCTACTTCCTTTATGGTGGACAAACTCGGAGTGGTACGCGCTCGCTTTGTCGGCCAAACCTCCATGGCTGAATTTGAGCAAAGCCTCCTCGCTACCCTCGCCTCTCCCGCAAAGCCCCCCCACTCCCCGTGACATACTTGCTTTGCCCCAAACCCCTGCCAATAACCTGGGGGGCAAACCAAAAACCTGACGGAGAAGGCCGGTGACGCTGTCTTCCCCCCTGCTCCTCTATGCCACAGCTTTTTTGGCCGGCCTCTTGGCAAGCGCCCACTGCCTGGGTATGTGCGGCTCCCTCGTCTCCGCCTTCTTTATACGCCCCGGTATAGGGGGTGTGGCGCCAGCTTTGGCCTACCACGGCGCACGCTTGGGTGTATATGCTGCCTTGGGGTTTGCCGCGGCCACATTGGGCACCACCTTGGCCTCCAGTGGGCAGGTAGGTTTGCTACAGGCGGTGCTGAAGGTGCTGGCGGGGGTTGTTATTGCCCTCTTGGGGTTGGAGCTTTTGGGCTTGTGGCAGTTGCGTATAGGGGCGGGGTTTGCACCCTTGCGCTGGCTGGGAGAGGGGTTTGGGAAGGCACTCCGGCAAGGCCCCGTGCTGGGAGCAACCCTTGCCGGCGCCCTCAACGGCTTCATGCCCTGCTCCATAACCATGGCTATGGCCGCCAAGGCCTCCTCCCTCTCCCCCCTCGGCGGTATGCTGGTATTGCTGGCTTTTGGCATAGGCACCCTCCCTGCCATGCTGTCGGCCTCGTGGCTTTTGAGTCGCCTGGGCATACGTGTACGCGGGTGGTTGCTGAAGGCCGCAGGGGGGCTCGTCCTCAGCATGGGGGGCTATGAGTTATGGAAGGGTGTCGGCGAGTTTCTTATTCAATATAAACTCCTCTATTGAGGCCAAAGGAGCGGCCTTTCATGTGGGCCCCCCAGGAGAGGGCGGAGGAAAGGCCCTGCTGGGGGGTGGCAAACTTCGCCCGGGGGGGGTGGGTTTAAAGGAGAAAACAACTTAGGGGGTGGGTCTAAGGTTGAGAGACAAGTCCACCGCCCTCGCCGAATGCGTTAGGGCCCCCATGGACACCCAGTCTACCCCCCATGCCGCCAACCGAGAAAGCCTCTCCACACTCACCTGCCCGGAGACTTCAAGCAATATACGCCCTGCCGCAACGGCTATGGCCCTCTCTATTTCCTCGTCCCCCATGTTGTCGAGCATGACAACATCCGCCCCTGCGGCAATGGCCTCTTGCAGCCCCTGGAGGTTGCTGACTTCAACCTCTATTTTCAGCAAACCATGCGTGGCCTGCTTGGCCCTTGCAACAGCCTCGCGAATGTTTCCGCCCAACGCAGCAAGGTGGTTGTCCTTTATGAGAATTCCATCAAAAAGGCCAAAGCGGTGGTTGTGCAGCCCACCGTGGCGTACGGCTTGTTTGGAAAGCATACGCAAACCCGGTGAGGTTTTGCGCGTGTCCACCACGCGAAGCTTTGTCCCCTCCACCGCTTCGCGCACTTTGGCGGAGAAGGTGGCAATGCCGGAGGTGCGCTGTACCAAATTCAACGCCGTCCTCTCTGCAACCAACAAGGCGCGCATGGGCCCCCTCACCCGCGCAAGGCAAGCCCCCACCCCACAGCGTTGAGCGTCACTCACCAACATTTGCACCTCCACACGCTTGTCCACGTATGCAAATGCCGCCAAAAAAGCTTCTGCTCCAGAAAATACCAAAGCTTCCTTGGCAACCAACTCACCTTCGCCCAACAAATGCTCCGGCACCAAAGCCATGGTTGTCACGTCCCCGGCGGCACCCAAGTCCTCGTCATAGGCCAGCTGCAACAGACGCTCCAAAAACCCCTGGGGCCTCATTTTACCCTCCGCGTCGCATTCCTCTTCGCTGGTTTTTTGGAGGCTGTTGTTTTTTTCAGCACCGGCTTTGTCGGTTTTGTTTTTGAGTTGCCGGGTTTGTTCGCCTTGAGAGGCTGTTTTGCAACCGTCTTCTTGGAATGCTTGGGGGCTTTCCTCGCAAGGCTTTGGGGTTTGCTTGCGGCCTTCTTCGCTGAGGCCTTCGCCGGCGCACCTTTTGTTTTTTTCAAAGCAGTTTTTGCTTTCTGCGGAGACAACTTTTTTGTGGCCAACTTTTTTGCAGCTGACTTTGCCACGGCGGGCTTTTTCGCAGCAGGTTTTGACGAAGCGGACTTTGTTGCGGCGGGCTTTTTCGCAGCAGGTTTTGACGGAGTTGGCTTGGTTGCGGCGGGCTTTTTCGCAGCAGGTTTTGGCGGAGTCGGCTTGGTTGGAGTTGGTTTTTTTGTGGCAGGTTTTTTCGTTGGAGTTGCGGTTGTGGCCTTTTGAAGTGACGCCTCAGGGGCAGGGGCATTCGGCATATCCGCAGAGGCAGCACCCTCGGAAGAAGCCTTTGCCTCCATTGGAGAAATGCGTTGCAAATGCTCGCTCATTTTCTGGAGTTTGGCTTGCAACTCTTCAATGCGCGCCTGGTCCTTCTCAATCACCTCCTGGGGTGCACGTGCGACAAAGTTGGGGTTTTCCAGCTTCTTCAAAAGCCCAGCCAAGTCTCTTTCCTCTTTGGACATTTCCCGTTGAATGCGCAGGCGCTCCTCCTGCAAATCCACCACCCCCTCCAAGGGAATAAACACCTCCATCCCCATGCAGAAGTCCACCCCTGCACACTTGGGTTTTGCCCCCAACGGTTGAATGCTCAACTCAGAAAGGCCTGCAAGCAAAACAACCACAGAGGACTGCTTTTCAAGCAAGTCCCTCGTCTCTGTATGGTCGCATTGGACAATGGCTTGCACTTTCTTCGAGGGGGGAATGTTGTTTTCTCCGCGAATGGAGCGAAGGGCCTCAACCAAGGCCATAACAATGCCCATTTCAAGCTCCAAAGGCTCATTCAAATAGCGGGAGTCCACTCGGGGGAAGGGGGCAACACAAATGGAAACCGCTTCATGCCGCATGGGGAGCATTCGCCAAATCTCCTCCGTAATAAACGGCATGAAGGGGTGCAGCAAACGCAACACAACATCCAATCCCCAAGCAAGGCATGCGCGGGTTGTATGTTTGGCAACCTCATCCCCTCCACTCAAAATACTCTTGGAGAATTCAATATACCAGTCACAAAACCCTCTCCATACAAAGTGGTAGAGGGCCATGGCCGTGTCGGCAAACTGAAAATTCTCAATTCCTTTGTCCACCGTCTCTATAAGGCGGTTCAACCGTGACAACATCCACCCATCGGCCAATGAGAGTGCTTCGGGGGGAGGCAAGGCTTCAAACTCAAATTCACCAAAATTCATCAGCGCAAAACGCGCTGCGTTGTAGAGTTTGTTGCAAAAGGCCCTATGGCCGTTGACGCGCTCCAGGGAGAGGCGAATTTCTCGGCCCTGTTGTGTCAAGGAGGCCAGCGTAAACCGCAGCGCATCCGCCCCCATGGGCGCCATGCCTTGAGGAAATTTGGAGCGCATGGACGGCGGAAGCTCTGAGGCCGGGGCGCCGTGTATAATGAGGAGGGGGTCTACAACGTTCCCCTTCACCTTGGACATCTTCTCCCCCTTCTCATCGCGAATCATCGCATGCAAATAAACTTTTGAGAAAGGTACCTCCTTCATAAAGTGAATGCCCAACATCATCATCCGGGCTACCCAAAAAAAGAGTATGTCGTGCCCGGTTTCCATGACGGCATTGGGGTAGAAGGTTTTGAGTTCCTCCGTCGAGTTCGGCCAACCCAAAGTGGAAAAAGGCCACAACCCAGAAGAAAACCATGTGTCCAAAACATCCGCGTCCTGCACCCAATTCCCAGAGGGGTTTTCAGCGGTAACACCGGGGTTTTCGCGGCTCACCACAGGCGTTGCGCGCTCAAAGTCAATGCTTCCATCCGCAAGCTTGGGGCTTGTGTCCAAAGGGTACCAGGCGGGAATTTGGTGCCCCCACCACAGTTGCCGGCTAATGCACCAATCGTGAATGTTGCGCATCCACGAGAAGAAAGTGTTGCTCCAACTCTCCGGGTAAAATTGAGTCTTCTTCGCTTCAACCGCTTCTATGGCTGCCTGCGCCAAAGGCTCCATGCGTATAAACCACTGCAGGCATAAACGCGGCTCAATGGGGGCGCCTGAGCGTTGGCTCACCGCCAACGAGAGGCGGTAGGGCTCCTCCTTCACCAATAGGCCCTGCTCCACCAAGTCTGCCACCACCTTCTTGCGCGCTTCAAACCTGTCCATGCCGGCATAGGGGCCCGCATTCTCATTGGTGCATGCTGCTTCGTCAAAAATAGAAATCATCGGCAACCCGTGCTTTATGCCAATGAGGTAGTCAACAGGGTCATGCGCCGGTGTCACCTTCACCGCCCCCGTCCCAAATTCTTTGTTCACCCACTCGGCATCCGCAATGACGGGTATTTCCCGCCCCAACAGAGGCAACAACAAAGTCTTGCCCACCCAGTGTGCAAAACGCTCGTCCTCAGGGTGGACGGCAACAGCCACGTCTCCCAACAAAGTTTCAGGCCGTGTGGTTGCCACCACCAGGCGCTCTTCGCTGTCTTTAACGGCATAGGCAATGTGCCACAACAAACCATCGCGCTCTTCATGCTCCACTTCCAAATCCGAAAGCGCTGTGCGCAAAGAGGGGTCCCAATGAATCAACTTCTGCGCGCGGTAAACCAACCCCTCCTCATGCAAACGGACAAAAGCTTCACGCACAGCAACAGAAGAGTTCTCATCCAAAGTGAAGCGCTCCCGGCTCCAATCCAAGGAGGCTCCCAACAACTTGTGCTGCTCTGCAATACGGTTGCCTGAGGCCTCCTTCCACTGCCATATACGCTTTAAAAATTCCTCCCTCCCCAGGTCGAATTTTGTCAGCCCTTCGTTCTTCTGCAACTCGCGCTCCACAACCGCCTGCGTCGCAATCCCCGCGTGGTCTATCCCCGGCAGCCACAACACATTGTAGCCCTTCATCCGCTTGTGGCGAGCCAACACATCCTGCAACGTCGCTGTCAGCGCATGCCCAAGGTGCAAAAAACCCGTCACATTCGGAGGAGGCAACACCATGCAATAGGGGGGCTTGTCTGAATTCGTCTGTGCACGAAAAAACGCCTTCTCCAACCACCAAGCATACCAACGCTCTTCCACTTGGCTGGGCTCATAGGATTTTGGCAACTCAAGTCCATTCATTGTTTTTGCCTCTCAAAACACTCTCAACGAAACATTGTATGAATACGAAAAAACAGCGGCCACTTTATATAGGCAGCCGCCTTCTTTCTCACAAACTTAACTCGAAATGGCTAGCGTCTTTCGCCTTTTTCTTTGGCTTGAATCAACCGCTCTATGTGCTCGCGAATAAGGGTTTCTGCCAGCTGCGGAACCACCTCCCAAATCACCTTCTCCAAAAGCTCTTTTGAAATGGAAGGCAACAACTCCCTGAGTGCGGCCTCAGCATGGACTGCAGGGGGTGGGGCTTGGGGAATGGGCGTTGTACGCCCCATCAAACCAAACGGGTCTCTGCGTACCATTCCCCCCACAACAGCCTGGTGCGGCATGGGCGCACGCGCAGACAAAGGGGGGCGGTAGCCTTGAGAGGGATAGGGTACTGCCGTCGGCTTTCCTGCCGGAGGAAACAGGGCGGGAGCAGAAACAACAGGTACACGTTGGGAGAGGGCCGTCCGCGGCATGGGTGCGGCCAGAGGCGTCACGGGGCGCGGGGGAAGTTGCTGCGTCAAAGGCAAAGGCCTCAGTGCAGAGGGGGAAGCATAAGGTGGTGGAGGGGGCCTGGCCGCAAAGGCCGAGGGGGGAGCCGTCGCCGCACGTGCGGGAGGGAATGCCGGAGCAACTGGAAAGCCTGGCCGCGAAGGGCTGTCCAAGGGCAAAGTCGTCGCTTGTAACATGGGGTCCGACGGAGCTATACCCGCCCCCATGGAAGGCGACGGCGCAACGGGTGTTCCAAACACAGGAGCACCCGGCACACGCCTCGCCATGCCGCCAGAAACAGGAGCCACTCTTGGAATGGGCTCTCTCAGGGGAGCAGGTGCAGGTGCGGGTGGGGCAAAGTTGGGTATGGGGGAAGACGAAGCAAAAGCGGCCGCCTGAGTTGCCGGCCTTGTGGGTTGTTTTGAAAAAGCCGGGAGGAGGTCTGTCGTCGCCTGTTGAGAAGGGGGCGGAGGGGAGGAAGGTGGTGGCACAAAAGCCGGTACGGCAGGAGAAACCGAAGAGGTGGGTGGAGCCGCAGGTGCTATGGGAGGAACCACAGCCGCAGAAATAACCGGTGCGGGAGGAAGCACAGGCGCGGGTGGAACGACAGGTACCGCAGAGGCTGCCGAAACAACAGGCTGCGGTTTTGAGGCGGACAAAGGCACGCGCATGGGCAAAGCCGCCACCAAGGGCAAGCCCACCAGGTTGCATACTTTGTCAAGCAGCGCCTGGCTTTCAAAAGGTTTGGCAATATGGTCATCCGCACCTGAAAGGCGCAGTTTCTCCTCGTCTATGGCTTCTTGCCCATTGAGGAGGAGCAAAATGGGAATGTGTGCCGTTTTCGGGTTTTTCTTGAGTGTTGCGCAAACCTCGAAACCGTCCTTGTCCGGCATGGACCCGTCCACCAACACCACTTCTGGAGTCATCTCTTGGGCACGGGCAATGGCCTCCATGCCGTTGTCTACTTCAACTAAGCGGAAGTCATCGGTGGACAGCACCAAGGAAATCACCTTGCGCATTGTCAACGAGTCGTCAGCAACCAGAACATTTTTCGGCATGTAGCCCTCAAACAAACCAGGAACAACGAATGCAGCCTAAACACTTAACAACATACAATAACCTTCAACAACTCATGGGGAAAATTTTCAACCCTTCTTCCGCCCAACCTTTGCCCTCCCTCTTGCCCCATATGCCAAACTCTAAGAAAAACACCCTTCCCCTGCACCCTTATCTCACAAAAACACCAATGATGCCGCCCTAAAATATGCCTCTCCCCCTTTTCGCCCACCCCGTTGGCGCCATCCCCCCACCCCCCCTACTTCCTTCTACCCTGGGGCCTCCTTTAGCCCCCCTTCTTCTTCTCCTTTCCCTTCTTCTCGGTTTCTTCTAAACTCTTTAATAATTCTGCTGCCTTCTTCGCCTCTGTACTCTTGGGGTGTACACGTATCAACTCCTCCAGGGCCAGCTTGGCTTCGGCTAGCTTTTTGAGTTGCTTGAAACATTCGGACGAGCGCAAATATGTCAGAGGCGCCGAGGTTGTCTTTGGAAATTCCTGAATAACCCTTCCATACTCATAAAGTGCTTCGCGGTAGTGTTGGCGCACAAAATGGGTTTCGCCGAGTTTAAAGTGCACTTCGCCTGCGGCACTGTCTTTGGGCCAGCGACGCAAAAACTCATTCAGCAAAGCCTGGGCCCCCTCAACGTCCTTGGCCGCAAACACCTCCTGGGTATATTTCAGAAAGGCCTTGGGCTCATTGGGTTTGGTTTTGGAGGTTGTGGCAACAGGAGGAGGAGCCGTCGTTGAAGGCCCAACCGTTGAGGTTGTCACCGTGGAAACCTCCGCTGCTGGCGCAGCACTCAAACTCTGTTGCAGCTGCATACGGAGCGCCACCTGCTCCGCCTCCAACTCCCGAAGGCGGTGCTCCAATAGGCCCAACTCCCCTCGCAAACTTGCCATCTCCTCCGTGGAGCGCTGCAACTGTATGCCTATGTCAGCGCCACTCTGTCTGGCCCACTGCTCCGTCTGGCCCAGTGCTTTGCTGGTACGCTCCTGGTTTCCCTTCACCTCGAGGGAAAGCACCTCATTCTCCCGGGTGAGTTTCTGCACATGGTCTTCAAGCAAATGCCCCCTGTCCAAGGGGAAGAAACAACCTGTCAGCAACAAGGTACAACAGACAAAACTCACTCTCATGGCTGCATTCACAATCCTCAAAAACTGGGTTTGTATATTTTTGGAATGTACACCAAAACACCTCAAACCAAAATCAACTTGGGGCCTTGTAGGCTTTTTCGAATCCACTCAAAAGCGCCTTCCATTTCTGCTTCTGCTTCTGTGAGGCGGCGAATAAAAAGCGCGTTGGGCTTGGAAGGAGGGCCGCAAACCTCTTTCAAGTCATCCAACAGGCCAATGGCCGACTTGAGGACGGTTTGGGAAGTTTCCTCTGCTGAGGCTTCTTCCGTTGAAGTTTTTGCAAGCTCGCCTCCTGTTTTTTCGGTGAGTTCAGCAGAAAAACGCTGAAGTGTCGCCCGCAGTTTTTCTCCGGAAAACACACTCAACGGTTTTTGCAAAAACTCACAATCCACCCTCAACATCCTCAATGGGGTATTGCCAGAAGGGGTGGGGGACAAAGGGTGAATGTTGGACTTTGCAAAGGCACTCAAAAGGGCATCGTCTTCAGGAGAAGGCCATGCATGGGGCACCACTTCCAAAAAAACATAGAGGGCGGGGACGCCCTTCTTGGCTGCCTCCACCTCCTCCTCCTCCAGTGGGGGGAATGTCTCAGGGAAACCTATAAACAACAGGGGGAATACCACCCCTTCCCAAAAACCCTCCGGGACAGGCCCCGTGGAAGAAGGGCTTGCCCAAAGCTGTGCAGCAAGCTCGCACGTCTGTCCATGTCTCTCCCACTGCTCCCCCATGGGCTTGTGCGGCTCCATGGCGTTAAACACCGCTTGGAATTGGTTTTCCATGTGCGCCTTCAACTTCGCGGGCAGCCCGCTTCCCGCACGGGCCAGGGCGTCTTTGAGTTCCTGCATGAGTTGGCCCGGAAGGCGTTTCCATATGGCCTGGGCCTTCTCCATGTCCAAAGCCATCAGTTGGACAAAACCAGGGTCAAACAAACGCTGGTAGAGTTCAGCATCCAACTTGGGCGCGCCTACCAGAGGAATTCCTGAAGCCATACGCGCGGAGCTTAGGGAGTTGCTCAAATTTCGAGTCAACTCGTCAAGCTTTCCTAGGTTCGCCAAACCCAAAGCCTCTGAAACAGCCTCAAACGGGGACAACACAATCATCGCCTCGGAAAACCCCAGGGAAACCCCCACCACCGAGTCGCTGTTGGGAAACCAAAACCCATTGTGCATATGGAGTAACTTCTCCCCAAGGACAGCCGCCAACCCCAAAGCAATGAGTTGGTGCTCCGGTTTGGAAAATTTGAATGCCCCACCCAAAACTTTAATGATGGACTTTTCAATTTCACTCCAGGAAGCATTCAAACAGTCCACGTCGCGCTTCTCTGCTGCCTTCAACAGGGACTCCAACTGGGAGAGCGCTGCTTCAATATGCGGAGGTTTGTCTATGGCCATGGGCTCTCCATAGCATGTATGCAAGGCTTGTCTGAAATTTCTCGTTTTGCAAACAAAGTTTGTCGCTTCCAAATACAACTGTTAGAAGGAATGAGGACAATGCGTCTTCTCTTGTTGCTTGGTTGTACCCTCATCCTCGGCGCCTGCGCTTCCCTCTCGCCCCGCTTCCCCACCTCCATCGCTACCGGGTTCGCCCGCGACGAAATGTGGAAACTGACAACTCCTGAGTCGGAAATTTATTATCCAAAACAACATGAGGCAGAGGCTTTGCGCATTGCCCAACAAATGCGCCAATGCCTGCTCACCCTGCGCAGCAAAACCCTGGGGAATACCCCCACAAAACGCATGCTGGTTTTCCTCACCTCTGCCAACCTCAACAACGCCTATGTCTCCGGTGAGTATGGAGGCGTGCCCCTGCATACGGTTAACCCCCTCTTCCTGACGAGTGAAACCTTTCATTGGTATAATATGTCCGGGGGGGACGTCTCTGAGGTTGTTTGTCATGAAATTTTTCACTACGTGCATTTTGAGCAAACCCGCGGCATTTGGAGGTGGTTTAACCTCATCTTCGGCCCACAAGTGTCTCCTCAGGCTTCCTTGGAAAGGTGGTTTACGGAGGGGGTGGCCCAATTCTATGAGGGACGCCTGAAACACCCCGCCGGAAGGCCCCATAGCCCCTATTATTATGCCCTCTTCCACTCGGGTATTGCCGCACGAAAAGGCAAACTCTATGAGAGTGACTTGCACCCCCAAACCAGGGAGTTGCTGCCCGCCTCCGGCGCCTACCTCACCTCCCTCTTCTTCGTTGAATACCTCGCTGAAACCTATGGAGAAGAAAAACTCTGGGAGCTTATTTCCCTGCAGGCCGACGCCTTCTTCTTTCCCTTCGGCGTTAGCCTGCGCTTCCAAAAAACCTATGGCAAACCCCTCGCCTCCCTCCTGGAGGACTGGGAAGCTCACCTTAACTCCAAAATAACACCCCCACCACCCCCCCCTGCCTCTCAAACCACCCTCATGGAAAATGTCGGCTACGTCGCAAGGCTGGGGGTTGCTGCCGACGGCAGCATGGCCGTCGCCTTCTCCCACCGAGAAAAAACCTCCGCCCTCCTGCTGCTGGAAAACGACGGACGCCTGCGCGCCAAACTCTCGCTGACACAATATGTGCCCTACCGCCAATGGACAAGCGCGAGCGCTTCGGGCATTTCAGGGCTCTCCTTCAGCCGCGACGGACGTTGGCTTTTCCTGCACAACAACGACATCAACAGCTGGGGAAACGAAGTGGGGCAACTGTGGAAGGTGGATGCATATACAGCCCAGGTGGTGCAGGTGTGGCAGGACGCAGGCAGCCTGGGGGGGTGCCTCCACCCGGACGGGCAACGCTACCTCTGGGTTGAGTTGCAGCCCGGAAAAACACGCCTGGTGGAATTCCACCTCCTCACCCAACAAAAAAAAACCCTGCTGGAAGAGGGCCCCGGCGTTGGCTATGCCGCCCCCAGCTATTCGCCTGACGGCAAATATATTGCCTTCTCTCGCTGGGAGGGAAAGGGGTGGGACATTCACCTGTGCCGCATAGGTGGGGAATGCAAACAACTGACGCACGACGCGGCCTTCAACTATGCCCCCAAGTGGCTGGACAAGGACAACCTCCTCTTCACCCGCCAGGAGGGAAATACGGCCCAGGCCTTCCGCCTCCACCTTCCCTCCCAAAAATACATTCGCCTGACACAAGCGCCTTTCTTCGCCATGGACGCAAGCCCGTCTCTCTCGCACGTCACTTTCCTTAACCGGGTGGGTTGGGACTGGAGCCTTGCGCGCATTCCCTTCACCCTCCATGACGAAGCCTTGGAAAATGGGACGTCCACAAACGAAACCTTGGCCAATGCAGCCCAAACCCCTCAAAACGAAAAACCCCAACTTGGAGCGCTGACAATAGAATCCAACCACCCCTATTCCGGGTGGGAGGAGCTCTGGCTTCCCAAAGCGCGCATCCCCTTTGTGGACATTTATATCCCTGCAAAATTTTGGGAGGCCGGCGTCGGCTCCTCCTTTGGCGTGTCCCTCTATGGCAGCGATCGCTTAAGCTTTCACAACTGGGCCGTGGACTTTCGCTTCGCTGCACCCTACAAAGCATATAGCGCGGCATTGGCCTACCTCAACCAACAACTCGCACCGTGGACGGTGTTTGCTCAACTCCAATATGACAAAACACCCTTCGTGCAATATTGGGCGGGGCAACTCGGAGGACAACGCAGCTTCTTTGCCACCCCCTTGCGCTTCTCCTTCCTCGCCATTGACAAAAACCGCTTGGGCCACCACCAACGCTACCTCGGCCCCTCCCTCTCCGCCCATTATGCCGCAGGTACTTCCACTGCCATGGGGGGTATCCAAAGCCTATTCCAAATAGGCGCCGCGGGCAGTTTCTTCCTCAGAGGCGTGGGAAGTACACGCAACGTCGTTGACTTCTCCGGCCATGCCGACTTCGGCATTCCCCTCCCTTTTTCAACACGGCATTCCTTTATGCTGAGTTTGAAAGGCCGCTCCCTCCCCAATGCCCCCAAAGGTACGCTGCAACTGGGTGGAATGTCCTATAACCCCGTCCTCTTCCAAAGCCAGGACTTCCATTATGCCTCCTCCCCTTCCACCTTCCTCCCCATGTTCTTCGGCGAAGCCCTGCGCGGCTTCGAGGACTTCTCCATACGCGCCAACCACGCAGGCATCGCCAACGCCCGCTACCGCTATTCCTTCGTCATCGACAGAGGCTCCGCCTCCACCTTCAAAATCTTCCCCTCCCTCTTCTGGCGACAAGTCGACGTGGAGCTCTTCGGCACCACCGCCTGTAGCGACAACCCCACCCAACGCTGGCTGCACGCCGCAGGCCTGGCCGTCTTCTTGCGTACCTCCATCGCCCAAAGCGTCTCCCTCTCCCTCTATTACCAACTCTCCATACGCATGGCAGCCCAACTCCCCCCCCTGCACCTCATCGGCTATTCCCTGGAATAAAGTGCCACAAGGAGGGGGAGAGGGGGGCTCGCCCTCCGGGCGGGTTTCTTTAACTGAGAATGTTTTTATGGGCCATGCGGCCCGGGCCGTTTTTTGAAATGTTTCTCTTCGCCCATTGGGGCGTTGTTCTTTTTGGGCCTGCGGCCCGGGCCTCTCTTAACTGAGCTATGTCTTTATGGGCCTGCGGCCCGGGGGCCTTTCTTAACTGAGATATGTTTCTATGGGCCTGCGGCCCGGCTTCTTTCGCCCTCCGGACAGGTTTTTCGCCTCTTCGGCGAGTCACTTTTTTTTTGCACGCGCAAAAAAAAAGTAACCAAAAAAAAACGGCGCCCTGCGGGGCCTTGCGCCTCACTTGCAACCCTCTTGGGGCTTTCCTCCTTTGTTTTCCTCCAGCGAGGGTCGCGGGGCACTGTGCAAAATATGGAGGGTGTCAGCAGCAATTTTTGTGGCCAACCGCCTGCTTTCAGCAGGCGGCTATATAAGGCCGTTGGAATGCCTGGTTTGCTTTGCATTTTGTCAACTTGTGGGTTGACATGAGGTAATGTAAAGTTGGCATATGGGTGTTTGAAAGCCTCGTGTCGAAGACACGAGGTTGAATGCAGAGAGCAGTGCTGACACCCTTCATATTTCGCACAGCGTCCCGCGACCCTCGCTGATGGGCGCGGAAGAGGAAAGCCCCAAGAGGGGCGCAAGTGAGGCGAGAAGCCCCGCAGGGCCACCGGAGGGAGCCGTTTTTGAGGGACTTTTTGGGCGAGCAAAAAGTCCCCCGCCGGAGGCAAAATGCCCGAAGGGGAAAAAAGCCCGGGCCGCAGGCCCAGAAAAACATTTCAGAGAAAACAACGCCCGGAGGGCAAAAAAAAATGCCTCTGAAATGGGCGTAACATTTGCCTCCCTCCACCGTCTCTAAAGCAGGTGTCTGCGACGTAGAAGGAAGGAATTCCCAAAATGAAAACCCACGTTGAGGACAAAAAGCCTGTGCCCTCGCGCTCCAACGCCACGTGGGTGCCCAACTCCCTGGCGCACTATGAGCAATACCGCCAAGCCATGCGCCGGGCTGGGGTCCAACCCCGCCTGGAAACGGGTGTGGCGCAAGCCAAACACGAGCATACACCCTC
>Ga0209755_10005487_pt1 | contig 14414 bp, 9 predicted proteins | sample TergutCo191P1_FD_187301 | JGI IMG/M metagenome (GOLD analysis project Ga0209755, IMG submission 187301) | Cornitermes sp. P1 segment gut microbial communities from Petit-Saut dam, French Guiana - Co191P1 (SPAdes) (version 2) | ecosystem: Host-associated > Arthropoda: Insects > Digestive system >... | reverse complement strand
TGAGGAATTTTATGGAACATTGTCATGTCATGCAAGTTGTGATGGACTGCCATAATATTCAGGCCATCATCTGGGAGTGCTGTGTTACACTGCAGGCTTAACTGTTTCCTTGGCCTTACCATGTACCTCTCAGGGAATTAAGGTGTGACTACCAAGAGTATTGTGTTTAGCTTTATGTGGATCATAACTTGCTCTCATATTCACACACTTCTCTACACACTGTCTCAAGCATTAAAACCCTTCTTGACAGGTGCACATACCTCGCAGGAGACAACCCATTAACAGTGGCCACCAATAGCAACCAGGATGTGACACACACCAGAAGTGTTACACAGGGTTACTATTTTATTTGGAAGCTACTGTGATTACCTACCACTACTCTGCTTTGGTGTATGAGAGGTTGGCTGAATTGGCTACATTAATACAGTACATGAGGTAGTTGGAAGTGTTGACCAGTAGCTGTGAGATAAAATAACCATGTATAAGGCAGATGTAAACCTAGTGATGATTGGATTTGTGGAACTGATGTTTAACATGACATAATCCCTGACATATAATTGAATGATGTGAAAAATGACCATAATCCACTACTGTGGCAGCTACACCACTGCATGTACTAGGTGAGAAAGAGGAAGTGCACAAATTAGATGAAATATTGATTACAAAGTAATTAGTAATATACAGTGTCCTTGCTGTATTCACACCTGATGGAAGTTGTCACCTTGCCTCCGTTGCCTGGGCAGTTGTCAATTTCTTGCAATCGTATTCCTCAACACTGCAACACACACACACACACATATACATATAAAATCTTTTTTCCTTCCACCAAACCAGCGCTTTATTACCATTTTATGATGCTCTTTTACTGATTTTGGTTGATAATTATGCATCATTTTAGAAACTTCTGATTTGTGATAGGTTTCTTAAATGTTAAATTTGAAGTTGTCCCTATCCACACCATGAAGACATGTAGGGTGAAAGGAGGTATAAGCTGTACCTTTTCTTAAACTTGGTGCTTGATGTACAGAAGAAAAGTTATGTCATTTACTTCCCTGTAGCAAATTCTGCTTTCTTATATATTTTTTGTTTGTTTATTGATTTTGATAACAAAAATTCATGTTTTTAAATTTCTGGACAGCTGCTCCAATGCACAGTACTCAAGTGTTTCTGCATTATAAAATCCTTCTTTAAATGTAGGAATAGTTGCAGGTAAGGAACTTGATCACGCTTGTGGAATGGTATAAACTGCCACACTGATTGGGCTGAATGGGTAGTTGCAATGTCATGGAAAATTTGGCACTTGCTGTACTTATGTTTTTCTGAAATTTTTCTGTTGCAACAAAACATGAAGTTGTCCCAGCTGTTGCAAATAAAAATTCTGGGTCAGAGACTGATCTTGTGCAAGGTGCCGATCACACGTACTTGGCATGCTTGTATGTAGGAATGGCATTGAGGCTGATTTGCATTGTGAGTACCACCTAGTTGCATTCATAGTTCATGAAGTTAGATTTGTAAGATCCAAGTTTTGAGGTTTTTGCAGTGGTGATGTTGATTCTGTTCTGGGATATGACATGTCACTAGGTGATTAGAGCCCAGCATTTTTGATGCAATATAAGGGATCCAGGTACTCAGTGATGTAGCATCATACTCAGGAAAACATATTTCCTCATTGGACTCTGCACACTCAAACCACGAACAAGCGGTGTTTCCACACTTGCATCAGCATTTGAAGAATATTCATTTAAAGTTGTCTCGTCATTTCACACTAAATCATGCATTTCAGCTGCTGGTATTAAGTCCTTGTTTTGGCTGGTTAAAGGGACCCAAAATGCTGTCACTTGAACTCTTTTTTTAAAGCTGTGGAACCATCCAAAATTTGTTGCATTTCCAAATGCTTTTTTTGCAACATTTGCCAAATTTTGGTTGCCTCCTTCCTGAACTTGCAAAATGCATTGCAGCCATGTTCTTGAATTGACATGTAATAGAAATACTCTTTTTGACTAAATGATACAGGTCATTGAATAAATGGAGTTCCTTGTGAATCAGTTTGGATAATGTAACATTTCTTCTGGAGTGTCTTAAATGTGGGGAACCAAATGCCCAGTGCTGCATTATCATATCCCAAATATCTACACCACTCTGAATACATTAAAACTTGCTTGGACATCATTACAACCACATTCCTCTTCGGTGCATTTTATCTGAACTAGGATGTCAGTAAGATATTTCTTAATCTTACAGTGGACATGCTTGGTCTTGGAGAACAAAAAGTTTTACTCTCCAAGGTTGTAGAAGTTTTTATCCCTTCTCTCCTTTTGCCTTCACATTAGTGTCATAGATTCAGCTAATGGTCAGTATTACTCCAAGTTTGCTGTATTTCATGTGGCTATTAAATATTTTGACCCTTGGGTCAGTCAATTTTGCTGCACCAACTGGCATGTTTTTTATTAAGGTAAATTATAAATTTCTTTTCATGCACTTATATGTTTGTTGCAATATTATTTCCTTTTGTGACATTTTTCTATTGCAGTTATGGTTAGAATTCTCACAGTCTACTCATTACCTTTTCTAGGCATTTGCAAATTAAATTGACACAGAAATAATTTATTTTTCTAGGAGAAACCTTTTTTTCTGTTCAAGATGTGTTCTGTTACATTGTTCTGTCCAAGTAAGAATATTGCATTTCTCTAATTCTACAGGACCAGCTTTTGCAGGGCGACTGACATTCTTTGCTACTCCTACCTATCTGCTACACTTTTCTGTTTTGATTCCACCTGTAGATAGATTACAGGCACGTTTGTTTAAGCTTGCATTAATGCACAAGAGAAATTATAAAAGGAAACAGGTCATTCTTATGGAAACTTACAAATATGAAAGTAATTTTTTCGAAGTGTTGTCGTGTGTTATTTCTTTTCACGAACTGGACTGGACACGAATATGAAATTTAGAATATATTTCTTGCACATTGTCCATCACACACTGACTTATTCTTGTTTATGGCTGAGAGCAAACCAGCTTCAGTCTATAACCGACTGGTAGAAAATCCATTTCTTTCAGTAGGTAATTCCGTATCGAAGGAATCAAGGGGCGATGCTGTTGACATTTTGTGAATGACCGATGAATTTGATTTCGGCGATAAATAGCATACTCCCATTACCAGAAGCGTGTGATCATTACTCGTGGGGAAAAGTTGTATCAATTGTTTGTCCAGTCACCAGCGCTGCAGAATCTGTCGCTGCATGCCGTGAGGACCACAGATCATCTAGTATAGTGAGGACAATGACCACACGTGTAAAAACTTCTAAACCTTCATGCAGGGCTGCAAAACACGCTCGTGCGAAAGAGGCATTATGGTACGCAGAGGTGTCGTCAATATGACCACAGATCATCTAGATATGAGTAATATTGTAAATCGCGTATACATCACGGTCAGATTCAGCACAGATCAGAACTGTAGCTAGAGCACACATTTATCTCTGGTGGTGTGGACACGCTGGTGCACTGCACGGTGGAAGGTCTGTGGAGTGGGGTTGTTATCTGGCATGTTATCCGTGTATGGGGCGTAACAGAACAGCAATTTGAGTTTACAAGTGTCGGCTGTAGTCCCTGTCGAAGCTTACTTTTGGTGACGTCACAGATCAAACATTTTGTTACAGTAAAACTTTTACTGAATTAATTATCTCCATCTGCTTGCTTCCGCTATTAGTATGTCGTAGTCGTACGTGTAATATTCGAGATGCGAGGGGTAAGGCCTTTTTTGTTTTTCTTTGCAGTAGCAGTTGTGGACAGCAAGTGTATGTGCTTGGTGGGTGTGTTATTTGATGATAACTTGTTGCATGAACGATGTTTGTAACGAATTAATGACAGAGGACGTTTAAATAATTCACGTTAAGTGTTAACAAGATTTGTTTGGAGTCTTGCCGTGTTGAAATGTATGTAGCTAATATGAGAGGCAAAGAGGTTAATGTGTCGTGTAAAATTATTAGGACAACGTAATGCAGGAATTATGCATTGTTTTTCCAGATATTTTGAAACATGTCCTGCTGTAAGAGTGACGATGATACTGCTGCAGCGTCCAGAATCGAAAGAGACAGAACTCGAGGCTGTACAGATGTGTTGTGGCTATGCATGTTCATTTTATTTTGGTTTGTTATGGTAAGTACATGTCTGCATATGTGTTCTGCGCAGAATAAGTGTTTCCTTCAAGTAGGTTTGGGCGTACTCTATGGGCTATGAAGATTGTAGAATGAGAAATTAATAGGAAACTAATGTTTCTTGTAGACCATCAGGTTCATAGTACATAGTATGTGGTAACGGTGCTGTGGACAATATTCTGACATGAAAGCAGTAACAGGAGGCTAGAGGAAATTGCATGATGAAGGACTTAATAATTTGTACTCATAATCAGGGCATCAGGTCAAGGATGAGGTGGCTAGGGCATGTAATGTGCACGGAAAAAGATTAGAAATGCATACAGAATTTTGAGTTAGCATACTTACAACATATTTTTGTAATGTCTATTTTAAAACATTTGTGTGGTATCACACCATCTGTGCCAAGGCATTTTTCTACAGGGTCATTATTTTATCTGGCCCATATCATCAATCACATTGTGTCACTATCCGTATATGCCATGAGACAGGGTTCACATGTTCTAGTTCATTGTATTGCAGTTAATATTAGGTTTTTATGCACTATAATTAAGAAAAGTACTGGAAATGGTTTTCTTTGGCTAACAGGCATGCATCATGTTTAACAAAAACTTTATTTCCATGTTGATGTGAAATGATCTGTGGTGAAACCAGAGATCATTTATTCTTTAACATACTGCACAAGTACATGTGACTTGGGTTTAGATCTGGAGCAAGATGGCCACAAGTCTCCAGTTTGTTATCTGTCACCAAAAACACCCCTCAGAACAATACATAGAATTTTTTGTGATGTGAGCTGTTGCACTGTTATGGTGACACAAAACATTGGTTTTCTCATAATTGAACGTATTTTAAAAAAAATTGAGTCTGAATGTGTAACAAAATGGTATGAATTTGTCATCTTGGAAAAATACAGTAGGCCCAGCTTAGTGACATTTATACTTTTTGTAGGGACATAAAATGAGTTTCCATGCATTTGATATTTTGCCCCCAATTTGGATAAAATTTATTATAGGACATTTGCATGTATAGCTCAGTTGAAACCTGATGGCACATGGTGACACACGGTAGGGGAAGCAAAGGGGGAACATGCAAGTGGAGTGGGTAGCCAGTAGTCTTGCACTCTAGCTCAACACAGTGTATCCAGCATTACTACCATTACTAATGCTGATGTGCGTACCTCGGCTGCCAGTAGTTGACTGAACTGACCCCCGCCAATTTAAATGGACTCATCCATTTCGCTGAAAGAACAAATCTGGTTTCTGCGCATGTGTCATCACGTTTCAAACGTGCTCTAATACCATTGGGGTGTTGCAAGTTTTGTAAAAATCAGTACAGTGAATACCATGCTTTATGTAAGGGCATAAGTGAAATTTTGCCATATTTTATGCAATTTTTATCTGATTGGGATAAAATTCAGTAAAAAATTGGGAAGTGTCCACAGAAATTTATAGTGGTGGTTAATTTTATGAAAATCAGAATAGTGCAGACCATATATTACTTAGGGCCATACATTAATTTTTGTCCATACCTTTTCAAATCTATTGTCCAATTTGATAGAAGAAACTTGCTATAAAGTATCTGCATACATTTATCTTGAATGTTTGAAATTTTTATGAAAAGTGTTGTAGAAAAGCTGTAAAGGCTATACTTTTCTTGTGGGTATAAATGAAATTAAATTTATGCCTGCACTGTAAATCCATATGACATTTTGAAGGTAGAGATCACTGTGGCAGAGTCTATGTACTGTGTCACAGTGTACAACATTTGAAATCATATAATAGCATCCCATGTTCCAGTTTCTGTGTCCCTAGTAAAGAAATGGGTAATTACTGTGACTTAAATTAGTAATGTTTCATTATTTTTTTGAAGTAAATAAATATGTGAGGGTCATTTGGATGCAAGACACTTATATCTTCTGTGAGAATAGGGCAGTGAATTGAAATAAAAAGAACAGTGTCATGTTGTAGGATATTGTGCAGCATCAAGGTTCAGATATATTAGAAGAATTTTAGCATGTCATAGTGTTTAGAACATTGACATGTAGAAAACTGAGCCTGCTTGTATGTTTAAATGACCTTTTTGTTTTAGATTTATATTGCTGCTTTTGCATATGTGTATGGAGACCCTTTGAAGCTTATCAATGGTTATGATAGTTTTGGTAATACATGTGGTATTCGAAGCAATGAGAAGATGGGTGGTCTTGAGTTATCAGGACTTGACACAAGTGATAAACGGTAAGTTTAAGTTCCACAAATGCTGTATGTCTCTCTTGCCGTCTCATGTATAAATGTCTTTTTGACAAACGAGATTTTTAACATATTCTGAGCTTCACAATATTGTAGACCAGGCAAGCCTCAGCTATTGAAATGGAGTTACATCACAGTGTTGAATTTTGCAGTGTTTCTGTCTGACAGCACTGGTAAGTTGTTGGTTTTAGAGCTGTCATTGATTTACAGTGATAAATGTGGTGATGAGACTTAGACCATTTGGAGCCGATTGGTTCTATCACAAATGTTGATTGGTTTGTTCACAAGTTTCTGAGGTTATATAGTGTCACGTGCAATAATCGTAGGATTTTTGTGAATGATAAATTAGTACTGATGGGAAAGAAGTGATTTTTACTCGTTTTAAGGCACTGTCCTAGCATGTAGATTCAAATCCCAATGTGAGTGAGATTTTCCACTCTCATCCATACAAACCCTGAGGCCCACCCAATCTCCTGTACAGTGGGTACCAGCTTTCTTTCCAGGGATGAAGAGCCTGGAACATGGTGTTTACTGCCCACCTTCATCTAGTACCAAGGTTACAGAAATGGTAGGGCTATGCCACTCCCCTTCCCACCTGTGCTATCAAGGAATGTTTTAGGGTGAACTTCTACCCAGGATGTGGGTGTGATTAGAACTGTGTTTACCTCACAAATGTGAGTCACATGTAAAACTCTTGTTCCATGCTGCTTGATAAGTCTGACAGACTTAGACTGAAGATTTGGAACCACATGTTACTTATTTTGTATTGTGTCTCTCTGTTTTTCTTCTCAAGTGTGTGAAATTATAGATTCTGTTAGCATGTTTTAGTGAAACCTGTTACTATCCCATCTACTTTCCAAAATCTTGAAGATATACAAAAGAAAAATGTGCCATTTGTTTCATATATGGGCATGTAATGTGGTCTTCTATTGTGAGGGAAGTTTTTGTACTGCAAGAGTCTGAACAAAGTGCTCCATTTTGTGATTGTACATAAGAAGGACAGAGTGAGTGAGTGAGTGAGTGGTCTAAGGACTGTGTGATGTATACATAGCGCTTGTTGTTAGGATAATAATATCAATTAGGGTATGATGGCCTGCATTTGTTGAAATGAGTAGTGAATGCAGAATTTTGGTGACGGAACCTTTTGGAAGATGGCACTTAGAAAACATTTTCACGCCATGTAGTAATGAAGTCTTCTGCCATTCATCCAAGCCACTGGAATACTGAACCAGTATGGAGTGCGAAAACCCTAACTTTGGCCATCATTTGAGAAAAGTCCCTGCTCTTTAACAGGAGTTGATTACTAGTCTGAAAATGTAACCAGTCACCATATTGTTTGAAGTTTGTTGACTCTTCCAAATATCCTCTGCATTTTGAAATGCAGTATGACATTGTCATGTTGCAGGTACTTATTTTTTATGGATGTTAAAGATATTCAAAACACTCTGAAGATTTGTGTTAAGCAATGTCCTGATCGTTATTTGAAAAATTTGGCAGATATCCAAGAATTTTATCAACAAACCAGATCACTTCTATGCACGTAAGTACTCATTTGCCATTTTTTACTTTTCAAAATTATTGTTATGTATAGTGTATATTTTAAGCCTTTCCTGTTTCAGTATATGTTTCATCTGTACATGCTATATATTATTTTAACAAGCAAGGTTGTGATGACTGAATTATAGTGTAGTAGTGAAGAATTTTTTTTCCAGAATGTACTTTTAATCATGCTGGTCATTATTGTTACATTCTTTGTGATAGAAATGCCAGTACATAATTTCAGAAGATGTTTGCTGTCATAAACATGACCATTATATCATCTGTATGGAAAATCACAATGCCAAATACTGCTAGACTGTGGAGTAACAGTAGCTGAATAAGTTCTCAGTTTGTATGGCAAGCATTGTTCAGATGATGGTCTTCTGGGTTTTTACAAGAGGTAGAGTAATAAGTTTGTTCTAGCATTGTAGAGGAATATTCTCCCACCTTCTCTGGGGGGACCAATTTCATACAGTTGCCTTTGGTGATAATTCAGAGGTAAAACATGGCTTCATTGTCCAGTTCTTACTTAGTTACTCCATAGAGTAGAATCCTTCTTGAGAAGCTACCCAGCTATCAGCTAGTCAAGAAATTCCCCGCAATTTATGTAAACCTAAGGTTCATTACTGCGTTTATAAGAGCCCATGACCTGTCCCTGTACTAAGCCAAATCAATCCAGTCCATGCACCCCTTCCCACTTCCTGAAGATCCATCTGAATATTATCCTCTCATCTACTCCTGGGTCTTCTTACAAGTGGTTTCTTCCCTCAGGTTTTCCAACCAAAATCCTGTATGCACCTCTCTTTCCATATGTACTACATACCCCACACATCTCTTTCTTCTTGATTTGATCATTCGCATATTTGTTGAGGAGTACAGATCATTAATCTCCTCAATATGTAGTTTTTTACACTCCCCTGTTATCTTGTCCCTCTTAGGTCCAAATATTTTCCTCAGCACCCTATTCTCAAACACCCTCATCCTACATTCCAGCCTCAGTATGAGTGACCAGATTTCACACCCATACAAAACAACAGGCAAAAAAAATTATAGTTCTGTATATCTTAATTTATACATTCTTGGAGAGCAAACTGGAAGATTTCAAACTTTTGACATGTTCTGAATGTTGTATGCTTTCTTCTGGGTAATTCCCTGATATCTGAACTTTGTATGCCAATCTGAACTTTATATGCCAATGTTTCAGAACACTCTGTCTGTTCCATCTTCATAGGAGGGTCATACCTACCCACCTATGAAGATGGAACAGAGTGTTCCGAAATTTTGGCATATAAAATTCAGACACCAGGGAATTACCCAGAAGAAAGCACACAACATGGAAGACAAAAGATTGTGCACAAAATGTTAGCAAGCATTCCCTGACTGCAGTCTGTTCTTAATTTCTTCCCGAGTAGAATTTTGACGGTTAAGTTTGCTCCCAAATATTTGAACTCTTCCACCCTCTCAAAGGAACTATTATCAAATTTTGTACTGTGATTTCGTCTTGCATTTTGATCTCGAGACATGACCATGTACATAGTTTTATTAGCTTTTACTTCTAGTCCATTCTCCTTACTAGCAACTACTAAATCTTCTGTGTTTTTCTTTATAGTACATATCCTTCCCCCAATATATTAAACATCATCAGCATAAACCAAAAGCTGATATGTGCCATTTAAATTCAAGTCATCATGGTTTAGCTGAACCCTCCTATTGGCATACTGTAAAGAAAATTTGAAAAGCAATGGTGAAAATGTATCTCCTTGGTTCAAACCATTCTTAATAGGAAACATGTCAAACAAATGCTTGCCTACCTAGACTCTGCTGTAGGTTTCATTCAGTCACATTTTTATTAGCCTTGCCAGTTTCATGGGGATACCAAGCTCAATGAGAGTATTATACAAGACCTCCCTCCTAACTGAATCATAAGCTTTCTTGAAGTGTATATAAGTAGCTGATGCACTGCTTCATTGTATCCCAATTTTTTCTCAAGGGTTTGACAAATGCAGAATATATGATCAGTAGTTGACCTGTTGCATCGAAGTTCACACTGATGATCCCCAATAATTTCCTGTGCATATGGGGCTAGCCTTGACAGCAGGATGTTGTATAAAATTTTGTACGTAGTTGACAAAATTGTATACCTCTGTAATTACTGCAATCTGTTTTGTCACCCTTGTTATGGATGGGTACAAAGATCGACTCTTTCCACTCCTCAGGTAGTTCCAAATGGAATTAATAAGTTTATGGATCTCAGAGTAAATTGTTCTACCCTCTGCTTTAAACAGTTCTGCTGGGATTTGATCAGTACCTGGTGATATGTGTCTTTTTAGCTTTCCAACAGCCATCTCAGCCTCAAAGGCACTTGGCTCAGGCACTAGCGGATCTGCTGTATGTATTTCTTTTTGCCTAACATCATTAACCCCATGTACACTGAACAGCTGAGAGAAATGGTTGCTCCACCTAACCACAATACTGTGGGTGTCTGTAACCATATCACCCTTGTCATCCTTTACTTTATTAGTTCTAGGCTGGTAACCCTTAAGTCATTGATGCCCCTATAGAGGTTCCTAATATTTTTGATCTTACTGTTAGTTCTAAGTTCCTCAGTTTTAGCTTTTAGATATTCCTTCTTTTTGATCCTGAAATGTCTACTAGCTTCATGTATTACATTGTTGAAATTCCCTACATTGCTTTGGATCCTGTAACCACTGCAGTTTAGGTTGCTCCCTTTGATCTAAAAATTGTGAATATTCTTCATTAAACCATGTTTTATGCTGCTTCAGTTCATAGAAACATAGACTCACTTTAGCTGAGTTTTGCATTTTCTCTTTAATGTCCAATTCTTGCAGTTGGATTAATATTGGACAATTTATAGCTGACTGATTTATGCTGGGATGTTGTGCCATGGTAACTGGTAAACAGGTAGTTATTTATCAGTCTTACCCCTTATCAGTCAGCACTGCATAATACCCAAGAAGTTATGTCCATATCAACACTGTTTTGAGGGTCTCAAATATCACAGGATTAATTTTTTTCTCTAACAGTGAAAGTTTTTACAATCCTGGGTTCATTTAATTCAGTTTTTAAACTGTGTTAGGAAAGAGGGAGCATTCTAACACATCACTTTATTGCAGAATGGTCGGCTGCTTGTTTCGACCATAGTAGTTGGTAATTATTAGACCACAATGTTATAACGAAATTGCAGCTGCTGTAACACGGTAATTGCATATGGTTCATTGAGATTTCAGCCTATACCAACAGTTTTTGGTAATATGTTAACTTCTAGCAGTTGGTTTGGAAGTTAATTGTAAGCTCTGCAGGAGTACTCTTTTGGATAGCGTGTGTTGTAGTACATCTAATGGAAAGTATCCACAGGAACATCATGTTACTGATCTGGAAAAATCAGTTATGTTGGTGAGACAGTGTGAGTAGTGTAAACTAACCTAATGGTTTAATGTGAAATTGTGCAAAAGTGGTGCTTCTTACTGGTTGCTTCCTGGTGGGTGGATGTGTGGTTGGGTTCATACATTAGGAGGACTGTTTTTGGTAACTGTATTGCAGATGAGGGCAGTTGTTATTTTGTTGTTATTTGTAAAAGTGAGTAATTGTGTTGTATGGAATGGAGATAATATTAAAATTATGGCTTGATTTCTTTGTTTTAGGTATGACTTCAATTTCAGTAGTCAGGAATGGCAATTTAACAATGCAGGTGCAGCACTTCAGACAAAGTTTGGGCCTTGTCCACCAACACCCATTTATGATAGGTAAACTGTGTTATATTCTGGTTACATTGAAGTTGTATTGGCACAAAATAAAAGACACAACTGAAGTTTTTATTTATTGCATGGCATAAGTGATTAGTTCAGGTGGTGCAGTCTTGGCACAGACATACTAGGAAGTGCTTGCCACTGTGCAGTTCAAAACTTTGATCTTCCCCTGCCTGTCTCTTGTTCAGAAATATGAGGTTTAAAATTAACATGGTTGTGATGTTACTTGTAGTGCTATGTTGGTGTGAAAATTGCTGTCACCATCAAAAGAGGTATGTTCAGGCATGTGAGAACAAAGTGCTCAAGGGTATATTTGGCCATAAGAAAGAGGAGGGGGAAATTATGTAGTAATGAGGTTTAATGTGGTTAAACCAAAACAGATGAGATGTTTGTAAAGCCTAAATGTAAGAACTCATTTAGTTATGAGTCTTGGAATCATCTCTTACTTTTGATGTTCCAACTACAGCAGTACTTTCATGACCACAGTTTACCTTTTGTGACTAGTCTGTGGTAAAGTGTTTTATGTATCTGCAATTTTTAGGGTGTGTACATAAAGTTTATGGATTTCATATAAAGAAAGTCACATTTCTTGGGAGTCAGGATTTTATTGGCATCTGACATCAGTTTTATAATGCTGAGATTATGTTTTGTTAAATTGTACTATAATGCTGTTGGGTGTTTTTTTTTTTTATGTTTAGTGAAGGTACACAAGCTCAGAGTCTGATTGTTGTGAACAGTGGCTACTTCCAGTCACTCATTATGCCCTGATCTTGCCAACTGCGTTTTTAGAGATTGTGGTGTTTTCTAGAAATTTATCCTCTCTGGTAGATAAAGAATTTCTGTTTTTAGATTATGATTTGTGGTATCAAACTGAGGTCTCTTTGCTGTTGGATGTTAAATGCCCATTTATTTAAGGATTTCTGTCTGTAGGCATTAAAGATTTTGTAAAGTGCTTGTATACTGAGATACTCAAAGTCAGGTGTTGCATAAGGTATGTTTAAAGATTTAAAATATGAAATAATAATTCATGCCTTCTTCAAGTGTTCCAGTGCTGAATCGATGTGTTCCTCGACCAGTAAAGGAATTGGTATTCTCGGTGTTAAACAGTTGGGATACAGTTGAACAAGTGCTAGGTGACTTGTATGCAACATGGAGGGAAATTTTGATTCTCACAGTTGTGGCATTTTGTAAGTTCATATTGTTTGTTCTTCCTGTGTGTATGTGGTATTTACTGCATCAGATCTGTGCAGAGTTCGCCATTTACTAAGAAACAACTTGCCTTTCATAAATTGACTGGAAAGGTCCAACTCTTGCCAAAAACAATTACCTCTTAAATATTATGGTTTTGGTTAAATTCTTTGTATGCCATAGGAACTAAATTTTTATTGAGAGATATAAAATGATTTTGTTTGTGTAAAAATGGTAAAAATGAATGATTGTTCTATTTCTTATATACCTGGGAGGGGAATAATGCACCAAAGAAGTTGCCTGCTGGTGACCTTGTCACCAGCAGGCAACTTCTTTGGTGCATTATACCACAAGCTGTAAACACAGTCTAGTGCTCCTGAATATGGGCAAAATTATTGCCAGAAACATGTTGAGCTGATTGAACTTACTAATAAATTACTATTGTTGCATCTAGTTGGTTTTTTATGCTAATGTTACACATGTTAAGTGACCAGGAAAATGCTGAATTTGTATGGAACCAAGTGACATAACAGAAGAATAGTTTAAACTTATATGTTGTATTTTTTCCATAATTGAGTTCTGTATGCACATTTTTATATGAATTGTATATTTTTTCAAATGCAAGTATTTTATTATTTTCACATAATTGCTCTTAATTGTTGGGCAGAAATAGTAACCCAAGCCTGAACTATTCCTGGTCCTGTTACAGGAAATCTTTAAGTCATGGCTGGGTCACCAGCAGTAACCAGATACTAATACAGATGTTGCAAATGCAACTAATCAATGAGATGATAGTGGTAACTTCACATAATGGTTCTGGTCTCAACCATGTGAGATGTTGCAGAATATTTTTGCATTTGAATGTGATTCACTAGCAACCTGTATGTGACTATTATTTTACAGGAATAGAGGGTTGAGATTTCTGGTAACAAGCCAATGGAGACTGGATTTCAGCTAGGGAGTGTTTGTTTACTAGAGCTTTTAGTTTTGGGAAAATGTTTATATGTGTATGGAACTACTGCTTCTAAAACAAAGAGCATTTTTAGATGCATTTGCAAAATTGTGATTGTCTGTTGTTTTCATCATGCCTATCTCTCATCTGTCTGCCTGCCTGCCTGCAACAGCTTGACTCCCACTGGACAGATTTTTATGAAATTTGATATTTGAGTATTTTTAAAAAATCTGTCAAAAATTCAAGTTTTATTAAAATCTGACAAGAATAACAAATAATTTATGTGAAGACCTCTGTACATTAATGATCATGTCTCACTCATTTCTTCTTAGAATGAGAAGTATTTCAGACAGATTTGTAGAGAAAATCAGAACACTCATTTTACATTCAATAACTTTTACCCAAAAATCGTGCCATTTGTGAGATAATGTGGAAGAATATGGTGGAGCCATACAGGCCACAAATGACAATATAATAGGTGCATGCGTTGTTCATGCTAGATAACAATGACTTCAAACACACAGAATACTATGTAATGCTTATTGCTTTTCCACGCAACAGTGGTTTC
>Ga0209755_10005486_pt1 | contig 14417 bp, 14 predicted proteins | sample TergutCo191P1_FD_187301 | JGI IMG/M metagenome (GOLD analysis project Ga0209755, IMG submission 187301) | Cornitermes sp. P1 segment gut microbial communities from Petit-Saut dam, French Guiana - Co191P1 (SPAdes) (version 2) | ecosystem: Host-associated > Arthropoda: Insects > Digestive system... | reverse complement strand
AGGATTTTTGCACTTGAAATTTTTTGGGGTGGGGTAAGCTGCTATGCTGCCACTCCATTGATTGTTGCTTTGTCTCCAGGTCATAGTGATATAACCAGGTTTCTTCCATGGTCACCAATCACAACAGGAAATCATCTGGATCGTGGCGAAAAATTCCGAAAGTTCCTCATACGACTGGCACCGTTGACGTTTTAGATCTGTGTTCAGGCATTTCGGGACCCACTTCGTGGAGGGCTTCCGCACATCAAAATCTTCATGAATGATGGACCCAACCTGCTCACGTGAGATGCCCAGTTGCTCACCTATTGATTCAGCCGAAATCCGGCAGTCTTCCAAGATTAGCGTATGAATTTGATGAATAATCTCTGGGATGGTCACCATTTTGGGTTGTCCAGGACAAGGCGCATCACAGGTGGAAAAGTCACCATTTTTTAAACTGGGCCACCCAGTTTTTGACAGTGGCATATGATGGTGCATGCTTCCTTAATGTTTGTGTCAGAATGGCATGAATTTCCTTCGGCGTCTTGCCCTGCAGGGGGAAAAAAAACCCACTTGATGACAGCTTGTGTCTCCATGTTGTTGAAATCACATGCGTTGCCTGACATGCTTCCTTTCAGCCTCTGTAACAAGAAAAGACTTGCAATTCAGCACATGAACGGACCCCTCTTTCCAGCGACACTATTGATTCCATCCTACATCATCAGGAAGTAGGTCGGGCTAGGGACTTATCAGCACCCTCTCGTACTGGTGACTAGATGATTGAGGTTTTTGATCTTTCGTTATCCATATTAAAATTCAGGATCCAGTAACTCTTCAATTCTTAATGGAAAGAAATATGTTGTTGCTTCAAAAAGTTCCCAAAATTTGTAGGTCTAATTCATAAGAATTTGCTGGTATAATTTATGTGAATTGTTGCACAAGGGAAATTTCTGTCCCATAAGTTGGCACCACTCATGATGGTTCACAGAAGTAGATTTGGTGTTTCTTAACCTCTAAAGGCATAACAGTAGTTGTGTGTTTCTTTAGTGTGTGTGAAATTGTGTCACATTTGGAAGCATTCATAACTGAACAACGTACGAATATCAAATTTTGTGTATTGCTTCAGATATCACCAGCAAAAACATTAACCATGTTGTAGCAACTGTATGGTGACAGAACAATAAAAAAATCTCTGGTGTATGACTGGCATAAACCTTTCACTGATGGACGAAGATTGTTGATGATGATCTGTGTAGTGGTTACCCATCAACGTCAATAAATGAAACAAATATTGAGTGTGTGTGAGAGGTTGTGAGAAGTGACAGAAGGAAATCTGTGGAGCAAATTGCATCAGAGGTGGAATTTCTGTCAGAAGTTGTCACATTATTCTTCACGATGTATTGAACATGCTCCTTTTTTGTTATCATTGGCAGCTTGAATGCTGATGCCTGAGCAAAAATAAACACAAATTAGCATTTCTGGTGACCTCTTCGATATGTTTGGTAAAAGACAAAAAAGTCCTTAACATAATCACAGGGAATGAAACATGGTGCTTCTTGTACAGCAATCTTCTGAGTGAAATCATCACCACCACCTTGAAGCAAAAAATTTTGAGTTGATGGGAGTAAAGGAAATGTAATGCTGGAAGTACATTATCCATTACGAGTTCATCTCTGAAGGTAAAACTATGAATAAACTATTGCACATTGACATCCTTTGACACCTTAGGGATGCAGTCAGAAGGAAATGCTCCAATAAATGGAGAACCAACAGTTGGTTTCTCCTTCATGACAGTGCTCCAGCATACTGGTCAGTTGTGATGAATGATTTCTTATCAAAGAACATTGTGATAACACTGGAGCATCTCCCATACTCTCCTGACCTGGCTGCAACTGATTTTTACCTGTTCCCTCAACTGAAATCGGCATTGATGGGATGGCACCTTTGTGATGCTACTGACATCATAAAGAATGCAGCAGAAGAGCTGCAGAGGCTTGCACAAAATTGGTTCCAGGAATGTTCCCAACACCTTTACAGTTCCTGGCAGAAGTGCATAGTTGCACAAGGGTACTGTTTTGAAGGAAATGTAGTTTAAATGATTGTACTGTTTGTATTTCTCAGGACGAGTGATTCTGGGAACATTTAGAAGCTACTAAATATTACAAGGAATTAGAGTGAGTAATAATGCATCCTTGTACTGATGCAGAAAATAAGTGCTGCTTCTTGAAGAATAATTTCTTATGTGTGTTGCAGTTGTGTGTTCGTTGTTGTGATCCGAACAATGGGAAAGCAGGAGAGGAGATGGTGCAAACAATTCTGCCTGTTCTGCTGAATTCAGGAATTTGTAACACAGTGTCTGAAGTGCGGGCAATCAGGTATCAAATTTGTGCAGCATGTTTAATACTTGTTCTAGATATATAATGTATGGTTTTTAAACAACAGGACCAGTTCTGGTACTGTATTAAAGAAATTATTTTATCTTCATTTTATCCCATTCAAAGTAATTTCCATTGGAAGCTACACATTGCTGCATGGGAGCCTTTTATGTTTTGAAGCAACCACAGAAATCATTTTGTTAGAGTGCTTTAAGTAACTGCTGATTTTTATGGATGTCTTTGATTGACTCACAAGTAGGTACCTTTGAGAAAATTTTTTGATATTGGAAAAGGAAGCGTTGCCTGGGGCAAGGTATTTTGAGTGTGGAGTATGTATCGGTGGTATTTGTTTCTCATCAAAAAGTTGAGGTAGTGTTACACTGAAGAAGCTGTGCTATTAACACCATTTTTGAAACACAGTTTTTTAATACCATTAAGCAAAATTCCTTTAATCTGTTATCCGATAATTTGTAAATCTTCTTAAACCAGTGCTTGAGGAGAGTAATCCCAAGATCAGAAGTTCTGCTTTTTTGCCAGAAAAAAGCGTAATCAATGAAACAGGAAGATCTCAGGGACATGTTTACAAAGGTCTCTTATGGTGTCTATTCATCAGCTGTAGTGGTATCTCCTGACCCCTTGTCTTCTAGTCCAACAACTTCTTCAGCCCTAGAAAACAGAGAAGATGACCCTGATGACCCTGAAGCAACAGATGAAGGAGATATCCAAATGGTATACTACTTTGATAGTTGTACAGTCCAAGTATTTACACAGTAACAAAAATTGCCTGTAAGAATGTAGGTCAGCTTAGGTACTGTCTGATAATCCAGAATATTTGATAATTCAGCACCTCTCTGGTCTCATATGAGTCATATTAACACAGTTTTGCTGTATTTGCTATTTGCTGTGATGTTTATGGACCTTTTAACCTGGAAAGAGACAATAATTACCACAAATTTGTGTATTCTTGAATGGCTTACAGGATTTCCTGACATTTGCAAGTGAGTTAAACTTGAAAAATTTGTTTCCTCATTTGCAGTTTACAGACCATATCACAGCTGGTGGGATCAGCTGGGGATCTACTTAAACCTCATCTTCCTCTCCTTATTCCTGCTCTCCTTGAAGCAACAGGAGAACTGGAATCTCGTGGCCTCAGTCAGCTCAGTGTGCAATATGGGGCAGAGCACCAAACCCAGGAAGTGATAGATGCTGTGAGAGCCTCATTTGCTAAGAGCCATTACACCACTGAGACAGTAGCAAAGGTACTTGAAAGTGTCTAACTGAAAATGTTACATACAAGGCACATACATGCTTATGTATGCATACATTCACCTACATGTATATGTGATATGTATATATGTATGCTATGTGTATGTGGTAGGTTTCATTATTTATCCATAGTTGCCACTTGCCATATCTGTGATCGCCCTATACATAATAACCTAAGTGTGAGTAAGCCATGCACTTGTTGATAGTGACACCCAGGTTCTGTGTGAGTTCAATGATGAGGCTGAAGGAATAGTCAAGCATTGACTGCATTCTCTGTGAATTCAAGCTGAGGCTGAAGATTCAGCATTGACAACAAAATGAAACCAGATGCTGGCAGTCCAGTGGGTTAAATTAAAGCTTGGTTTGCCATAAGAACAAAGAAATGACCAGTGAAAGAGGCTGTGAAGTATGATTTGTGAGTCAGAACCTGGTTGTCTGTGAGATATGAACTCATATCAAAGGAACAGTAGAGCTTTAACTGTGTTCTCTGCAAGCTATGAGTTGTGGTTGAACAAACAGCTTAACAGTGAGCATATAATGTAACATAGCACAACCAGATGGCAGCAGTGCGATGAAATTAATGTTGGTTTGCCACAAGGCACTTTGTCTTTATGATGTGCATGTGGCTAGTTATCTTAGAATTATGCAGCTCTATTACAGTAATTCAAGATATCGCCAACTGTAGATGTTAACCAAACACCCACATACAGGATATTCAGACACGTTGAAACTTTAAACAAGTCACCACCACAGTCTTCTTAGTTGCTACCTACATTAAATACAAGCAGTGGTTACACAGGCAGTTGGGAAATAAAAATTAACTTTAATATAGCATTGTGTTTAATTAGAAAATTTAAAATCTTAGTGTTTAGAAACATTAACTTATGTTTCACTTCATGCTACCTGTGTCAGCCACTGAGCAGTACAGGACGCCTCACAGCTCACTGAAATGTGCATAATTTATTCCAAAGACAGAAGCCTTATATAATGCATATAAAGTACAAATGTGAATTACAAATATGAACCACACATACTTCTACACCACGGTACTAGTGAAATTATCACAAACATAAAGGAAGCAGGTGCTAAAAATTCGTAGATAAATGTAACTGGTTCTGTGATCTCTGACCAAAACGTCTTAACATGGTAAAAATAAGCAATTATCTCTATGTTACCTGACCAGCTGGTAATTTATTTTAATAATTCTGTAATTATGGTTTTTTTATACAACCACAGAATATTTTGTATGTACCATAACACAACCCATTCTGAGATTTGTAAAATATGCTTGTATACAGCCAAGATCAGGCACTTAGTCTGGTGACCACAGTGAACTGTGAAATAAATTTTAATATTCCTGTGAAAGGTTTACATGTAAAACTTTTATAAGTTTAATGTAATAGAAACGTAGTGGCAGAGGAATATGATTTTCCTGATATCACAGTGGAATGTAACTGGTTGAGATGTCTGATGATTAAAGTTCCATTACAGAATGTACCTCTAATGCAGAGAAATGGCTTCAAAAACATATCATTGGATAATTTGTGGGCAAGTAAGGTAGTTACTCTAATAGTAATGAAAACCTCATTATTACTGCTTTAAGTACGTTCATTTTGGTATAAGGCTATGTGAACACTCTACAGATGACAGTGTCTGTTTTTGCAAAGTTATTGGCTGGCATTTGTCTTGGGCATTTTTACTTTATCCATGGATGTAAGGTGTCTCCATAGTTTTGAATAAAGACAAATATAAAGGAATTGTATCTTATAGTGAAATGCATACTGCATACATTTTTATTCAGAGATAACTAATAATTAAAAAAGAATGAAGTAGAATTAAATAACTAATGGCTACATGTATGTAATGTTTTGTCAACGTAAATGTTTAGTCTAATTGTGAACTTCAACCAATTGTGATTGAGCCCTTTTTTGTTCGTAGTGTCTGCAGTATGTCAATGCTAGTACCTTAGGTGAACTGATACCAAGGGTTCTTGAGCTGATGCGGAGTTCTGTGGGTCTCGGAACAAGAGTGGCATGTGCCCACCTGATAGTTTTGTTGACATACCATCTCAAGCAGGAGCTGCAGCCATACACAGGTATGCTGGTTTTATTGCATACAAATCACACAGTTCAACAGTTTATTTCATTCTTGACACTGAGTGGTGTCTACATATATGTAGTGAGCTGGGATAATGTTAAAGTTGAACGTCCCATTGTGTTCCAACTAATAATTATGCAGTGACTGTCCTAGCAAATTGCTGGGATATTGTATTTGGTATAGTGACTATGTGTGGGCTGGACAATCCAGGGTATGAATCCTAGCAGGGGCAAGAGATTAGTACCTAAGTTCTTTCTGGGGAGAAAAGTGAGAGGGGGATGAAGCTGATCAGTCATCTGCATATCATACCAAGGTTAAGAATGAGGGGAGCTGTATTCCTGCTCCCTCTTGATGCCTTCATGGCACAGACAGGGAAAAATCTACCTTTGCACCTTCATGTATATATACTTGGTGTATGTTGCATGTTTATTTATGATGTGCTGTAATGTCTAAAATTTTTTAATATATTCCTGGTAATGTGACACATCACAGATCATATTTATGAAAGAGAATGCAAACTAACCAAGCATCAGTACTGTACTATTGTGTTGTGTGTGTATTTTGCCCATTTATTTTGTACAGTGAGTGTAACTATATTTGCAAACAGTGAAACTTGTATTTCATGTTCCTTGTGTATGTATGTTTCTTACGTCTGTGTACACTTTTATTGATGCCACCAGAACTTCCACAAGGACGGTGTTATGTTTTCCTGGAATATGCATTTGTGCTTGCTGTCCACTTCCTCAATTATGTATTCAGATTGATCACAAATTTACTTGTTGTGTTTGATGTAAATAACATGTATTTTAGTAGAATGGAATATAACATGTGTAGTATAATTTAAATAATTAAGGTCTATAACAGTTTCAGAGTATAGTGACTTTCAGATTTGATTATTATAAAAATGTTGGTACCTTTATTTTTTCACACTGTTGTAGGGAAACTTCTGGCAGCTCTTTTAAATGGCCTGACAGACAGAAATGCGGCAATCCGGAAGAATTATGCAGTTACTATTGGCCAGTTGGTTAGCACTGCCAAGGATTCTAGTCTTGAGAAGCTTTTTGCCAAAATAAAGACTTGGTACTTTGAGAAAGAAGGTAATAACTAATGTATCTTTGTGCTGGTTTATGTGGAGTTTTAAATCTTCCCTTAATTTGTGATTGTAAATAAGTGTTACACTTTGTTATTTCAGTGTAGAAAATTGTTACATTTTCTTATATTATTGTAGAAAGTTGAATTTAATTGCATTTAAATTGTGTTCGCAGATGAATCAGTGAGGTCTGCTTGTGCGTACACGCTACAAGCAATTGGTCAGCACAATCAAGATATTCTAAAGGAATACAGTTCTGATGTTATACCATTAGTATTTTTTGCAATGCATGCCAGTAAGAATTCAGGTAAGGTCATGTTACTGACATTGGTACTGACAAGCTTCCACTCTGCATGTAAGGCCAGTTTGTAATGGCCATATGCATGAATACCTTTTCCCTTACATCTGAGGAACTGAATGGAAGTTCTACTTAATAATTAAAGTTTGTGGTCCCAGTCAAGGAACTTCATACTGATGTTCTGTATATAATTTTCTCTTTACTGTAGTATTCAAATGCATTCAGTCTTGGAGGCAGTACTGTGTCAAGGAGAGAGTAACATAAAAACTGCACTTATATTGTTGAATCCCTAACTGTGGGTAGATTTTGTTTCTCTGTGTATTTCAGATTTTTTGTTTGCAGTATGTATTCCAAAATGCACTGTTACATCTATTGATAAAATCTAAAAATTTGCTATAATTAATTATAAAGGACTGGAAATATAGGGATGTTTGATCAACCACAAGCAATTCTGAGATTGTATTTGAGTCATTGCTTGCCTCAGTCCATGCACTCTGTTAATGCTCCATTTGCAGCTTTGTGGTAAATATAATTTTGCAACAGAACTGAGCAATATGCTTTGCAGCAAGATAGCATTCTTCTGTTTAAGCTTTATTGGTTGTGCATTGTGATGTTATATTGGTACTTGCCAGCAGCTTGGCTGATCAAGCATTGTATTTTTTGTGGTTTGTTCTGGTACTGTTAATCCTGAGATACAATCTTATTACCTATACTGATATCAGAGAACCTGGAATCCCTGTTTCTGGGCAGTAATGGTTAACCTTTATCAGCTGAATGGGACACCCATATCCCATTAAATGTAACTCTTTACAGACAAATGGGAAAATACTGTTCCATGCAGGTGCAGGTTTGGGCATTAAAAATAAAAATAACACTGGTTGTTAGTGGCTACACTGGCTGGACAATGTAGGTTAAAGATGATACATGATCGTAAATTATGGATTAATTGGCATATGCTTTAAAATTAACATGAGCAAGTTATATAATCTAGCTACTTTTTTAATTCAACACCTTAAGGCTTTGTATTTTTCTTTTCATTGTTTTTATGATAATAGATTATGAAGATTGTTATTGAAATTAACTTTAGCTCACACTGCTGTTTGGAAGGTGTTATTGCTTCAGATTATATTGATGTATCCTGCAGTGTCTAGACTGTGGGCAAGATGTTATGGGATTTGAATCTTGGAAGGGACAAGAGATTTTTATTTCTCCAAAATATCCAGACTGACTGTGGGGTTCACACAGCTTCCTGTTCATTGGGTATCAGGAGTTATTTTTGTTGGGATAAAGCAGGTGGGGCGTGAAGCTGACCACTCATCTCCATCAACTGCTGAGGTTAAGAATGAGTGGAGCTATGCCTCTGCTCCTCAATGCCTTCATGGCATACATAGGTGCCACTTTCCTTGTACCTTTATCTTTCATTTCTGTTTTGCCCCTTTGTGTCATTGTCTTTCCAAAATTAGAAAATTAAGAAAATTTATATGTAGTCTAATACTGTAAGTTAAATCACATTTTCCAAACATGATTTCATGCATTTAGGAACAGAATCCTACTTCACAACCTCAAAATTTCTGTGTTATGGTTGTACAACAGTAGTGTTTAATATGTGGGCCTGTATACTGTTAGCATTAATGACATGTAAACCAAGCAGATTATTGTTAACTTCATAACATTTGTATGTTTAATGCAATATTTATTCCATTCCAGAGGTCAGCGGTGTTAGTGTTTGGGAGGAGGTCTGGCATGAGGCAACTCCAGGGACAGAATCAGGTATCAGGCAGCATGTAGCTGAGATTTGCAATCTTCTGAAAACTGCTTTGGAATTGCCATCTTGGACAATGAAAGCCCAGGTGAACATCAGATGCTTTCTTCCGCTATCAGAGTGTTGTTTGAGACGTTTATTTCTATGTTCAAAAGTAAAACAGATAACTACGAATTGAACTCTGTGCCACAAAGTTCTTCTTGAGATGCTAATGGCTACCCAGTTCATCAAGAAGTTTCCCTTGCCTTTTGTGGCACCCAGTGGGCTTTTTTGTGCCATACTCACGAGAACCTGCTGTTGACTTTTTTAAGATGCACCTGAATATTATCTTCTTCCCATCTGTGCCTAAGTGTTTCAAGTGTTCTCTTCCCTTTGTGCTAACTGACTGAAATTTTGATTGCATTTATTATCCCATGTGTGGTACACACTGCACATCTCAACGTTTTTGATTTGTATATCCTAGTTTAGTAAACCCTTGCTAATCTGGTCACAGTTAATTTAGGTGTCAGATAATCTGGGCCGACAAATGTGAAAAATTGTATTTACAGTTGAGTAAATACTTTGAAAGACACATGGGATTGAGGAAGGCATCAGCAGGATCAGGTAATGAACTAGATGAACCACAAGAAATCTACAATGAAGAAGAAGCTTCTTAGCTCTGCTGGAGATTCCAGTTGTTACAGTAATCAATTATGTGGTCTTTTCAACAAATTGAGAATTGCAGGCATGTTACAAATACCTAAGAACTGTGTGTGAGATCCACATTAAAGAACAGCAGCAGAGGTCTGTTCAGACAGAACTTAACAGTTTAATCAAACATGCATTATTATGTTCAAAAACAAGTGCAACTTCTGACTCTTCTCTTGATGAATAAATATTGGTATTGCACCTTTTTTTTTTATTTTTTAGTTTTAAATAATGGCTGTAGAGTGGCATTACTTTTTAATTCTGTTGGTATCTTGTAAATGAATACATAGGTATTTAATTACAAGATCAGCACTACCTGTATCACTAAGTTTTTTTTTTTATGTTAGGGCTATCTTTTGCTTTGCTAGTCTGGATTATTACTTGATGTGGATGACCTTTCCTCCCATTTAATCCAGATTAACAAGGTTTTACCTTATATTTGATGAAGAATTGAAATTTCGAAGCTTATTGTTGTCAACTTCTGCCCCCTGTCATAATATGAACAAAATAACATAAAAGTATACTAAAATAGATACCGTTGTTTAATTTATACTGTAATTATAGAGTTTATAATAAGGCAGTCATTGTTATACCACATCGCCTGCCAGCTGATATTTGTGATTTGTGTTGTTGGTTGCGATATGTGACATAATATTGAAGATTTATAACTCCATTATAGCAAGGCAATAAATAATGGCTCATACTGTTGGTGTGAAATAATGGCTTCAAAAATGCAGGTGTTGAGGTTTGATAGTTTTGTTGTTGTTTTTTGATATGTGTGGGTGGTAGGAGTTGTGCATATGATGAAGTGCAGTAAGGCCACATACCTTAGCATGTCTGTATGATAGCTGTAGTTTACAGTCTCAGGTAATACAATTAAAAATGCATCTATTCTTAGGCATACAAAGTGCAGTTCGAAAGTTTTAGGACTGATTTTTTTTTTGAAAAATCAGAGAGACATGAGGAAGACACATACCTTTTTTTTTATTCAAAATAAGCTCCATTGGTATATATACAGGCTTTTGCGCAGTTGTACAGTTTTTGAAAAGATGCTGAAAATTCCTCTTTTTTGGACCTTCTTTAATTCATCAGCTACGGCTTCTTGGATCTCAGCAATATCTGCAAAATGGAGTCCTTTTAACTTCATTTTCAACTTGGGGAACAGAAAATAGTCTGGCAGAGATAAAATCTGGAGAGTATGGAGGGTGAAAAAGTATTGTAACATTTTTTTGGGGGTCAAAAATTGGCAAACACTTGCAGCTTTGTGGGCGGGCGCATTATCATGCAACAAGAAAAAGTCTTGAGAGCAGAACACAGCTGGATGAACCATTGAATGCGCTTCAGGAGGTGATCCATTACTCTGTTATAAAATTCTGCATTTACTAATCTTCCCGCTGGTACGAATTCTTTGTGCACTACAACTTGAGAGTTGAAAAAATTATCAACATGGTCTTAATGCGGGACCTCTGGAATTTCAGTTTCTTCAGCTGAGGGGATGTCTGACCAACCCATTTAGAACTCTGTCACTTTGTTTCGGGGTCACAGGCAAGACACCAGGTCTCATCTCCTGTAATAATATTGTTTAAAAAATTTTTGTCTGCCTCGGCCATTGCGATAATGTCTTGGCAAGATGTGACTCTATCTTCCCTTTGCTTAGGTGTCAAGGAGTGTGGAACAAAACGTGCACACAATTGTCTCTTTCCCAAATCCTCTTTCAGAATCTGAAGAACTACAGTCTTGGGGATGTTCAGAGATTCTACTATCATTCTTGATGTGATTCTATGGTCATTTTTGACCAAATCAGCAACAGCAGCAATGTTTACCTCAGTTAAAGTCAGTTGTGGATGGCCACCTCTCGTCATCTTTACCAGCTCTCTTCCGTCTCAAAATCAAGAATACCACCTAAAAAGTTTGATCGGTTCAGAGCCTCATTCCCATAAGTCTTTTGCACCATTACTAGTGTTTCTGTCACAGATCAGCTTTGAAACAAATTCTTATGACAACTCTCTGTCCATTTCTGCCATCCGTGGCATATAAAGAAAACTGACTTTACCATACGAGTTATAATTTGTATACTGTCGAAGATAAACAAACGAAACTCAGTGTGTGAACGGATGTTGGTTGATAGTACGTAGTGGGTTGGCCGATAGATTGCTCTAGTTCTGTTATTTTAAAAAATCAGTCCTAAAACTTATGGATTGTGCTGCTTATATCCACAAACAGTATATACATAATGGTATTTTAGTTTTTATTTCCTTCCAAATAATACTCAATTGGAATCATTAGGTAAAAGAGACTCATTAAAAAAAATGTTTTAAAAAACTCTTGTGTTATTGTTTCCATTCAAAGTTGTCATGAATTTAAGCCATTGGTGTTTATTTAGGCTGCAAATGCTGTTGGCACCGTGGCAACAAAGATTGGACAAACCATGTCAGCAGAGCATCGTAATTCATTGATTGATATCCTCGTGACAGGTTTAAATGGACGTACATGGAATGGAAAAGAAAATCTGCTAAAGGCATTGGCTACCATCTGTTCCAGTTGCAAGTATGTTTCTGATCTGTTATTTAATTCGGTGTTGAACATAATTGTCAATTCGCTGCCTGACCTAGATGTAGTAGAGTGTCTGAGTGGTACTAGCAATAATTGTCTGAGGGTGTGTTACCTGTCTGGATATTGCCATGAGTGTTCTATGTGTCTAGTAGACAGTCCAGAACTGTTATCACAGAATATCTTATGAGGGATCTCATCTCTACATGCAGTTTTAATTTTTTCACACTTAAAATGATGCAAATTCTAATTGTAAAGAAGTGACCGTGCCATTGTAGCTACATTTTTCATCCTTTTCCTAACATGTGTAACAAATATGCTGTCCTAAACATTCCAGCACTTAAAGTGGAATGCTTGGTTGCCTGTTCTGAAGGAAAAAACATGCAATAAATAATTTATTTTGTATCAGGAAACCAGATCAGCATGGTTTTGACCTTTGGATTTGACCTGCATTCTTTGTTTGGTCAAGGATACTTTGATGTTTTGTTTCTAGATAAAACTGAAACTTCAGATTGCGTTACCATTCACCTTCTTTCAGCAGACTGTTAGATTGATCCAACATTCTTTTTGACCAGTTAGTAAAATTACTGCTGTTATTGTTTTATGCTTGACACCATTTTTCATTACCAGTTTGAACCAGACTTTCTTTCAAAATCAAAATGAAGGTAAAAGTTCCCTGTATAACTTGCTGTGAAGACCCAGAAGGGTGGGTGGAGGTATAGCTGTACTGTACCTTGGCGCTAAATGTGGGTCGATGGTTAACACCACACCCTGGCCACTTTACCCCTGGGAAAGAGGAAAGAGACCTGGTACCCATTGTGCAGGAGGCTGGGTGGCCCCAGTGGGCCTTGGGGCTGGTGTGGATGGGTGTAGAAAATCTTGTCCCCAACCTCAGACCCTGCAATCCATAGTGAGTTACTTTACCAACCACACTATCCTGCCTTACCAGACTTTCTTCTCATGGAGTATATTTTGTTCACTTTGAAAGCTTTGATCTTAAATGGTTTACCATTTGGTTGTATTTATCGTGCATGTTCTTAGTGGAAGGAAATATTGTCTACATGTGTTTCAGTACAGCATACCTTAACTGTTGGCAGTGGTGCCCTTAGCTGCCATTTCAGCCACTAACCTTATGTTTCAATGTCACATCACAGGTTATAAAACGTATGAGTTTTTCCTGGAAAATTTACTGTTTCAGGTGTGTGTGGATTGTCAGGCAAGTCTGTGATATGTGAAGCATGTGTAGCATTTATGAATACATTTACAATTCTCTTGTTTTCATAAGAATTATACAATGTATTAATGTTTTTATTCATATGTTCACCGTTCTTAAGCAGTCAGTGTACATATGTGGTGAAATGTTGTAGGATCTTCATGGTAATGTAATTGCAGGAAATTTTCGTCATTCTGAATCTGTAGTTTAGGAATGCAAGGCTGGTTGAACTCAGGCATCTTCTAAAAGAATGGAAGTTTATAGATTAACTTCATCATGGATATATGTACTTATATTATTAGCTTCGTTGTGCTGCTTTCAGGTCAGAGTTGAAGCAGGAAGAGTTCCATCCAATGGTGAACACTATAGTCGATGCTATGTTGAAAGAATGTCGTAAGGAACAGCTTGCATATAAACAACATGCTCTGAATGCACTGGGGGATACTCTTTCATCCTTAGACATTGACCGTTTTGATGAAGTTTATTCCATTGTTGAAGATACATTAGCAAAGGTATGTCTTCAGCCTTGAAATCAACATTTCTTATAAAAAGGCAAAATGAAGGAAACATTCTCTTTTTAATTAAGTAAGCACCTTACCATATAAGATGTATCCTTTTGCTTAATTATGTATCATACCATCATGACATATGATGTAGTGGAGATATGGCTCCTTGTATTTTTAACCTTGGCACTAAATGGGTGTGAATAGTCAGGCGTATGTTGTAGTAATATTATACACGGAAAATGAGACCTAATTGTCTATTGAATAGGAGGCTGGGTGGGCCCCAGGGACAGTGTAGATGCATAGATAGGGAGAAAAGTCAGACCTTGTAAGGGCAATGTAAAATAAGAGATGTGACTTAAATAAAGTGGGGATTGTTATTGTTGGTTTTAATAATGTGATTGAAGAGTGTCACTGCTAAGAAGTATATAAGGTTGAAATCAGGGGAGTCCATTTGCAGCTGATATGTATATTATTTTACTTACTTACTTTTATTTACTTTTCAATGGTCCAATACAAGGTTTTTAAACCATATGGACATAGAAATGGTCACATAATATATACACATTCTACAAGTGACTGTAAAATACAGTTTAA
>Ga0209755_10005485_pt1 | contig 14417 bp, 13 predicted proteins | sample TergutCo191P1_FD_187301 | JGI IMG/M metagenome (GOLD analysis project Ga0209755, IMG submission 187301) | Cornitermes sp. P1 segment gut microbial communities from Petit-Saut dam, French Guiana - Co191P1 (SPAdes) (version 2) | ecosystem: Host-associated > Arthropoda: Insects > Digestive system... | reverse complement strand
GGTGTTCCATCCTCCGCGGGACTTCCCTATAGACTGCTTACCGTTTTTTTAAACACCCGAAAGCATCCGGGTGTACTTTTACTGAGGTTGAATCGAGTGCGAACGCATCCGTATGCTGCAATCCTTCTTCGCAAAGAACAGCATATAATTTTTCCAGCACCCCGTTTTTCGCCCAGCGGGAAAATCGCATATATATAACGTGCCAGTTTCCGAATTCCTTGGGCAGATCGCGCCACGAACACCCATTTTTACAGCGGTATATCAGGGCGTTAAGGAAAATATAATTGTGGATTTTCACATTCCCCCTCTGTATTGGGAGTAATTTTTCAACTTTCCGATATTGGTTTTCATTTAGTTTCATACACTTATTATCTGTTGTTTTTCCTGTTTCCTTTAGTGTGAACACACCCTAGTTCAAATATTTATAGCGTTAGCCGATATGTGTCGTTAAATACGGGCAAATCATAATAAAGCGCCAAAAAAATACCTTCTAACCATAAAAAAAATTCGACCGCCTTATGGCGGCTTTATTTATTTGCAGGGGGAAAATTCCCCTCAGACTGTGTTAAAAGTCTAGGAAGTACACTTTAAAGGTAATGAAATGACTAAAAAATATCAAATATTAGCACTTTTTATACCTTTAATGTTCTCTAAATTTAGTTTTGACACAGTCTGCCCCTGCACCCCCTTTTAATAGTTATAGGGTTAAATAGTTAAAAAGCCCGGACGGCACGAACACTGCCGCTGAACTTGTAGTTGGTGCCCTGATTGCCATTGTCGGAATTCTGACCCCACGCGAGATGGTTATAGTTATTGTCCTGCGACGAAGACCAGAAATAGCTACCTTGAAAACCGCCGAAGTTGTTTGCTTTTAGATTCCTATACATAAGGTCAAGCTCATCCTTGCTCGGTAAAAACCAGTCGTCTTCGCCGCCGCCCCTGTAATCAGCGCACGCTTTAGCGGCGGGCGCGTTTGCATCAACTGAAAGTATCAGCGCAGTATTCTGCCTGCCTGTTCCTATTGCAGTGTCAGTGCCTGGTATATTTGTACTGGTAAATCCTGATGATGCCCATACCAGTCTTGTATCCATATTGTCCGCCGAAGCCGCTTCAAGATAACGCCAGCCGTCGGAATAATCTCCTTTGTCATAAAATAAAATCCCTCCGGCAGGACCGGTATTCCCTATAACACCCCCGCGATACTTTCTGTACTGTCCGGCAATACAAGCGACAATATAAACTGCTTCCCTGTTTTTATGCCGCCATCCGCATTAAACTCTGTATTGGGCATTGTACTGCCGGAAAGATCAAGAGCCACATATAAACCTGCCGTGTTTATGGAAGCAAGCAGCTTTTGCCAGTTGCTTTCAGGGGAAGCCATATTTTGTAAATTAAGCTTTATGCTGAACGGAATGGGATCGTCAGGGCTTGCTCCGCCTTTTTGATTGGCAAGCCAATCTTCCACTTTTGTAACATCGGTAAAATTTTTACCGCTACCCCCGCCGCCAGTACAGGCTGTAAAATTAAGAACGATTATTGCTGCTATGACGATAATCCCAAACAGTTTACTCTTCATTTTGTAACTCCTTTAAATTTGTTTGTTTTATTAAAAATCTGACACATACACTTATGTGCAGAATTTTTCCAGAGAAGATTTATTAAAAGATTTAATGAATAATAAACTATTGTATAGCATTGTTTTCTCCTTTTTATAAGGTAGTAAATAAATGTCTCAAATTTGCCTACCTTAATTTTAATATGTTCTAAAAATGCTCTATCAATTTTTAATAATAGAGCATATTTGCCTGTATTGTCAAAGGAAAAAAGCCATATTTGAGCTCTTTCTGGAATAAAATAATATATGGACTTCTGGATGAGGCTAAAAACCGAGATAAAAGCCAAAAATACAACTCAGGAATGGATCGCCGGACAAATTGGCGTACCTTTTGGCACTTTCAGAAAATGGATGACCAGAAAGACATATCCCAACTTAAAGGAAGGGGTCGAGATCGCAAAATTACTCGGAGTGCAGGCGGAATACCTTGTAGCAGGGACAGAGCCGGAAGGTTTGGACAATACGGAACGAAAACTTGTTAATATGTTCCGTAAACTCAGCTCCGCGGACAGGGAAAATATCCTGCTTGCGATAAACGCATGGGCGCAGAAAAATGAACCTTAGCGAATAACAAAAAAAAGCATTGAATACCTATAAACCCTGTAGTAAAATAGGTATATTATGATGTTTTCAACAAAGGGGCGTTACGCCCTGCGTGTAATGGTAGATCTCGCAGAACATAATACAGGGGAGTATATCACCCTGAAGGAGATCGCAAAAAGGCAGGAAATATCCGTAAAATATCTTGAGAGTATTCTACCAATTCTTACAAAAGCCGGTTTTCTGGACGGGCTCAGGGGGAAAGGCGGCGGCTACAAATTAACGAGGGAGCCGGAAACATACACGGCGGGAAGCATATTAAAACTGCTGGAAGGCGATTTTACTCCTGTCGCGTGTCTTGAGCATTCGCCAAACAGATGTAAGCGCGCCAAAAAGTGCCGGACATTGCCCATGTGGAAACAATTTCAAGAGACTGTAGATGATTTTTTTGAGGATATAACTTTAGCCAGCCTCTGTAAATAGTGAAAATATTTTTATAAACCTATTGACAAGGTATGTTTATCTGTATAATATACCTACTAACATGCTAGGTATATATGTAATACCGGAAAGGAGAAAAATTATGTCAAATTATAAATTTGAGACAATTCAGGTTCACGCGGGACAGGAAACACCTGATCCCGTCACAGACGCGAGGGCGGTGCCGATCTACCAGACCACTTCCTATGTATTTCCAAATTCCAAATCAGCGGCGGATCGTTTCGCGCTTTCTGAGGTCGGAAATATTTACACAAGGATTATGAATCCGACATGGGATGTGTTTGAGAAGCGGATTGCGGCTCTGGAAAAGGGTGTTGCAGCCCTCGCGCTCTCTTCGGGAGCCGCCGCGACAACTTACGCAATTCTGAATATTGCAAGAGCGGGAGATCATATCGTATCCGATAATCAAATCTACGGAGGCACTTACAATCTTTTTGCCAACACTTTCAGGGACATGGGGATTGATACAACATTTATAGACGGAAGCGATCCTGCCAATTTTGAAAAAGCGATAAAGCCGAACACAAAAGCGCTGTTTTTTGAAACGCTTGGCAATCCCAATTCCACAATAATTGATATTGAAGCGGCCGCTGCCATCGCGCATAAGAACGGCATTCCTCTTATAGTTGATAATACATTCGCCACTCCGTACTTATTGAATCCGGTAGAATACGGAGCGGATATAGTTATTCATTCAGCGACAAAATTTATCGGAGGGCATGGAACCACTATCGGCGGCGTGATCGTGGACGGCGGAAAATTCAACTGGGCGCAAAATAATAAATTTCCCGGATTGTCAAAACCAAATCCAAGCTACCACGGAGCGGTCTTCACAGATGTCGTTGGAAATCTTGCATATATAATAAAGGCGCGTGTAACGCTGTTACGCGACACCGGTTCCGCCCTGTCGCCGTTTAACGCGTTCCTGCTCCTGCAGGGCATTGAAACCCTGTCGCTTCGCGTGGAGAGGCATGTATTCAACGCTTTAAAAGTTGTCGATTATCTGAAAAATCATCCGCAGGTGGAAACAGTAAATCATCCTTCCCTGCCGGAACACCGCGATCACAAGCTCTATAAACGGTATTTCCCGAATGGAGCAGGTTCAATTTTCACATTCCTGATAAAAGGGGATGCACAGAAAGCCAAACGATTTACCGAAGAGTTAAAACTTTTCTCATTACTCGCGAATGTAGCGGATGTCAAATCGCTTGTCATTCATCCCGCTAGCACAACTCATTCGCAGATGAGCGAAAATGAACTGCTTGAAGGCGGAATAAAACCAAATACCATCCGTCTATCAATCGGAACGGAACATATTGACGATATTCTCTCGGATCTAAAACAAGGCTTTGAAGCCGTAAAATAAGGAGTTAATCATGTCGAAAGTAGAAAAAATCACGGATCTTATCGGGAACACGCCGCTTGTAAGAATCAATAAAATCAACAAGAGCGATACAACAGTTTATGTTAAACTGGAAAGTTTTAATCCTATGCACAGCGTCAAGGATCGTATCGCTCTTTCGATGATTGAAGCCGCAGAAAAAGAAGGCAAACTGAAAAAAGGAACGGTAATTATTGAACCGACAAGCGGCAATACAGGCATAGGGCTTGCGTATATCGCAGCGATAAAAAATTACCGCATTATACTTACAATGCCTGAAACAATGAGCATTGAAAGGCGCAAACTTTTAAAAGCTTTTGGCGCGGAACTTGTTTTAACTGAAGGAGCGAAGGGAATGAAGGGCGCAATCGCGAAAGCTGAGGAACTCGCAGCATCGATGACTGACTCATTCATGCCTCAGCAATTTAATAACATTGCGAATCTTGAAATTCATGAAAGAACCACAGGCCCTGAAATCTGGAATGATACTGAAGGTAAGATTGACATTCTTGTCGGCGGAGTCGGGACAGGCGGTACATTAAGCGGCGCAGGGAAATTTTTAAAATCAAAAAAACCGTCCATAAAAATTGTAGCTGTAGAACCTTCCGCTTCTCCTGTTCTTTCAGGCGGGCAGCCAAGCCCGCATAAAATTCAGGGTATCGGCGCGGGTTTTATTCCGCAAATATACAATCCTTCATTAATAGATGAGATTTATCAAACCGATGAAATAAAAGCCGGAGACACAGCGCGGCTGCTCGCGAAGGAAGAAGGAATCCTTGCTGGTATTTCATCAGGTTCTGTTCTTGAAACCGCGTTGACAGTCGCTAAAAGAGTTGAGAACAAAGGGAAAACCATTGTCGCGGTTCTGCCCGATACCGGAGAGCGTTATCTGTCAACATGGCTGTGGGAGGAATAGCCGTATTTATGAAAGCTGTTTAATATTAGTATACACATATATTTTAATATGATGTATACTAATATCCGGCGATGTTATGAAAATAATTGATATTTTAAACACAGGAAAAGTTACTGTATCATGTGAGTTGTTTCCTCCCAAATACGGCTCAGGGCTGGCAGGCGCTAAAGAAATTGTACGCCGTACTGCGGCGCTGAGCCCGGCGTTTATCAGTATCACTTATGGAGCGGGCGGAGGCACATCCGAACACACCATAAGCCTTGCCGACGAATCGCAGAAAACATACGGTATAACTGCGCTTGCCCACCTTACATGTATATCTTCAGACAAAGAAACCATCAGGGAAATGCTTGCGCGGCTGTCATCATTAAAAATAGAAAATATTCTCGCGTTAAGGGGCGATATAACAGAAGGCTCGCACCCGCAGGACGCATGCTTCTTTCATGCCTGCGATTTAATGAAAGAGATTCGCGATTTTATAAATCCTTCAGACTCAGGCAATTTTTGCATCGGCGGAGCGTGTTACCCTGAAGGGCATCCTGAAGCAGCGAGTATTCAGAAAGATATTGAAAATCTGAAGATTAAAGTTGACAGCGGATGCCAATTTTTTACAACACAGATGTTTTTTGATAACAATATTTTATATAATTTTATGTATCACATGCTGAGTAATAAAATTGAAGCTCCTGTTATCGCGGGCATTATGCCTGTCATCGACGGAAAACAGATTGCGCGTATCTGTAAAATATCAGGAACTGCGCTTCCTTCCAGGTTCAGGGCAATCGTTGAAAAATTTTCCGCCAATCCGGCTGCAATGCGTCAGGCAGGAATCGCGTACGCTACGGAGCAAATCATCGACTTAATCGCGAATGATGTTAATCATATACATATCTACACCATGAACAAACCTGATATTGCGGGAGAAATCATCAGTAATCTTTCAGAGATTTTAAAATGAAGGCTGATTGATGAATGTAACAAAAACAGAAATAATGCGTTATCTGAAAACAAAAGATGTTATATATGATGATAGAAATTCCGCGCAGATTGAAGAAATTATTTGTATATTTAAAGATAATATAATACCTAAAAGCGTATACGGCATATACAGCTGCGAAGCCGGTCCGGCTTCGGTAACAATGGGCGGAATAACAATTACAAGCGCTAATCTCGCAAAACACCTTGAAGGATGCCGATTCGCAGCGCTGTTAGCCGCAACTCTCGGCGCAAACGCGGATACATTAATCAGAAAGTACAGCATACAGAATATGGCAAAAACTTTAATCGCGCAGTCAGTCAGCACGGCCATGATCGAATCCTACTGCGATGAGATTGAAAAGGATCTTTTACAGTTAAATGAACTTAACGGATTGTATCCTGTAGCGCGGTTCAGTCCCGGATACGGTGACTTTGACATTACCTGCCAGAAAGATATTCTTAGATTACTCGACACATCACGCATAGGGCTTTCATTAACAGACGGATTCATGTTAATTCCCTCCAAATCAATTACCGCTGTTATCGGTTTCACGGAAGAGCGGAAACAGGCTTCATTAAAACACGGTGCGAATGACAAGTGCGCATCCTGCGCTGATAAAAATTGCGTCTTCAGGAAGGAAGCGTGATGAATATCCTGGAGCGTCTCGGAAAAGAACGGCTTATTTTTGACGGAGCGATGGGTACAATGCTTCAGGCAAACGGTCTTAAGGCAGGAGAGCTGCCTGAACTCTGGAATATAACGAATAATGAAACAATACTGGATATTCACGAACGTTATGTGAAAGCCGGATGTCAGATATTAAAAACAAACACATTCGGCGCGAACCGCCATAAATTGTCAGATACCGGCTTTTCAGTGGAACAGGTGATCGCTTCAGGAGTAATGACGGCAAAAAAAGCGGCGGAGGGAAATGATGTCTATGTCGCGCTTGATATAGGTCCCACAGGAAAACTTCTGTCTCCGTTCGGCGATTTGCATTTTGAAGATGCTGTAAGTATTTTCGCGCAGATGATAAAAGCCGGAACCTCAGCCAATGCGGCTGGCGCAGGAGCGGATCTGATTCTGATAGAAACAATGTCAGACACTTATGAAATCAAGGCGGCTCTTCTTGCAGCCAGGGAAAATTCATCCCTTCCTGTTATGGTAACATTTACTCCCGATTCTTCGGGAAGGCTTCTGACAGGCGCGGATATACTGACCGCTGTCACCCTGATTGAAGGACTCGGAGCGGACGCGCTTGGCATCGGATGCGGCCTTGGACCGGAGCATATTAAACCGCTGTTAGCTGATATTATAAAATACTCAAGTATCCCGGTAATTATAAACCCAAACGCCGGGATACCGCAGGAAAAAAACGGCATAACTGAATATCACATAACGCCTGAAAAATTCGCGGAAGAAATGGTTAAGTCCGCTTCCTGCGCGCATATAATCGGCGGCTGCTGCGGCACTACGCCTGAACATATCAAGGCGATGGCTGAAGCATACCGCGGCATTCCGTTTACTCCTGTATCACAGAAGAATCATACCGTGGTTTCTTCATGGGGGAAAACAGTCATTTTCGGCGAAAAAACAGTCATTATAGGAGAGAGGATCAATCCTACAGGCAAGCCGCGGATGAAAAGGGCGTTACACGAAAATGATATGGACTTCATCTGCCGCGAAGGCCTGGCGCAGACGGAATACGGCGCGGAAATACTTGATGTAAACACGGGTCTGCCTGACATTGATGAAACGGAAATGCTGCCAAAAGCCATTACAGAATTACAGAGCGTTACCGATGCCGTGCTGCAGATAGATACAACAAACACCAAAGCAGCTGAACGCGCTCTGCGTCTTTACAACGGCATACCGCTTTTTAATTCTGTCAGCGGCAAGAAGGAATCCCTTGATTCAATTCTCCCGCTTGTAAAAAAATACGGAGCGGTTACAGTAGCGCTGGCTCTCGATGATAACGGAATACCTCAAACAGCCAATGGCAGAATAGAAATCGCGCAAAAAATTATCGCTGCGGCTGCGGCATGCGGTATCCCGCGAAAGAATATTATCGTTGACACTCTGACAATGACAGCAAGCACTGACGGAGATAACGCAAAAATAACTCTGAAAGCGCTGGAGCATATCAAATTTAAAATGGGCGTTCACACCATACTTGGAATATCAAACATCTCTTTCGGTCTTCCTGAAAGACAGAAGATCAATACCGTATTTCTTTCCCTCGCGATGAGAAGCGGACTAAGCGCGGGAATTATCAATCCAATGGATGCCGCCATGATGGACGCGTATTCCGCTTACAACGCGTTAAACGGCACGGATACAAATTGCGGCGAATACATCAGAAGGTTTTCAAAGCAGATGCCTGAACAAAAGACCTCGGCAGAAAATTTAAACCTTTACGATTCGATCATTTACGGACTGCGTGAGCAGGCGGGAAAAGCCGCGAATGAAATGCTGGCTGAAACCCGGCCATTTGACATTATCAACAAACATTTAATTCCTTCTCTGGATAAAATCGGAAATGATTATAAAAATGAAACCATTTTTCTGCCGCAGCTTTTAATGAGCGCCGAAGCCGCGAAATCCGCATTTGAAGCGATTAAATTATTCATGGAAAAAAAGGGAAAAAGGCATGAAAAACGCGGAAAAATAGCGTTATTGACAGTAAAAGGCGATGTTCATGATATTGGAAAAAATATTGTAAAAATACTTCTGGAAAATTACAATTTTGAGGTAATCGATCTTGGAAAAAATGTCGAACCGTCAGTTGTAGTAGAAACTGTTTTAAAAGAAAATATACGTCTTGTCGGCATGAGTGCGCTGATGACAACAACAGTTGTCTATATGGAAGAAACAATCCGGTTATTAAAGAAAAAAATACCGGAATGCCGTATAATGACAGGCGGTGCTGTGCTGACACAGGAATACGCCGATAAAATCGGCTCTGATTTTTATGCCAAAGACGCGTTAAGCGGAGTCAGTTATTCCTGCGAATTATTCGGGGAGGATCCATCATGCTTAAAAAATATGTATTATATCTAGTGCGATGGCAATTAAGCACGCCAATACTGGCAATCGTTTTAATTGTGCTTGCCGGTATGAATACTATTATTGCCACCATTATCGCAAACCTAATCGGCGGACTGATCTTTTTTTGGGTGGACAGGTTTATCTTTCGTTCCATCACAAAAAATCCGTTATGGGAAATCCGCGACAATGTTGTATGTTTCGACTGCGGAAAACATGGCAGGGGTTACCGCATCGCCGAATGGATGGGCTACAACCGCAGGCAGGACAATAATCCGCAGTTCAGATGTGAAGAGTGCAAGGATATAAAAGCGCAGAAAATAAAAGAAAAAATAAAATGAGCGCTTCAAAAGACTGGTAACCGGATATATCACCAATTATTTTATCTGTCAAACAGTGACTTCAGTTCAGCATGACTCATGCGCGCAATCCACGATTCGCCTGACGCGATTGTCATATCAGCCAGTTCCTGTTTGCTTGTTATCATCGCATCGATCTTTTCCTCAAAACTGTTTCTGGTGATAAAGCGGTGAACAAAGACTGTGCGTTTTTGCCCGATACGGAAAGCGCGGTCAGTCGCCTGATTTTCAACAGCGGGATTGTACCACAAATCATAATGAATAACGCGGCTTGCTGCGGTCAGATTCAATCCAAGACCGCCTGCTTTTAAACTTACCAGCATAATCCGCGCAGAAGAATCGTTTTGAAATTTGTCGATGGTTTCCGCGCGAACATTCTGGCTCAGACCGCCGTGGTAGATCAACGCGGCCTCTCCCAGTTCTTTTTTGATAATCCGCTCAAGACAATCAAGCGTTTCAACATACTGGCTGAATATAAGCGTTTTCTCCCTGTTCGCGAGAATCTCCTCCAGCAATGTTACAAGAAGCTGCGCCTTGCCGGAAAGTTCAGAGACTGCGGGACTTTCTTTGTCAAACACCCGCGGATGATCGCAAATCTGTTTCAATGATGTAAGCATATAAAAAATAAGGGATGATCTTTCCTTTGGATCAACATTTTCTGATTTTTTTATCGATTCTGAAACAATACTTTCGTATAACGCCGCCTGTTCCTTTTCAAGCGCAGCGTATTCATTGGTAACAATTTTTTCCGGTAAATCCTTAATGATTTTCTTGTCTGTTTTAAGCCGCCGCAGAAGAAACGGCGATGTTATCTTTTGTAAAACGCAGGCCTGTTCCTTGTTGCGTTTAACTTCAATCGGTATGCGGAACTGTTCCTTGAATTTTGCCGCGTCTCCCAGATAACCCGGAAGAATAAAATCAAAAAGGGAACGGAGATCTTCAAGGCGGTTTTCTACAGGAGTCCCGGATAACGCTAACCGGTATTGGGAACGCAGTTGTTTCACTGTTTTTGAAATGCGAGTTTCCGCGTTTTTCATCAGATGAGCCTCATCAACCAGCAGAAGGGAAAATATTTCCTTTCTTAATTTTTCCGCGTCGCGTACCGCTGTTTGATATGTGGTGAGGAATACATCCTTTTTTCTGTCAAGCCTGCGGCTGCTGCCGTGATAGCGTGACGCACTGACAGAAGGAGCGAAACGCGATAGTTCTTTTTCCCAGTTATTAAGGAGAGCCGCGGGAGCTATAACAAGGCATCCGTTATTCAAAAGACCTTCTTCCTTAAGGCGCAGAAGAGCGGCGATGGATTGAACGGTTTTTCCAAGCCCCATATCGTCCGCAAGGATACAGCCGAAACCTGAAAATAAAAGCGAGCATACCCAGTTGTAACCTCTTTTCTGGTACGGACGCAGATGCGCGGCAAGCGAAGAGGGAACGGGAAAATTCTGTTCGCGAAAAAGATTATCAATTGTTTCACGCGCGTCAAATTCCAAAACAGTGTCGCCTGAAAAATGCGCTTTCAGAAAATCATTAATATCAGGTGAAGCGGTTTTCGCTTTTTTCAGCAGACGCGAAAATTCTTCCATCTCCATTTTAACATAACCGTCTTTGAAACGAACAAGCGCCTGTTTTTGTTTAACAAGTTTTTTAAAATCTTCAATAGTTATAACATCATCGCCGATTGCGACCTGCCACTTGAAATCCTGAAGCGCGTTTAAATCAAGATAGCTTTTCAGCGAGCTGGAAGCGTTTCCCTTGATTACAAGACGCGGCTTTAATTCCTTCGCGAGCGCTTTGGGAAGGTTAACTGTCATGCCGAGCCTGGAAAGAAGCGAAGATGCGGAATCGATAAATGAAACAAGCCGCTCTTCTGTAAGCGTAACTTTTTGCCGGCTGGTAAGTTCGCGAATCTCCGGCAAATAATTTGACAGCGCGATGGGCGCTCTCAGTACATTAATATCCCTGCATTTTGAAAGCGGCGTTTTCATCGACGCCGTGAGCGAGCCATCCTTCTCTTCGGTAATCACATCCATGGATATGGTAAAATCAAAAGAAAAAAGAATATCGTCATCTTCGCGCTTTGACTGATCCTTTATGTTGATCGCGTAACGGTAGGCTGAAAAATCAATGTGCAGCACGGAAAGCCAGCGGTCTATGGCGACCGGCAGCGATCTCTGGGAAGGAGAAGAAACATCAACGCTCATACCCATAAAAAACAGATTGAGCAGTATGCGGTATTCGTCATCGCCTTCCCTTTTCAGGGTTTCGCGAAAAATCATAAATTTACGCCTGACCCATTCATTTAAAAAAGCGGAAGCGAGGATGTCCACAACGCTGCGTCCGCTTACAGGCTGATGTCCCATTGTATTTACCTGTTTCTTTTCCATATTGATTCTGAACATGGAGGAACTGACAAGCATTCCGCATTCACGCAACGCGATGGCTTTTAACATACCGGAAACAGGCGGCAATGTTTCATAGGGACGCCAGATTATTACAAGCGTTTCATCCTCAACAAGCACATACGGAATAAACGCGCCTGCGGAACATACAAGATTTAAAAATTTAAATAGATAGAAAAGAAAACTGTAGGAAACGCTTCCGTCATCTGATGAAAATTGCACAAAACGCTCAAACGCTTCGTAAATCGAATAACGCTTCTTTCCTCCGTTAATGTCTTCCGCCTGCAGAACAGGTTCCGCTCCGGGTCTTGGGCTTTTGCAAAGCACAGTCCAGACAGAGCGTGAAAAATCATGTTCCGTCTGCGCCTGTTTTTGTTCGTCTGTTTCCGCCTGTTCCCACGCCTGATCGCGCGAGCAGCGGTGATAAAACTCCGACATCACAACTGCGAAATCTCTTGAACAAAAAGGCGGAGACGGAGGTAAAAGGGATGTGACCAGTTCACCGCAGTTGGGAATTTCTTCCAGTTCAAGAGGAGACGCATCCCTGGATGTTTCATTTAAAGATGCGGCATCTTTTAGTTTATTTGATAATGCTTTAGCATTACGTGGCGTTTTGGCTTTTGCCTTTATAACTTTTTCTTTTACCGCGAATGATACGTTAAACGGCGCACAAATATTGTGAACCGCCGCTTTCCCGAAACGGGCGGCCAGATTCATGCCCCGTAAACGGAAAAGCGCGTGCGGATCCGAATCAATTTCCCTCGCTATAATATAATAAAGCGCGGCCATGTGTTTACAAGGATCTCCCCAATCAGGGCATGTGCATGATCTCTTCATCTCAGCCCAGCGCTGCGGGATAAGATTGATTCCCTTTTTCTTTAACTTCTGTAAAAAACCCTCTGGAAGCTCTCCAGCCGCTATACGCGCCAGAAGAGGCAGATCCTCTTCGATCAATTTATATACCTGCTCGGCTTCTTTAAGAGGCGGAAAACTGATTGTTACTTTATAAAAAGGCTTGTAATTCCCCTTAACTTTCGCGATTGCTTTGCCTTCCGTCAGTTCCAGAGAGAGCACTTTGCCGGTATTCGCGTAATTCCTGCCGCGGTTAAGCCGCTCCCCCATTTGATAACTGTCCAGAACATCAATAAACCACGAGCCCCAGGGTGTAATGCCGTATCTGCTTTTCATATTTCAAATCGTCTATAAACATATCAAATTTTTCGCATAATTGTAAATCGGCAGTTTTCATATTGAGGCACCTCTCACGACTCCCTGCTCTGCTGTTACAGCCAATGTATTTCCTTCAAGTAATTTCTTTTTGCCTGTTTCTGTAAGCTGGATACCCATCTGATTTAGTAATTGAGGTTGTTCTGAAACTAATTTAGTTTTGGAACAACCTCTGTTATGATTCCAATAACCGGAGGCTTTTTTTTAAAATAAAATATTTGAAATGGTTGCTGCCATTAATTTTTATTGTGATGTGTGCTCCTTATATACTGTACTTTATAAATTTTTCAGGATTATTGCCCGGTAATGATCAAAATTGGGCGAATTTCGGCAGTTTTATCGGAGGTGTAATTACTTCCGTGTTTTCTTTTGCAAGTTTTGTTATTTTGTTTACAAATTATATTTTTGATAAAGAAAATATAACCAAAATTGAAATATTACAAAAACACCTGGTTGAGAACAAAAATATTTATTATAATGAAACAAATAAAATATGTTATGATTCTATTATCAGTAAAATAGATGAAATTTCAAGTCCATATATTCTGCAAAAAGAAATTACAAGTTTTGTGAAAGACGCGGTAAATTTTTATTATTTCATTGACAGTAAATTAAGGAATGAATATGATGAACTGATTGAAATAATAGTTGCTGTTTCATCAAACGGAATGCAAAATTTTAATATTGTTGAATATTCAAAGAAAATTGATCAACATATAATTTCCATAAATGAAAATATATTAAACAAAAAAATAAAATTAGTCCGGCAACAAAAGTTTCAAAATAACTGAAGTTCTGAACAATGCTAATAGATGATTAACCTTTCTTTTTATTCCTGTTCCGCTTGTTTTCTTCGTTCATAAGCGGCTATATCTTCTGCTCTGGACTGTTCCTGTTTTTGCCTTTGCTTCCTTTCATTTTTTGTCTCCCATTCCGGGTAAGGCATATTATGTTTCTTTAAGTATGCCGCTTGCGCAATAAACGGTTTTGCAGTAATTAAATAAAAAATAATGGCAATTATAAAAGGAATTCCGATAACTACAGAGTTCGGAGCATAACCATCTATTGTTCCGTTTACAGTCATTACAAAGGTTATAACAAACATAAGAACAGCGCCAAAAACAAATATTGTTAATGGATTAATTAATAAAACCAGAAAATTTAAACGCATACATCTAACAGCTCCATAGTGCGATTTATAATACCATATTGCTATAAGCGCAATAACGATATAACTAAATACCTGGCTGATTTGGACAATAAGCATCAAAGCGCCCTCTGGTGATGCTGACATCGATCCCACAGGAAGCAATAAAAACAAATCGCTGATAGGGATTGAAACAGGAAGTCCTACCAATATTCCAAAAGCAATAGATTGCAAAAGCCTGCCTTTACCGCCTTTTAATGTTTCAAATATACTGAATAAAAAATACACACAAAATGAAATGATATAGG
>Ga0209755_10005484_pt1 | contig 14417 bp, 10 predicted proteins | sample TergutCo191P1_FD_187301 | JGI IMG/M metagenome (GOLD analysis project Ga0209755, IMG submission 187301) | Cornitermes sp. P1 segment gut microbial communities from Petit-Saut dam, French Guiana - Co191P1 (SPAdes) (version 2) | ecosystem: Host-associated > Arthropoda: Insects > Digestive system... | reverse complement strand
TCCTCGAAACCTGCCAAGTGGTCACAACCCCCGGCGCCGGCTTCGGTCCCGCGGGCGAGGGCTTCGTCCGCTTCTCGGCCTTCGGTCACAGGTCCGACGTCGAGGAAGCCTGCCGCCGCCTGGCCAAACTGAAAGGCTAAAAGCGCGAAGCGCCTGCGCGGCAGATTTGCGCCGGCGCTTCCCTGCTGACCGCCGCCAGCGCCAAGCCTAAGCCAGCACAAGCCGATTTCGCGGCGCTATTCCGCGTCCTTTGCGTTTTGCAGCTTGATAAGGTGCTTTATCTGCGTCAGCACATACCCCTTAAAATGCGGGTTTAACTGGTTAAACAGAATCGTCATTTGCTCCAAGTCGGCATCAACCCTTTTGCCGCAAAACATGGCCCCCTTTCCCGTTTTCAGCCATTCCCTGCTGACCCCATAAACGCTGCAAACCAGTTCAATGACCCAGTCGTTCACTTTGCTTCTGTGGGTTCTCTATGTCCCCGTAATATCCCCAGCTTTTAAGAAAAATGCCCTTCGCGAACGACCTTATCGAAAGTTTCAGCGCTATGCGCGCTTCTTTCATCCTGTCGTTAACGGTTACCGGCATCGGGGGCTGGGCATTTGCAAACAACCAGTTGACCAGCGTTTCTATTCCGAGCCATACTTCGATATCACAGCAACGGGATCGACTTGGTGGGTGGTGGCGTGGCTCCTTCGACCAAAACGTTACAATAACACGCAGGTAGCCAGCGCTGCTTCCAGGCGGCTGCAGGCTAACGTTGCAAAATGATTGCGCTGGGCTTTTTCCTGGCTGCAGAGAAAAGCCCGGCGTGCCATTCGCGCTGAGGGGTTTAATACCCCGCCCTTCAGGGCGTTCACGGGGCAATTAAACCCCGAATGCAAATACCTTTTGAGATCAACAACCCCACTCCTTCAGGGTGGGGTTGCTGATTGAGCTTTCTCCCGTATCAGCGGAAAATTCTCGCAAAAAAAAGCGGGGAGCAGCCCGCAAAGCCGTTCCCCGCCGCTTCGGCAAAGCCGGCGCTCAAGCCTTTGAGCGCCGGGCGCGCCTCAATCCTCCATCTCGGTTTCCTCGACGGTGATGTCCATCGCGTTGACGGCGGCCTCGGCGGCCAGGGCCTGGGCCTCAAGCCGGCGCTGTTCAAGGATTTCGTTCATCTGCTTGTCCAGATCCTGGCTGTCCTCGTCGAACAGCTTTATGTCCCGGTAGCGCTTCATGCCGGTGCCGGCGGGAATCGGGTGGCCGATGATGATGTTTTCCTTCAGGCCGCGCAGGTAGTCGGCGCTGCCGGCTATGGCCGCGTTGGTCAGGACGCGCGTGGTTTCCTGGAAGCTCGCGGCCGAGAGGAACGAGTCGATGTTGAGCGAGGCCTTGGTTATGCCCTGGAAAACAGGCTGGGCAATGGCCGGCTGGCCGCCCTCCGCTATGACGCGGGCATTTTCCTCTTTGAACTTGTGCTTGTCAACAAGCTGGTCGAAAATAAACCGGGTGTCGCCCACGGAGCGAATCGCCACCTTGCGCATCATCTGGCGGATGATGACGCCGATGTGCTTGTCGTCGATTGACACGCCCTGCAAGCGGTACACCTGCTGGATTTCGTCCATCAGGTAGCGCTGGAGCTTGCTTTCGCCCATGATGCTCAGCACGTCGTGGGGGTTGGCGGCGCCGGCGCACAGCGGCTCGCCCGCCTCCACCGCGTCGCCGTCGCGCACCAGAAGGCGCTTGGCCATGGGAATGAAGTGCGCAAACTCGTGGCCAAAAGCGTCCTGAACCGTGAGCTTGCGCTTCCCTTTGACGATCCCCTGGAAAAACACCGTCCCGGACACCTTGGCCAGCTCCGCCGGGCTTCGCGGCTTGCGCGCCTCGAAAAGCTCGCTGATGCGCGGAAGGCCGGAAGTGATGTCCATTGCGCGCACCGACTCCTTGAGGATTTTCGCAATCGTGCGGCCGGCCTTGATCCTGTCGCTGTCCTCGACCTGGAGGATCGCGCCGCCGGGAAGGTGGTACGACGCCAGCTCGTCGCCGTTTTCGTCAACTATGAGAATGCGCGGCTGCTTGTTTTCGAGCTGAATGTCGGTGATGCGCTTCTCGATGTTGCCGGTGTCCTCGTCGATCTCCTCCCTAAGCGTCGTCCCCAGGATGATGTCCTCGTATTTCACGAGACCTCCCTTCTCGGCGATGATCGGGTCGGAGAACGGGTCGAAGGCCGCGATTGTCTTGTCCTTGTCCACGACGGCGCCCTTCTTCACGACGAACTCCGAGCCGTTGCGGATTTCGATTTTCTGGTCCTGGCCGATGAGGTAAAGGGTTTTCGACTTGTCCTCCGGCGACTCCAGAATCATGGCGTAGGCGATTTCCTGAGAGGCGATTTCCTCTTTGCCGCGCCGGATGATCGGGTCGCCCCGGACTATGCGCTTGCCGTTTTCGACCAGAAGCTCGTCGCCCTTTTCCAGCCTGTGCTCCCTCATCACCTTGCTAACCGTGACGAAGCCCTTTCGGGTGAAAAGCCTGCGGCCGTCCTCGAGGTCAACGTAGGTGCCGACGACGTCGCGGATGTAAACCGGGTATTTCAGCGAAATGCGGTTTTCCTCGCTCATTTTGGTCGCCGTTCCGCCGATGTGGAAGGTGCGCATGGTGAGCTGGGTGCCGGGCTGACCGATGGACTGCGCCGCGATGGTGCCGACCGCTTCGCCGATGTCAACCGCGCGGTTGGTGGCGAGGTTGCGGCCGTAGCACTTGCGGCACACGCCGTGCTTGGCCTCGCAGGTCAGCACGGTTCTGATTAGCACGCTCTCTATGCCCTCCGCGTCGATTTTGTCGGCGGTGGCCTTGGTGACTTCCTCATTCACGCCGATGATCACTTCGCCGGTGATGGGGTGCTTCACCTCTTCAAGCGTGTAGCGCCCGACGATGAGCTTGCCCAGCGGCTCGGTGATGTCCTCGCCGTCCTTCACCGGGGAATAGGCGATCCCGTTGATGGTGCCGCAGTCGTCCTCGTTGACAACCACGTCCTGCGCTATGTCGACAAGGCGCCGCGTGAGGTAGCCGGCCTCGGCGGTCTTGAGCGCCGTGTCGGCAAGGCCCTTTCTGGCGCCGTTGGTCGAAATGAAAAACTCGATGACCGAAAGCCCTTCCTTGAAGTTCGAGCGGATGGGCAGCTCGATGATCTCGCCCGAGGGCTTGGCCATAAGGCCGCGCATCCCGGCGAGCTGGCGAATCTGGTTGCGGCTTCCGCGGGCGCCGGAGTTGGCCATCATGTAAATCGAGTTGAAGCCGTCGCGGTCCTTTTCCAGCGTCTCCATCATGATTTTGGTGAGGTCCTCGTTGGTCTTGTTCCACACCTCGACGACGCTGTTGTAGCGCTCCTCCTGGGTCAAAAGCCCCCTGCGCCAGCGCTTCTGGATTTCCTGGACTTCCTTGTTGGCCTTGTCGATCATGCCGGTTTTTTCCTTCGGAACCAGAATGTCGTCAATGCCAATCGTGGCGCCGAAAACCGTCGCGTAGCGGTAGCCGGTGGACTTGATCGCGTCCAGCATTTTGACCGTGATCCAGGAGCCCTTGTCGTTGAAGACGTGCTCGATCAGCGCCCGAAGCTGCTTGTCCTTCATCTCGTAGTTGATGAAGGGAATCTCCGCCGGCATTTCCTCGTTGAACACCAGCCGCCCGGCCGTGGTCTCGATAGCGCCGTCCTTCCCCGGCTGCGCCTCGCGGTCTATCCTGTCCCAAATCGGGCGCTTGGGCGGCTTCACCCTGATGAGCGCCTCCCAGTCAAGGGCGCCGGCCTCCACGGCCATCAGCGCTTCCTCGGCCGACGAGTAAAATGGGACTTTGTCCCTGGCCTCCGGCTTGGAGGAGCCGGGGCGCTTGGCGTTTGGCTTGACGCGGGTGAGGAAGTTGATCCCCAGAACCATGTCCTGCGAGGGGAAGACAATCGTCTGGCCGTTCGCCGGGTTGAGGAGGTTTCGCGCCGAGAGCATCAGCGTCCAGCACTCCATTTGCGCCGCCTGGGTGAGCGGGACGTGAACGGCCATCTGGTCACCGTCGAAGTCGGCGTTGAAGGCGTGGCAGACCAGCGGGTGCAGCTTGATCGCCTTGCCCTCAACCAGCACGGGCTCGAAGGCCTGGATGCCCAGGCGGTGCAGGGTCGGCGCGCGGTTCAGCAGCACCGGATGCTCCTTCACAACCTCGTCAAGCACGACGAAAACCTCCGGGCTTTCCGCCTCGACGAGCATCTTGGCCTTCTTGATGTTGTAGACCACTTCCTTGTCAACCAGCTTCTTCATGATGAAGGGCTTGAACAGCTCCAGCGCCATCTTCGTGGGAAGCCCGCACTGCCAAATCTTCAGCTCCGGCCCCACCGTGATGACCGAGCGCCCCGAGTAGTCGACGCGCTTGCCCAGCAGGTTCTGGCGGAAGCGCCCCTGCTTGCCCTTGAGCATGTCGCTGAGCGACTTGAGCGGCCTGTTGGACGAGCCTTTGACCACCTTCTTTTTCTTCGAGTTGTCGAACAGCGCGTCCACCGCTTCCTGAAGCATGCGCTTTTCGTTGCGAATGATAATGTCCGGCGCCTGGAGCGCCTGAAGCCTTTTGAGGCGGTTGTTTCGGTTGATGACCCTGCGGTACAGGTCGTTGAGATCGCTGGTGGCAAAGCGCCCGCCGTCAAGCTGAACCATGGGGCGCAGCTCGGGCGGAATCACCGGGATCACGTCGAGGATCATCCATTCGGGCTTGTTCTGGGAGTTGCGGAAATTCTCGACTATCTCGATGCGCTTGAGCAGGCGCCGATCGCTTTTCGCGCCCTTCTCGATCATTTTTTCCCGCAGCTCGGCGGCCTTTTTGTCCAGGTCGAGGTTTCTCAGCAGCTCGCGGACGGCCTCCGCGCCCATGCCGGCGGTAAAGCCGCCGCCGTAGCGCTCCTGCTCCTCGGCGTACTCGTCCTCGGAAAGAAGCGAGCCTTTCTTCAGGTCGGTGTCCGCCGGGTCGATTACGACGTACTTTTCGTAGTAAAGAACCGAGCGCAGCGCCGTCATGGTCATGTCAAGCAGAAGGCCCATGCGGCTGGGAACCGAGCGGTAGTACCAGATGTGCGAGACCGGCGCCGCGAACTCGATGTGGCCCATGCGCTCGCGGCGCACCTTGAAATGCGCGACCTCGACGCCGCAGCGGTCGCAGATCACGCCCTTGTAGCGGATGGACTTGAACTTTCCGCAGTAGCACTCCCATTCCTTGGTCGTGCCGAAAATCCTTTCGCAGAAAAGGCCGTCTTTTTCCGGGCGGAGAGTGCGGTAGTTTATCGTCTCCGGTTTCTTCACTTCCCCGTAGGACCAGTTCCTGATCATGTCCGGGGAAGCCAGCCGAATCACTATCGAATCAAAATCCTGAATATCCCGCATTTTTCCTCCTAGAAATTGCTCGTGGACTTCTCGATCAGCTCCTCGTCCTTCTCGGTGAGGGGGATCTGCTTGTTCTTGTCATCATAGATGGCCAAATCCAAGGCCAGACCTCGAAGCTCCTGTATGAGCACGTTGAACGATTCCGGAATGCCGGCCGCCGTGGAAGGCTCGCCCTTCACGATGGCCTCGTAAATCTTCGCCCGCCCGGTCATGTCGTCGGACTTGATCGTCAAAAGCTCCTGCAGGGTATGCGCCGCGCCGTAGGCCTCCAGCGCCCAGACCTCCATCTCGCCGAGGCGCTGGCCGCCGAACTGCGCCTTTCCGCCCAGCGGCTGCTGCGTCACCAGCGAGTAGGGCCCGGTGGAGCGCGCGTGCATCTTGTCGTCGACGAGATGGTGCAGCTTCAGGAAGTAGATTATCCCGCAGAAAACCGGGTTCACGAAGTATTCGCCGGTCTTGCCGTCGCGGAGCATCGTCTTGCTCGTGACGGGCAGCCCGGCCTCTTTCAGCTTTTCCTCGATTTGGCCGGCCGAGGGGGACTGGAACACCGGCGCCGAGTACCACTCGTTCAGCGTCGAGCCGGCCCAGCCCAGCTCGGTTTCCAGAAGCTGGCCGATGTTCATGCGCGACGGAACGCCCAGCGGCGTGAGGCAAATGTCAAGCGGCGTGCCGTCTTCCATGTACGGCATGTCCTCCTCGGGGAGGATTTTCGCGACGACGCCCTTGTTGCCGTGCCGGCCGGCCATCTTGTCGCCCTCGCGCAGCTTGCGCTTGGTCGCGACAAAAACCTTCACCACCTCGTCAACGCCGGGATTGAGGTCGTCGCCCTCTGAGCGCCGCAGGCGCTGCACGTCGATGACCGTGCCCTCGATGCCGTGCGGCACCCTGAGAGACGAGTCGCGCACGTCCTTTGCCTTTTCGCCGAATATCGAGTTGAGCAGCTTGAACTCCGGCGTCGTCTCGATCTCGCTTTTCGGCGTGACCTTTCCCACCAGAATGTCGCCGGAGCGAACCTTGGCGCCGACGCAGACGATGCCTTCCCTGTCCAGGTTGTCAAGGTTTTTCTCCGAGGCGTTCGGGATTTCCGCGGTGATTTTTTCCGGGCCCAGCTTGGTCTCGCGCACCTCCGTGGGGAACTCCTTGATGTGGATCGAGGTGAACATGTCGTCCTTCACCACGCGCTGCGAGATGAGAATCGAGTCCTCGTAGTTGTAGCCGTTCCAGGGCATGAAGCCCACCAGGATGTTCCTGCCAAGCGCAAGCTCGCCCTCCTGCGTGGCCGGCCCGTCGGCAATCACCTGCCCGGCGACCACCCTGTCGCCGGCGCTGACGATCGGGCGCTGGTTGTAGCAGGTGTCCTGGTTGGTGCGCTGGAGCTTGACCAGCCTGTAAACGTCGTTGCCGTCGTCGTCGATAATCACCTGCGTAAGGGGCTTCACGGCGCCGGGCTCGTCCGGCTTGATGACCACCTGGCTGGCGGTGACGCGAATCACCGTCCCGCCCCTGTAGGCCTTCGCAAGCACGCCGGAGTCGTAGGCGCATTTCCCCTCCATCCCCGTGCCGACCCTCGGCGCTTCCGGGAACACGAGCGGCACCGCCTGGCGCTGCATGTTAGAGCCCATCAAGGCGCGGTTCGCGTCGTCGTGCTCCAGAAACGGAATGAGCGACGCGGAAACCGAGATGATCTGCTTTGGCGAAACGTCCATGTACTGAATGTCTTCCGGCGAGCGAGCGTTGTAGTCGCCCTGCCTGCGGCATGAAATCTGATCGTCAACGAAAGAGCCCGTGTCCTTCAGCCTGGCCGAGGCCTGCGCTATGAAGTAGCGGTCCTCGTCCTTCGCGGAAAGGTACTCGACGTCGCGGGTGGCCACGCCCTGGCTGACCCTGCGGTACGGCGTTTCCAGAAAGCCGTAGTCGTTGACCCTGGTGTAATTGGCCAGCGACACGATAAGCCCGATGTTCGGGCCTTCCGGCGTCTCAATCGGGCACATCCTGCCGTAGTGAGTGTAGTGCACGTCGCGCACCTCAAAGCCGGCCCTGTCGCGCGAAAGCCCGCCGGGGCCCAGGGCGTTGAGCCTGCGCTTGTGGGTCAGCTCCGCCAGCGGGTTGACCTGATCCATGAACTGCGAAAGCTGGCTCGACCCGAAAAACTCCTTGATCGCCGCCACGATCGGCTTGATCGAAACCAGGTCCTGCGGCTTGATCGTGTCGGTTTCCTTGAGGCTCATGCGCTCCTTGGCCACGCGCTCCATGCGGCTGAACGCGGTCTTCATAAACACCGCCATAAGCTCGCCGACCGAGCGCACGCGCCTGTTGCCCAAGTGGTCGATGTCGTCGATATTCTCGTCGCCCACGTAAACCTTGATGAGGTACTTCATCGTGGCGATGATGTCCTGCTTGGTGAGGGTGTGATCGTCCGGCGCCGGATTGAAATCGAACCTTTTGTTGAGCTGGTAGCGCCCAACCCGGCCCAGGTCGTAGCGCCGGCTGGAAAAGAACATTCCCATCAGCTCTTTTTCCGCGGCCGCGAGCGAAATCGACTCGCCCTGCATCAGCACCGAGAACACGCTCGCCAGCGCTTCCTCGCGCGTGGGCTCCTCGGTGTCCGAGGTGTCCTTCGTGAATTTCACCTCTTCGCGCTCGAAGCAGTTGATGATCATGGTCGAGTCAAGCGAGCGGTTCAGCGACTTGTCGTCGGAGGGATTGTCGAGGTCGACGAACTTGATGACCTCGACCGAGGTCACCCCCATGGAAAGAATGTCGTCAACGCTGTGCGGAAGCAGCTTCTCCCCGGCGCGGTACAGCTTTTTCATCCCCTCGCGGCCGCCAGCCTTGTCGCCCTTGCGCTCGCCGGCGCCGGCGGATTCGTCCGCCACCCACACGGCGGCGGCTAGCACCTTGCCGGCAATCAGCTCCTTGCTCTTGGCGTCGTTGCCGACCTGCAAAGTCTCCGTGGCATAGAAGGCCTTGATGATTTCCTCGCGGCTCTCAAAGCCCAGCGCCCGAAGGAAAATCGTCCCGAGGATGCGCTTTTTTCGGTCAACCTTGGCGTAAATCAGCTCGCGCTTCTGGTCAATCTCGAATTCCAGCCAGCTTCCCCTGTAGGGAATGAGCCGGGAGGAAAAAACCCCCTTGTCGTGGCTGAAAATGACGCCGGGGGAGCGGTGGATTTGCGAAACCACCACCCGCTCGGCGCCGTTGATTATGAAAGTCCCGCGATCGCTCATGATCGGGATGTCGCCCATGTAAATGTCTTTCTGCCGAATCTCGCCCGTGTCCCGGAAAATCAGGTTTACCCTGGCCTTCAGCGGGATCGCGTAGGTAGCGCCTTTCTGCTTGCAGTCCAGCTCGGAAAACTTCACGCTTTCCTCGTCAAGGGCGTAGTACTCGTAGGTGAGCTTCATGTCGCCGCTGGGGCTTTCAATGGGGAAGGTAGACTGGAAAACCTCTTCCAGCCCCTGCAGCGCCAGCTTCTCGCCCCTCCTGACCTCTTCCCTTTGCAGGAAGCGCTCGTAGGAGCAAAGCTGGATGTCGATTAAATTCGGCAGCTCGGTAACGTCCTGAATGTCCTTCCCTATGTACTTGCGCTTGCTGACCGACTTTTCCTTTGTCATTGATCCTCCCCCGTTCATTAAGCAGTGGCTCGGGAACCGCCGGATAATTCAGAGGAATCAGCGGCTCCCTTTGGCATTTGCTCCCTGCGGCGCGCAAATGCGGCTAATCAGCGCCGAATAAATCCCCAGCGGATTTGCTCGGCGCTTCCATTGCGGCTGCCCCCGCAGCCCGCGCCCAAATTCCAGGCGCCGACCGAAAGGGCCTCTTGCCAGGAAAAGACGCCAAGAACCCCCAAAGACCCTGCGGACTTTCGGTCCGGCGCCAACGGCTGGGCTTTTGGAGGTTCAAATGGGAAACCGGGCCGCGGCGCCTTAATTCGCCCCGGCGGCCAAATCCCCCCTGCGAGGCCCGGCGCAAAGAGCCGGGCCCCAAGGGCAAAAAACCCTTACTGAATTTCAACGACCCCGCCCGCTGCGGCGATGGCATCCTTGATCTTTGCGGCCTCTTCCTTGGAAACGTTTTCCTTGAGCGGCTTCGGCACGCCTTCGACAAGATCCTTGGCTTCCTTGAGGCCCAGGTTCGTGACGGTGCGCACTTCCTTGATGACCGCGATTTTCTTCGAGTCCTCGAAGGACTTCAGAATGACGTTGAACTCGGTTTTCTCCTCGGCCGCCGCCGCAGGAGCAGCGCCGGCACCGGCCGCCGCAATCGCCACCGGCGCAGCCGCCGAGACGCCGAACTTCTCTTCCATCATTTTGACCAGCTCGGACACTTCCAGAACGGTCATCGAGGCAATCGCCTCCAGGATTTCCTCTTTTGTAGCTGCCATATTATCTTCTCCTCTCGTCTCGCAGATTTGCGCGCCTCATACAAGGCGCGCTTGCCAGGCGCCGGCCTCGCAGCCTGCGCCAAGCACTTCAAAGCCCGCAGGAACGGCAGCATCCGAAGCCTGAGGGCCTCAAGGCCCCGCGCGGCCCAAGCCGCGCAAGGCCCTGTATTCTCCATGCCGCCTCAACGAGGCGGCGCGAAAAACCATGCGAAAGCGCCGGCTTCCCGGCGCCTCCGTTACTCGGCGCCGCCGCCTTTCTGGTCGGCGATGGCCTTGATCGTCCGCACCAGCCGCGACGGGACGTCGTTGAGCGCCGCGGCGAGATTGCGCGCCGGACCGTTCATGACCGACATGAGCATGGAGATAAGCTCCAGCCTGCCGGGCAGCTTCGAATACGCCTCGGACTGGGCGGCGTCGTACACCGTCCCGGCGACAAGCGCCCCCTTGACCTTCAGCGCCGGCGTTTCCTTCGCAAAGTCAAAGAGGATTTTCGCAACCTCGCTCGAGTCCTTTGGCGCAATCGCCACCGCCGTGGGGCCGACAAGGTAGGCCGAAACGTCCGGCGTGGAAAGCTGCTCAAACGCAATCCGCGCGAAATTGTTCTTCACGACCTTGTACGTGACGTCCTTCGCGCGAAGGCTCCTTCTCAGCGCCGTAATCTGCTCCACGGTCAGGCCGCGGTAGTCGGTGAAAATGAAATCCTCAGCGGAGCCGAAAGCCTCTTTCAGCTCGCCGATGGCCTTGGTTTTGCTTTCCTGCGCCTTTTTCGCTACAATCGCCATAACTGCTCCTTTCCCCCTATTCCGCCACGGAAACCCAGACGCCGGGCCCCATCGTCGAGGCGACGGAAACGGACCTGACGAACTCGCCCTTGGCGTCCGCCGGGCGCTTCCGCTTGATTTCGGCAACCACGGTCTGGATGTTCTCGGAAATCATCTCCGCGCCCATGGAAACCTTGCCAACCGCGAGATGCACCACGCCCGTTTTGTCGGCGCGGAACTCCGTGCGGCCCTTTTTCAGCTCCGCCAGCGTGCCCTTCAAGTCGAAGGTCACCGTGCCGGTCTTAGGGTTGGGCATGAGCCCCCTGCGCCCCAGCACCATGCCGAGCTTCCCGACGTCCTTCATCATGTCAGGCGTCGCGACGGCGACGTCGAAATCGGTCCAGCCGCCCTTCACCTTGTCTATAAGATCGTCGGCGCCGACGTAGGTGGCTCCGGCCTCCTGCGCTTCCTTCTCTTTTTCGGGCTTGCAGAACACCAGCACCTTTTTCTCGCCCTTGAACTGGTGGGGGAGAACCAAAGTGTCGCGCACGGACTGGCTCTTTTTCAGGTTCAGCTTCACCGAAAGATCCACGGTTTCGTCGAACTTCGCGAAGGCCATCGATTTCACCAGCCCGATTCCCTCGTCGAGACCGTAGACGCCGGCAGGATTGTATTTCGTTAGGGTTTCCCGGTATTTTTTTCCGCGCTTCATTTTTCCACCTCAACGCCCATGGACCTGGCAGTCCCGGCAACGATCCGCATGGCCGCGTCAATGTCGTTGGCCGTAAGATCCGGCATTTTCATTTTGGCAACCTCCTCGAGCTTTGCGCGGGGCAGCTTGCCAACCTTGACCTTGTGGGGCGTGGCCGAGCCCGACTCCAGCCCCATCGCCTTCTTGATCAGAACCGCGGCGGGCGGGGTCTTGAGGATAAACGTGAAGGATTTATCCGCGTAGATGGTGATAACGACCGGAATGATGAGCCCGGGCTCCATGCTTTTGGTTCGGTCGTTAAACTGCTGGACAAACTGCGGCGCGCTGACGCCGTGCGGGCCCAGCGCAGGGCCGACGGGCGGCGCCGGCGTGGCCTTTCCAGCCGGGCATTGCAGCTTGACGTAAGCCACAACTCTTTTCTTTGCCATTCAAAGCTCCTTTGTGGTGCCCGGCCGGAACCGGGTGCCCGGCGCTGCCCGGGCTAGCGAGGCCGCAAAGCCTCTCCCACTATATTTTCTCCACCTGCAGAAGATCGACTTCCACAGGAGTGTTTCGCCCAAAAATCCCGACCATCACCTTCAGCTTGTTCTTGTCCGGATACACTTCGTCGATGGTGCCGGTGAAGGTTTCAAACGGCCCGTCGATGATTTTCACCTGCTCGCCCGTAACAAAGCTCTGGCGCGTGCGCACGTGGCGCTCGCCCTTGATCTCGCCGGTTTTCTGCAGGATGGCGCGGGCCTCGTCGCCGGAAAGCGGCTGCGGCTTGCGCCCCGCGGGAGTCCCCACGAAGCCCGTGACCCCCTGAATGTTCCGTATCTTCGTGCAGGGAATTTTCCAGCCCATGTCGGTGTCCGGAAGGTCCATTTCCACCAGTATGTAGCCGGGAAGGAATTTCCGGGTCAGGGTGCGCTTTTTGCCGTCTTTAACCTCGACGATTTCCTCGCTGGGAACCTTCACGTCGCGGACTACTTCCTTGTCGAGCTCCCCCGTGTCGAGCAGCATGCGGATTGTCTTTTCGATTTTGTTCTCGTACCCGGAGTAGATATGGAGAACATACCAGCCTGTTGCCATTTCTTCCCTATAACCTATCTATCGCCCAGGCATGAACACTGCCTGAATGCCCTGCATCAAAATAAAGTCGATAAGCCCCAAAACCAGCGCCACTATCGCCGTGGAAATGAGCACAACCTTCACCGAGCTAATCACGTCTTCTTTATTGGGCCAAATCACCTTCCTCAGCTCGGCGTACGATTCTTTGGCAAACTGAACTACTTTCCTCATGCTCTCCTCGCTTTTCCAGCGGCGCCGCTAGGCGCTTCAGGCGCAGCAGGTTTCGAACCCGCGACCTGCGGTTTTGGAGACCGCCGCTCTACCAACTGAGCTATACGCCTATTTCAAACGGCGCATGCCCCCCAAGCCAGCCCCAGGGAGCCCGCGCTACTTAATTTTGGTCTCCTTGTGAATCGTGTGCTTTCGCTCAAAAGGGCAATACTTCCTGAACTCCAGCTTTTCCTGGATGTTCCGGCGGTTTTTGCTGGTCGTGTAATTGCGCCGCTTGCACTCGCTGCACTGCAGGGCTATCAGCTCGACCACGTTTTTCTTGCTTGCCATACCAAACCTCTTGCATCTTGCCAAATACGAGGCGTAAGCCCCAAAAACGAACTTTTTCCGCCAAGCGCCGCCAAAGCGCTTCGCCAGCCCTCGACCAGAATCGAACTGGTGACCTTATCCTTACCATGGATATGCTCTGCCAACTGAGCTACAAGGGCAATGCCGAAACCCAGCCCGCAAGCGCCAGTTTCCGGGAACACAACCGCCGATCTACGCAGTCTATGAAAGCCTACAGAAAATGCCTGCTTTGGTCAAGCGCCTTCGCGGAAAATTCAGCGCCGCAGCCGATTTTTTTCCCGGCAAAAGGCGAAAAGCGGCGCAGCTCGGCAAAGCCCGGCCCGCGGGCGCCTAAACTGCCAGCGCAGCCCATCCCAGTCCCCGCAGGCCGCAACGCAGGGCGACTATTTACCCAGCAGCCAGTCCAGCACGTTGAAGTGCTGTATGCCGCTGTAGGTGCTGCGGTCGTAATCGCGGGTGAGCAGGAACTTTGGGAAGTTGTCCTTTATCGCCTGCAGCGGCGCCAGCTCGCGCTCGAGGGTTTTTTCGTCCATCACGCTTTGCGCGACCTGGTAATACTCGATTTGGCCGCCGGGCCTCCACGCCACGAAGTCCACTTCCTTGTCGTTTATCTTGCCGATTTTCACTTTGCAGCCGCGGCGCAGAAGCTCCAGATAGACGACGTTTTCCAGGATATGCCCCGCGTCCGTTTTCGCCGTTCCGCCAAGCAGGTGGTAGCGCAGGCCAACGTCCACGGCGTAGTACTTCGCGTTCGTGCGCAGCAGCTCCTTGCCGTTGAGGTGCTGCCTGTCCGCCCTGTAAAACACGAAGCAGTCAAGCAGCGCTTCGAGGTACTTTTCCAGCATGGGCGCGTAAAGGGGCTTGCTGCTGGGTTTCAGCTTGAACTCGTTGTTTATCACGCCCACCATGTTGTTGATCGAGGTTTCGCTCCCGATGTTGCTGAAAAGGAAGCTGACCACGCGGGTGAGCTGGGGCAGCTCCTTCACGTCGTCGCGCTGCATAACGTCGCGCATGATTATGCTTTCGTAGATGTGCGACAGGTATTCGCGCACGCCCTGCTGATCCCATTGCGACAGGTACCTAAAGGCCTCGGGGAACGAGCTGTACTCAAGGTAATGCTGGAATGCCAGGTCGGCGTGGCTGCTGCCCGGCTCGGGAAGCGCGGAAACGTATTCCTTGAACGACAGGGGGAACATGTGTATCTGTATGTAGCGCCCGCCGAGGATTTTCGGCAGCCTGCTCGACAAAAGCGAGGAATTCGAGCCGGTGACGTACAGGTCTATGTTTTCGCGCAGGCGCAGGCTGTTTATAACCGCGCCAAAATCGCTGACAAGCTGGATTTCGTCAAGGAAAACGAAGTTCGGCTTGCCTTTCACGACGGAGGCCTCCACGAACTTGTGCAGTTCCGCGCCGTCCAGAAGGCGCTGGTTTGCCATGTCCTCCAGGTTTATGGCGAGTATTTGCCCGTCCGTTATCCCCTCGGAGCGAAGCTTGTCCTGGTACAGCCTCAAAAGCGTGGATTTCCCGCAGCGGCG